>Ga0335077_10003738_pt1 | contig 18479 bp, 11 predicted proteins | sample Lox_Sample_31_FD_207151 | JGI IMG/M metagenome (GOLD analysis project Ga0335077, IMG submission 207151) | Soil microbial communities from Loxahatchee National Wildlife Refuge, Florida, United States - Lox_Sample_3.1 | ecosystem: Environmental > Terrestrial > Soil > Wetlands | place: USA... | reverse complement strand
GGTCGGGAGCCCCGCCGTGCCGGACGTGACTACCATCCGAGTCGAGCAAGAGGATCGAAGCAAGCATCCCTGGGCACTGCAATTGGATGATCCTCAATAGCGTGTCGAGCACCTGGTGCAGGGACTCCCCGAGCAATCATGGTACCAACTCAAGAGAGCTCTACCAGACCGGTGTCCAAATTGCGATCCCGATGAAACGAACGGCGCTGCGTTCTTCATTTATGGCGCGTTACGATCCGAACTCCAGTCGACACCCGGCCGCAATCTCCTCGAATCTCCGGCCATCACTCAGATTCGAGGGTAAGTTGCGTGTTGCGCAGTGTACCGAGTAGACTTTTTGCAGCAGGTGAAGTAAACGAGTGTTCTCTGCCTTGCATCTCTCAAGTGGACCCAGCAGACGGCATCACCGCGATCGAACTTGGCCAGGAACGCGCCAATCAAGGAACTTATCGCTTTCCAGATTTCAGATTCTATTCCCGCCTAAGTCAACGAATGCCGGACCGGCTGCACGGGCGGATCGCGAGCACGGCTGCGGTTCTGTGTTTGGCACTACTGGGGCTGGGAACAGCAGTGGCGCAGATGACGGGCTCGGTATCGGGGGTGGTCGAAAATTCGGGCCGGCCGGTGAGCGGAGCGAGAGTAGCGCTCGTGCTTCCGGGGAGAGTGCGTTCAATAACCGAAACCATACGCGACGGCTCCTTCAGTTTTGACCGCGTAAGCCCCGGTGTGTATGACCTGCGCGTCTCGGCGGAAGGCTTCTCGAGCGTCACCGTACCCGGGGTGAAAATCGATCCAGGCGTGGAAACGCCGCTTGCGTCGATTCGACTGAGCATAAGCGAAAACTCCGCACCGAGCGGATTGGACGAAGAAACATTAACGAACGAAGTGACGGCGGCTGTGAACGAGGATTGGTCAAGCCTGCCGCTCGCGCACGGATCTGAAAGAGCGTTGCTTGAAACTCTGCCAGCCGTTACTGACAACGGACGCGCGGCCGCTGTTTACGGCGAATCACCCTCTGTGATCAACATCGCGTTTGACGGCGTTAATATTGAGCAGAATCTGACACGTCCCGGCAGTCTGCCTCCGTTGGCGCTTCCACTGCATGAAGACCAGGTGAGCGAAGTGACGATTGCGACGGGAACGATTTCGGGATGCGGCTGCTCTCAAATTCTGCTAAGTTCGCCGCGCGGGGGCGCGCAAGCGGGAAATTATCACGGGTCGGCATACTGGCTGGGGGTTCCGTCCGCGACGGCGGCTCAATCGTGGTTCGATCACAGCCAGAACACACCGGCGATGACGAATTTCAATCAATTTGGCGTCAGTTTCGGAGGACCGCTGGTTGCAAAACGTTTGTCAGTATTCGCAAATTATGAAATGAACCTCGACAGGTCGCGCGTGACGCGTACGGGCGCCGACTTGACCGGTCCCGTGGCCAGTCAGGACCCACTGATGCGCGGAGTCCTGGCTCTGATTCCTCAGAGTTCGTCCGGGATTTACCGGGGCACGCAGCAGAATTACGACACGACTCAGGTTCAGCTTCTGCGGCTCGATTACGGCATATCGGCGCGCGAGGCGCTTGAACTCATGGTTGCAGGCGCGCAAGGTTCCATGGACCTGCCCCCCGAGTCTTCGGTATTCGGGTTGAAGCCGGATGCGACGGGTGCACTGCGGTCGCGTTTCTATTCGGGTACGTGGCGTTCGACGATCGGGCCGCGGCTGGTTAACCAAGCGCAGGGGGGGGCGAGTATCGTGGATCTGGATTTTCGCAATTCGCTGCGCGCGCGCTTTGGTTTTGTCGCAATTCTGGCCGATCCCGCGATCGATGTTAGCCAGCCCATGGCGGCGATCGACTCGCAAGGGCACTCCAACCTGCTCCACAGCTATCAGGATAATTTGATGTGGCTGATCGGCCGGCACTCGATTCAGTTCGGAGCGTGGGTCCAGCAATTCCGGTTCAACACCTACGGCTCCAATTACGGACTCCTGGATTCGGTCACCGTTCCGGTTCTGACGATCGGCGATATCGCGCAGGGCGCGGTGTCGGAGATGGACCAACGCTTCAACATCACGAGTCCGGCTTCGGGATATTCGTCCGGATCGACACCACAGAGTAAACTCTCGATGAACATCATCTCGGGCTATATCCATGATTCGTGGAAACTAGCTCGTTCGCTCACGATCATTATGGGGCTTCGGTACGATTATATTGCTCCCGTGAACGAGCACACGGGAACAGCGATCCTTCCGGTGCTTCACGGCGAACCGTCTAACGCCGTTTACGACCAGAATCTCGGCTTTGCCTTCAGTTCGACGCAGCAACCACTTTACGGGCACGATCTCGATAACGACAGTCCGTACCTGGGCGCGGCCTGGCAACCGCTCAGGACGCTGCCGCTGGTGGTTCGCGGCGGTTTCAGCATCACCTATGTGCCGGACAACCTGCTCGAGAACATGAGCTTTTATTCGCTCCGGAATCCGTTCCAAAGTTTCGAGGTCGCCCTGGATTCGCCGGGGGGGACGCTTTCTCAGGCGAAGGCCGTTCCGGCGCCGGCCTTACCTTCGATGTTGACCCTTCAGACTCTTTTGTCTTTCGCCAACCGCTATGGCCAAGCGCCAGGGCCGGTGCTGGCGATCGACCCGGAGGTGCGCACGCCGAACGTCCAGTACTGGGACTTCGGCATCGAGACACATGCGCTCGGATTCGCGTGGGATCTGCGCTATCTCGGGAATTATCTGGAGGAGGGGCCTCGCGCCGTGGATCGCAACCAGGTCCAACTGCCGGCGGCGTTTCTCGCCACCTTCAAACAGGTGCAGTCCGCGCTAGCGAGCGGCGCTCCGACCACCGGTTTTCCGCTATTACCGGGTGGCGGGTTGTGCTCGAATTTTACTTTTACAAACTGCCGGCCCGATCTGTACGCGATCTCGCTGATCGAGACGGGGCAGGCGGGCGAGCTGGCGCGCTGGTATCAGGCGGCGGGGTACGGGCCGGACGCACAGGCGGGTTACTACTCGCTCGGGAATCCGCTCGCGCCGGGTGGCATCGATCTGCTTTCGAAGCTCGGGGATTCGCGATTCGACGGGTTGCAGTTCACTGCCTCGCGCCGGGTTGCGAATCTGACTTTGCTTGCCAGTTATGTTTTTTCGAAGACCATGAGCAATCTCGACGACTACCAACCCGGCGCGATCGATCCGGCGCTATCGCTTCACGACTCATCGATCGAGTGGGCTCCGTCGCCATTCAATATTGCGCAGGTGTTCAAGCTCAACTGGAGCTGGAAGATTCCGGCATTTCAGGCGGAGAACTGGCACGGTTGGCCCGAAAAGTTGCTGCGCAACTGGCGGCTTGGCGGTATCACGACGGTACAAACCGGCGCACCCTTTTCCCTGCTTTCGGGCGGTTACGTGACCGCGCCCGATGGCCAGGTTAGCCTCGCGTCCGGGCTGGGAACGCTGTTCTCGGCCGCGGACTCGGGCGAGAATACGGTTGCGACGGCGCTCACGGGGACGCAGATCCGCAAATCTTTTGGAATCCGCGAGAATCCGGACGGAACGGTATCGTATGTCAACGCTGCCGCCGGCGCATTCGCCGAACCGGCCGCGGGCACGGTAGGAAACCTGCCGCGGCGGATGTTCACCGGTCCGGCCGTTTTCAATCTCGATGTGGCGTTGCAGAAAACGATGCAGCTCAACGAGCGCTGGCGTGTGGAGACGCGCATCGACGCGATCGACGCCTTCAATCATCCGAACTGGCTGGTGGGCGATCAGACGCTGATCGGGTCCGTCAATCAGCTAGCGGCATTCAATAACAATGTGACGCAGATGAATGCGCCGAGGTCGATTCAAATCGCCGCGCGCTTGACGTTCTGATGGCTGGCGCGTGGCTGTGACCGCGCCGACCGGCGTTCACCCCGTCCAGTGGAGCCGCGGGCCCGGAGCGGGTGGACCCGCATGGATGTTCGAAACGCTGCTGCATTCTTGACTTGTATTGTCGACGACGCCTGAAGTATTATGCCGAGAAACAATAAAAATGCAACGGGGCATTGAGCTTCTCGTGTTATCTCTCGGTCTGCTGTGGCCGGCGCACGGCCAGTTGACCACGGGCACGGTGGAAGGCACGGTGTGGGATGTGAACCATCGAGCTCAAGCCGGCCTGCGCATTATGGTTAACGGCAGACCACGGTTCCATACGGCCCTGGAGACGCGCGAGGACGGTACATTCTTCGCAGTCCTGCCCTATGGAGAATATCTTTTCTCGACGCTCGGACAGAACCGAGGCATAGTGGTTGCGATTCCAGCTTTGCAACGCGTCCCACTGAACTTCGAGATTGATAGCGCCGGAAACTTACGCAATCTGGCTGTAACACAGCCGCCCAGAAGGGATCGGCCTGGTGCAACTACGTTAACAGCATTGCTGCTAATGCTCGACCCGGCAGGCGTCACACAGCCACTCGATTTTACGGGACTAAATGACGCATGGGTTGGGGTCGAGTCACAACGAGGATACTCGTGGACCGACACACAATATCGCTTGATGGGGATCGACGCAACTGACTCGTATCAGCCCGGCCGCCCCGTGATTGTGCCCGACCTCCAAGCAGTCGACGAAGTGAGTGTTCGGAGTGGTTTCGCGCAGAACAACTCTCCGAGCTACGGTACGGAAGTGGGGATTTTCCTCGGCCAACCGGGCTCTTCGTGGCATGGCGCGTTTTCGACACTGGACACCGGCGCCTTCTTGTCTTCCACCAACCTGCCGGGTTCGGCTGATCGCGGCCTGATCCAGCAGGCGGATCGATTTCGTTGGTTTACGCGTGATGGTATTCAGGCTGGAGGACCCGTTACCCACTGGTTCGATCTATATGCAATGGGCACGGCGCAATGGTTCGAACAGACGGTTCCTCTGGCGGGTCCCGGAACGAACCAGCGCGGCCGGCTGCTCTTTGGGGACCTTCGCGGAAGAATCCAGGCAAGCCCCAGGGACCAGGTGGATGCGCTGTATAGCGGTTCTCGAATCAATCTGAATAACTGGGCCGTCCCAGAAGGTCTGGAAATTCTGGCCAGCCGCCGCATGTCGCCCTCCTTCGATCTGCCCGGAGGATTCGAGGGCAATAATGGCGTAGATCACTTCGATTTTCTTCAGGCGGGCTGGACGCATCGCTTCCGTGCGGTCACGCTGGGAGTTCTGGAATTGCGCTATGGTGACTCAACGGCGCATTACAGTACCGATCCGCCTCCCGCAGCCTTCGGAGCGCAAGAGCCTAAAATCGAGCTGCTAACAGGAGTGGTAACCGGCGCGCCACCCATTTCCGATCTTTCCGTTCGCACGCGGCAAGCGGTTGAAGGCGCCTGGCAGCCGCAGGTGTTCCACAGTCATAGCTCGCGGCACCAGATTGTGACTGGGGCTGGCTGGAACACTTCCGAGCCGCTTAACCGGATGACAATCCCATCCGACATCAATTTACTTACGCTCAATGGCGCCCCTTCGGAGGTAGTGGAGTTCAACACGCCTTTTGATAGCCGTTCGATTATTCGCTCTTTCGAGACTTATGCCACGGATCAAGTAGCGCTCCCTGCCGGTTTTTCGCTGGATTTGGGGATTCTGGCTGATTTTTCGCGGGGCTCGCTCCCAGCCCAATCCAAAGGTGATGGGCAGTTCGTGCATCCCATGCAGTTTTTGGCGGAACCCGATTTGATCGTTTGGAACAATGTGTCACCGCGGGCCGGTTTCGCATGGAAGGTCCCAGGGATCGATAGGGTGGTTTTGCGCGGGTCTTATTTTCGCATCGATAGTCCCATGGCTGGAAGGTACCTCGATTTTGGAAATCCAAATAGCCTGAGCGGCAGCGTCTATCAGTGGGTGGATAGTGATGCAAATGGGCAGTTTGAATTGGGTGAGGAAGGGGCTCTGCTCATGCGGTTCGGAGGCGAGTATTCGTCCATGTCGCCATCGCTTCGGCGACCGTATGCAGATGAATACAACGTCGGCGGGAACTTTTCTCTGCCACGGCACAGTGTCGCCAGTCTCCAGTTTTTCCGCCGCGACGACAAACAACGCCTGGCCGTGATCGACACGGGCGTTCCCGCGTCGGCATTTACCCCGATTACCATTCTTGACCCAGGACCCGACGGAATGGGCGGCACCTCGGATGACCAGCACCTGGTCGTATATGAGCAGAATCCGGCAACACTCGGCCAGGATCATTATCTTCTAACGAATCCTCCGGACCTTCGCTCTTTCAGCACCGGCTTTATCGCACGAGCTGGCGGCGCCTGGCAGGCGTTCCAGGCGCAACTGTCCTTCGTCGACGAGAAGACATATGGGCCTACCAATCCCGGAAATGCCGTTTTCGAGAACGATGCCGGTTTGGTTGGAGCCTTATTCATGGACCCAAACACGCTGGTCGGTGCGTTCCGCCGCGGCTTTACTGATCGCCCCCGCATAGCCAAAATTCAAGCCAGCTACCAGTTACCTGCCCATTGGAGCGGCATCCAATTGGAAAGCATATTCGCGTACCTGAGCGGGCTGGCATTCACGCGACAGTTGCTGGTAACCGGCCTGTCCCAAGGGCCATTTTATGTGGCAGCAGAAAATGACCAGGCGCAGTATGTCGCTGATTGGAATCTTCGCATCGTCCGCTCCGTCCACATATTGCGCCGCACCTTTAAAACAGCGGTAGACATCTTAAATGTTACGAATGCTGGTCATCGTATTCAGGAGGAGGATATCACGGGTCCATTGTTTAATCTGCCCGTGGCGATTCAAGAGCCACGTCTCATTCGTCTTGGCATCGAGTACCAGTTTTGATCTTGGCAAATAACCGAATTCGAACGGTTTGCCGGCGCGGAAAGTTCTTGAGCAAGGACGGAGTTATTGTTGCAGCACGACGAACCGGCTGATCGAGTAACCGAGTGCCCCGCCCATGAAGACGTCGGAAACGAAATGAGACGAGCGCGTAACGCGCGAGAATCCGACAACTCCCGCAATCCCATACGACACATAAGGAATCCATTTATGATGCGGGTAACGCCGTGAGACCACGGTGGCGACGGACATTGCGGCGATCTCATGGCCTGATGGAAAACTGCCATCCGAAAGACCGTTGTGGCTGTTGTCTTGGAACCACGTGTGGGCGAAATTTCCGTTGGGCGGAATCGCGATCGGCTGCAATCGCCTGTCGACATCTTTCATCACCAGCGTAACTAAGTAAGTATCCAGCAGCGCTTCGGCGGCGAAGAGCGAAGTTTTGCGCAATTTCGAATTGCGGGTTGCCATTCCCGCGGTGTAGAGCGCCACCGGCGCACCGATAATCCCGTAAAATGCGGCTCTTCCAGTCACAACGTTGTTGAATCCGTTGAAGCTGGACGTGCGACGAAAATATCGCGCATCGCTGGGATCCAGAACAACCAGTGCCGCCGTTGTACCGATCACCGCGAGGGCCGGAGCCCAACGCTTTTTGTCGCCGAACATGTGGACGGGGAAAAGCCAGATCCTTTTCTCATCATTGGCGGCATTGGGAATCAAACGTTTCCAGGACTCAGGCCTCTCCTGCGACGTCGCTGTCGCGTCTCCCGATTCCGGGGACTGTTGAGCAAGCGCTATCGAAATCGTCGGACAAATGAGAACCCACAGCGCAGCCGAAATCCGAGCAGCCTTCAGTCCGGTTTTCCTCTTTCGATCTATCACCATGATTCTGCTCCCAGCTTGGAGATTTTCGAGTAAGTTCGCGTCTGGTGAGAAACTCATTGAGCGGCGACCTTTCCTAGGAATGCTTCGAGTTGCACCTCGAACTTCGACTCTATATCGCGTGCTGCCTTCAATTCTCGTGCGGCAGTCGCGAGTTTTATTTCCTCTTCCGGCTCGAACGTATCCGCGCAGCGTGGGATGTTCCGGTTGAATTCGTTCTCCTCGATCCCGGCGAGGTTCACAATGCCGTAGTAGCGTTTGCGGAGTTCCGGGTTGACGAACATGTCCAGCAGTTCGGCCTCGACGCGGTCCACAGCCTCGCGTTCCCGCTTCATCTGCTCCACTTCGCCGTCCAGCCGGGCGAGGCGCTTCTCCAGCTTGCTGCGCTCGCCATTATTGAGCGTCTTGTCGGCGAGCTTTTCCAGCACCGTCGCCCGCTCCAGCACTTCATCGCGATATCGGAGATTGATCTGAGATTTCTCGAACTCCAGCCATTCTTCTGGATGTCGCGAACTTCGGGCGGCGTGTAGGACTGTCCCGCGCCTGCCTTGTTTTCGCCGGCGAATTTCTTGATCAGGTATTCGTAGGCTTCTCCGGGCACGCCAGGAGTGACCTTGGAGTTGTCCAGCGGGATAGGGTCAAGACAATGGATGGGAGCGGCGACGACCTCTGGGTCCAGACGTTTCTTACCGGTCCCGTCCGGCGCGGGTTCGTTCCAGCGGACAGAGTTGATGATGCCCCTCAATGCGGGGTTCCGCTCGGCGATGCCGTTGACCGCTTCATGCAGACGCTCGTTCTTGTCGTCGAGTGCGGCTTTGCGTACATCTGCGCAAAAGCACTTGGGCGGAATGGTGAACGCGTGACCTTCCTCCTGCAGTCGGGCGAGTTGTTTGACGTTGGGCTCCTTGCCATACGGCCGGCGGAACTGCTCCGTGCGCTTCTCAGTTTCCCATTCGTAATCGTCGGAGAGCGGCTTGAAAAATAGAAGCGACAGGATGTAAGCCTTGTAATCCTCGACTTTGCCTCGCAAGCCGGTGTCTGTTGCCCCAAAGAACGCTGCCGAGCTGTTGTTTGGAAAGTGACATAAAAAAATGCTTGCTCCGCAAATGGGCAGGAAAGCTTCCAAAGTTGTGTCACGCTGATTTTTCGGCGTAGTCACAAAAGACAGAGTACTCCAGGATCCCCAATTTTAACGATTTCTGCTAAGCGACACCAGGGGCCGGATATTGTCGCAAGAAAGGCAGCGGGCTCGTGTGACTGGCGCGTCCGTTGAGTCGCGCAGTCTCGCCAGAGTTAACGGAAAGCGCAAGGGTGTGCTGGACTATTGCGTGTCCTCAGCGCTTACAACGCCAGACGCCTGGTGAATATCATCTGCGCGTCCATTCCGGGGACCCGCCACAGTTTTTCGTGGCCGAGCGGAAGCTCCTTGTGGATGGTGGCGCAGCGATCGATGGAGTCGAGATTGCTCTCGATTTCTCGGCTGGATCAGTCTCTGGCCGGGCGCTCGACCAAGCGGGAAACTCCATTCCGGACGCGAGGGTGGTTTTACAAAGCGTGGAGCGGAGAAGCTCGGCGTTGACGCGTATTCTCACGTGTACAGTGCCCCAGCTGGAATGTACACGATCACAGGCGTCGCGCCGGGAGGGTATTTCCTTTTCGCGTGGCGAGGTGATCCGCCTCTGATCCGGCGATCCGGACCTGTTTGCAAAAGCAAGGGAGCAAGCACGTCGCGTCAAGGTAGAGCCTCGCAAAGAAACTTCGCAGGATGCCGTGGAACTGGAGAATCGCTAGTCTCGCCGAATGGTCCCTGTTAAGATGTATTGTCGGAACCGATCCTGGGCCGATCGCCGCGTGCTCGACGCGCATGGCGATGTACGAGTTGCCATCCGGACGCTATTCTCAACCCACCTCAAGACCGGCGCTTTTTGCTGAAAATTCGCGCGCTCGGCATCGCACTCCTACGCGTTCGCGGCGTCTACAAGCGGCGCACCGGAACATGACTCGGGTGACCCGGGCCAGTTCGATCCGCGGTATTTGCCCAGGACGCGCCCGATGAACAGAATGATAGGGAAAACGATGCGCTGAATGGCTTGGGGCGGAGTCCCAATCAGCTGTGAGTCGCGATGGCGCCACAGCACGTGGGCGATATAGAAGATCGATGGCCGACCGTTCGGGCTGGCGTTGATAACCGCGAACACCCCTTGGAGGTAGCGATCCAAGTCAACCGCCGGAATTGCCCGGCCGCTGAACTCCAAGGGATCGTCGCCCGCGTTCCACCACTTATGACGCGTGCCAGCGGCAAAGACTGCGTTCCCCCCAGCGGGCACCACCATCTTCTCTTTCCCGACCTGGGCACCGAGTGTTCCAGCTTTCACCTTACCCTCCTCCCGTTGATGGAAATGCACGTGAAGAGGCGGGCCGCTCGCTCGTGGCGGCAGGGACCCATCGAGGTTCAAAACGATTTGGCCCTGGGCGTCACGGACTCGGCTCAGCCGCAGGATCTCTCCGGTGTGTCGGTTCTGGATTGTCACGAAGTTATCCACGATTGCGCTCCCTTGACGCATCAGCTCCGAAAGAACTTTTTGCGATTTTATCATTGCCCTCGAACCGGCGGCGAACCGTCCGCAGAAGGTGATCCGGGCCGGCCGTTAGCAGCTAGTCCTGGATGACGCCCCACTCGTACAAAGCGCGTTGAAACGGACACTGACGTAGGAACTCCCAGAAGACAAGAATTGAGGGATTTATCGGAAGCTGCGCCTTAAGCGCCGTCTGGAGAACGAAACTCCCAACCAAATTCTACGCCAAATCGAATCAACTCACACAATCATTTTTGGACCGATGCGAGGCTTCCCAACCGGAGGCGGATGCCGGGAAACGCCACTGCATTGAGTTCCGACTGTTTAACTCGACGTAGCTGGCCTGCGGCGACGCAGGAGATCGGGGTGGTACCGCTCTGCGGAGCGCAACTCCTCTGCGCGCCGTTCAAGGACGCCCGCAAAGTTTGGACTCCACGTCGGATTCAGGGCGTTGAAAGATTCAGTGGAAATCTCCCGCAAACGTGCTGAATGCAAAGGGTTTGAAATGGTGGGCCCGAGAGAACTCGAATCTCTGACCTCTACCGTGTCAAGGTAGCGCTCTAACCAACTGAGCTACGGGCCCGGACGAAAACTCAATATAACATGTTCGCTTCACGCTGACGCCGTGTCGCGATCAGCACAAGCATCGCCGCGAGATAGAAACCCGCTCCGGCGAGCAGCGTCGCGCGCAGGCCTATGTAGATTCCAGCCACCACCGCCAGCGCCGATCCCAGCACGCTCGCCGCCGCGTTCAACGACCATGCCCAGCGCACCGCGGGCGAGTGCATGCGCTCCAGGCGGCGCAGTCCCGCGGGAAAGGGCATGCCCATGAAGAACGCAGCGGGAAAAATCGACGCCGCGGTCACGAACATCTTCGCGATCATTGGCCACCCCGCGGCCCCGGCTGCGAGCGGCGACGCGGCGAACGCAAGCCCGCTCACCAAGACCGCGATTGCGGCGAGAACATACGCCAGGCGGCGGTCTTCGGTGAGCACAACGCGCCGGCTGAAGAAACTGCCCAGACCGCTCGCCACCAGCATCGCAAACACGATCACGGTCAGCGCGTAGGTCGGATGCCCCAGCAGCAGCACGAATTTCTGAATCAAGGCGACCTGGATCAGGATGTATCCCGCGCCCAGGCACAAAAAATAAAGCAAAAACACGACCACGCCATCTTGTTTGGGGATCGCCGCGCGCAGGATGACGCGCGGCAGCACCAGGATCAGCGCCGTCGCGCCCGCGCTCACCGCCAGCACGCCGAACAGCAGCGGCACCGCGCGATTGATCTTGTAATCCGCGCTCCGGCTGGCGTTGTTCAAGAACGCGCCGATGTCGCGCGGCTGCACCGTATAAAAAAAGAACGGATGATCGTCGTCCACCGGCGCGACGTTGTAGGGATAGCTCGCGTAGAACGCTCCGCGGTCGGTGCTGGTGAGCAGCTTGCCGAACGGATTCCCGGCCGCGTCGCCCGGCATGTAAACCGCCTGGATCGGCGTGGCGGCGAGTTCGCGCCGCAGCCGCGACGCGTCATCCGCCGTGAACGGATTCCGCGAGACCAACAGCGTGTCCTGCGCGCCCCATCCGTTCAGATTCTGGACATCGGATCGCAGCACCATCACGTTGCGCCACGGTTCGCGCTGCCCTACGCGGCGCAACGCGTCGATCGCCAGCGACACGACGCGCAGAGACTCGCGTGGTGGATCGAGGCCCCAGCGCGTGACCGCCAACACGCCGTCGCCGGTCAGCCGGTTGAGGTAGTCGAAAAAAGCATCGCTGGTGTACAGGCTGTTTTCGGAGAGCGCGAAGGCGCCCGCCGCAGTCGAGGCCCAGGTGTCCACCAGAGTCGCCTCGATCACCTGGTATTTCTCCGTGGTCCTCCGCACGAACGAGCGCCCGTCCTCGATCACCACGCGCACCTCGGGGCGGAAATACAGGCCGTGGCTTTCGCTCACGAAATTTTTCCGCATGATCGTGTTGGCGATGATGGGATTGATCTCCACCGCGGTCACGTCGTGGCTGCCCGAAGCGAGCGCCCGCGCCACGTCGTATCCGCCGCCCGCTCCGATCACCAGCGTCTTCGCGCCGGGCCGCACCAGGTACGGCAAACCGGGACCTTCGTGCGTGAGCTGGTAACGCTGGGCATCGGCCAGATGATCCCAATCGAACGACGCGATTCCAGTGGCCGCATCGGCGTCGATGACGATGCTCCAGATGCCCTGAAAGTGCACGCCCACGCGCGAAAAGCTGTTCCACGCCGAAAACCGCTCCGGCGGCAGCCGCTGTCCCTTGGCGTAGCGGGTGTCCAGCAGATGGCCGTAGAAATTCGCCACCATCAGGCCCACCAGCAGCAGCGACAGGAGCACCGCCGCGGCGCGCCGCGTCACCGAGCCCGCGATGTTGAACCACATCGCCCCCGCGGCCGCGTAAAACACCGCCGCCGCGATCATCGTGTTGGGTCCGCCAAAGGAATCGAGGAAACGGATCAGCAGCAGGCAACCCGCGGCCGCGCCGGCCAGGTCGAAAAAATACGCGCGATCCACGCGCTCGATCGATTCTGAAATGGCCAGCGACGTGGTCACGCCGGCGAAAAAAAATGGCAGTGCGGAGACAGCGTAAATCGCGGCGAGCCGCGGCGTATCCAGATCGCTCGCGCGGGAGAGCAAAAACCACAGCGAAATGATCACGGCGAACGCGTTGGCCATCGCGAACGCTCCCATTTTCGAAAACAGGTTCCCGCCGCGCGCCGCAATCGCGTACGAAAATACGCCGCCCGCTCCCAATCCGAACAGCGCGATCGAGATCGCCAGAAAAACCAGGTGGTAATAAAAGACCACCGAAAAAATTCGCGTGAGGGTCAGCTCCAGCATCATCGTCGCGAGCGTGGTGAACGCCAGACCCAGGTAAATCTGCGGCCAGCGCACCCGCGCCGTGGTGATTTCGGTGAACGTTGGAGAAGAACTGACCCGCGACAAACTACTACTTTAGCAATGCCCGCGCCACGCCCTGAAGTTGCGCAGCGAAGTTGAGCGCGACGCGCGAGTCCACCAGAAAAACCGGCGCGAGCGCAAGCCAGCGGTTCTTGCGCCAGTACACCATCGCCGCCAGAAGGAGCAGAGGCGTCAGCACCCGGCCGAACGCGTACACGTCCACCCACACCGAGCGGTCGTGAAGGAACACCGCCGCGAGCGCCATCGCGTACATCGCCGACGTGATCGAAGACCATTCCCGCCGCACTGCGGCGCATGCCGCGAGCGCCAACGCCAGTGCGATTCCCGCCAGCGCCAAGTAGTCGAACGCCTGCGCCGAAGCCCCCTTGAATCCTGAAAGCGCGTAAACCGCCGGGTGTGCGACGCGCTCTATGAATCCGGCGAGCGGAATCCACCCTCCAAACGACGCGACCGGTGAGCGTTCCATGCGGTTCAGATAAATGAACCACCCGATCGCCGGCAGCGCCGAGCATGCGATCAAAATTGCGTTGCGAATTTCGCGGCGCGTCAAAAGATACCCGGTATATCCTGCAATGACCGGCAATGCCGTTTCCCTTGTCAGCGCCGCGCACGCCAACAGCAGCGCGACCCATCCTGCGTGCACTTTTCCGGCGTACAACGCGAAGCCGGCGACGAATGCCGCAAGCGCGATATCCGCCGTCATGCGGTCAATCGAAACGAGAGTGGCAGGCAGCAGCACGAACGCGAGTCCCCACGCCTGGTTCCATCCCGCGCGCGCGGCGAGCAGCGCCATCCAGTACACGCCCGCGAACAGGAACGCCAGGATCACGGCGTAATACGCGCGATCGACCCATGCATCGTGGCCCAACGCGAGCGCCCAGGCGAGCGCGGGAACAAGAATCCGCTGATAGCGGAACGACGCTCCCGCGATGGCTTCGCGCGACCCCTTGCGCATCCAGGGATCGTGCGCGATCAGGTGATACACCTGTCCGTCGTAACCCGCGCTGTTTTGGAAAATATACAGTTTTTCGGATTTCAGAAATTCCGGAACGGGCATCCCCGGACGGATTAGAAATAGTGCAGTCCAGTTTCCGCCGTAATTGTAGCGGACCGTCAGAAATTGCCAGGTCCAGACCGCGATCACGGCCGCCAGGGCCAGCAGCGCCGCTTTCCTCGACACGGTCATCTACATCATGGCCGCCGGCGGCGCGGGATCCTCGGGCCGGCCCGCGTTGGCCAGCGGCACACGGATCATGATCAGCGCCAGCGCCAGCAACACGCAGAATCCCACCAAATAGGACGGAGATTTAAAGAATTGATAAATGGGAATATCTTTAAATCTGAAATAGGCGAACAATAATCCCGTCAGCGCCTCGCCGGCGATCAGCCCGCTGGCGATCAGAATGCCGGTGTTTTCCACGCGGGTGCGCTGCGCTTCATTATTGCCCACGGCGCGGCTGCGCGAGTCCGTGATCCAGCGGATCAGGCCGCCCGCGAAGATCGCTGCCGTGGTGGAAAACGGCAGATACATCCCGATGGCCACCAGCATAGGACTCTTGACGCGGATCAGGATCAGCATCACGCCCAGGAACGCTCCCGCCGCCACCAGCGGCCACGCCATCTCCCCGCCGACGATCCCTTGCGCCAGCGCGGCCATCAATCCCGCCTGCGGAGCCGGAAGCGAGGCGCTGCCGAACCCCACGCCGCCGGATTTAATATCGCCCTGCTGCAAAATATACAGCGGATAATACATGATCAGGCTGGCCACCACTACCGCGATCAGCTCCACGATCTGGATGTAGCGCGGAGTTCCTCCCAGGATGTAGCCGGCTTTGAAATCCTGCATCAATTCGCCCGCGACCGCCGATGACACACATACCACCGCGGCGACGCCCAGCACCACCGCCACGCCGCCCGGTCCGGAAACTCCCAGCGCGACCATCAGCAGCGCGGCGATAATCAGCGTAGAAAGCGTCAGTCCGGAGATCGGATTATTCGACGATCCGATCACGCCGCACAGATTTCCGGAAACGGTGCCGAACACAAATCCCACGATCAACATCACGATCGCGGCGACTACCGCGCCCAGCATCTGGCCGGAAATATAAAAATACAGCGCGATCATCCCGAGAAAAACCAGAAAAATGAGAGACAGCACGACTTTCGCGCTCATGTACCGCTCGGTGCGCGCCATGGATTCAAGCGGCGGCGCTCCGTGCCGGACTTCCGCGATCGCGCGGCCCAGGCTGGACGTGAGATTGCGACCCATCTTGAACAGCGTGTACGCCGCGCCTACCATCATTCCGCCCACCGCGATCGGCCTTACGATGTAGCGCCACACCGCGCCGGCCATCGACGCCCAACCCGCATCGCCCGCACCGGCCGGCATGAAGGCTTGCAGTTGCGGACCCAGGAAATACATCAGCAGCGGAACCAGCACGCCCCAGGCGAGAATGCTTCCTGAAAAATTCAGCGCCGCCAGCTCCGGCCCGATCACGAATCCTACGCCCACCAGCGCGGGGCTCACCGATGGGGCCGAAACCGTCGAGATCGCGCCGGTATGCAGAACGTTGTTACTCGTGGGCGAGCCGAGCCTCAGAATGCTCTTGCCCGCCTCGCCGACCCGCACGATGAAATCCTTGTCCACCGCGTACAGCGCCAGCTCGCCCAGCGCCTGAACCAACGTTCCCAGGCCGATGCTCCAGAACAGAAACCGCGCGGCATCGGCTCCGCGTTGTCCCGCCTTGTGAATTTCCGACGCCGCAACCGATTCGGGAAACGGCAGCGTCGGATCTTCCACCAGCGCGCGGCGCACCAGCGATATGAACAGCACGCCGAGCACTCCGCCAGTGAGGGTGAGCGCGGTCGATTTCCAATACGCGTGCGCCGGATCGAACGACGTCCACGAGCCCGACATCAGGAAAGCCGGAAGCGTGAAAATCGCGCCCGCGGCGACCGATTCGCCGATGGTTCCCGCGGTTCGCGAGATATTTTCCTCGAGCACCGTCCCTTTAAACCCGCGTAGCACGGCCATGCCGATCACCGCGGCCGGATAGGTCGCTGCGATGGTCTGACCCGCATGCAATCCGAGATACGCGTTGGCTGCGCCCAGCACCACCGTCATCGCCAGCCCGAGCAGCACGGCGCGTAACGTGAACTCCTTCATCTCCACGTGTTCGGGAACAAACGGCCGGTGCTTCGTAGGCGCAGGATTCATCGGGTTCCGTCCAAGAGCACGATCATAACAGTCTTGCGGGTCCGCTGCCCGGTTCGAGCCTCGCTCATGCTAGTCTGATTCTTTCATGAGCCCGCCAGACACCCTCCTTCGGACCACGCCGCTCAATGCCGTGCATCGCAAACTCGGGGCAAAAATGGTCGATTTCGGCGGCTGGGACATGCCGGTGCAGTATTCGAGCGTGATCGAAGAACATCACGCCGTGCGCCAGCGTGTAGGTGTCTTCGACGTCAGCCACATGGGCGAGATCGAGGTCCGCGGTCCGGAAGCGCTGAAGCTGGTCGATTATATCGCGACGAATGCCGCGTCGAAGCTGAAAATCGGCCAGGCGCACTATTCCGGGCTCCTTTACGAGCACGGCGGATTCGTCGATGACATCCTGGTCCACAAAGTCGCCGACGATCACTTTTTCCTGTGCGTCAATGCGTCGAACCAGGACAAAGACTACGAGCACATCGCCGCGCACAACAGATTCGCTTGCTCCGTCGAAAATGCGGGCGCACGTTACGCGCAGATTGCGGTGCAGGGCCCGCGCGCTCTGGAAACTTTGCAGAAGCTGACCAAAGTCGCGTTGGCGCCGATCAAATACTATTGGTTCACCGACGGCGAGGTCGGCGGCACGGCCGCGCGTATCGCGCGCACCGGATACACCGGGGAGGACGGCTTCGAAATTTACGTCGCGCCTTCCCAGGCCCCGCGCATCTGGAACGCGATCCTCGCGGCGGGCGAAGAATTCGGCATCAAGCCCGCCGGACTCGGCGCGCGTAACACTTTGCGCCTGGAAGCAAAGATGGCGCTGTACGGTCACGAAATCGACGCGACTATCACGCCGTGGGAAGCCGATCTGGCCTGGATCGTGAAGCTCGACAAGGGCGATTTCCTCGGCCGCGACGCGCTGGTGAAGCAAAAGGAGCACGGCATCACGCGGCGGCTGATCGGATTTGAGATGCGCGGCCGCGGCATTGGCCGCGACGGCTACGAAGTGCACATCGACGGAGCGCCCGCGGGCTGGGTCACCAGCGGAGGGCCCGCGCCCACTCTCAACAAAAACATCGGCCTGTGTTATCTGCCGGTCAACCAGTCGGAGCCGGGGCGCGTCATCCACGTGATGGTGAGAAACCAGCCGGTGGAAGCCGTCACCGTCCCGACTCCTTTCTATAAACGAGCCAAATAAATGTACCCGGAAAATTTTCGCTACACCAAGGAACACGAGTGGGTGAACGTGGAAGGCGCGACCGGCACCGTCGGCATCACCGACCACGCCCAAAAAGAGCTCGGCGATATCGTGTACGTGGATCTGCCGAAGGTGGGCGCGGTGATCGAGAAGGGAAAGACGCTCGGCTCGGTAGAATCGGTGAAAGCGGTGAGCGACGTTTACTCGCCGGTGTCGGGCGAAGTGGTCGCGGTGAACGAGCTGCTCACCTCCTCGCCCGAAAAGCTGAACGAGGACCCGCACGGCGCGGCGTGGCTGGTGAAGATCAAGCTGTCCTCGCCGCAAGAGGCCGCGGACCTGATGTCGGCCGCGGATTATCAGAAGTACGCGGGCGAAGAATCATCCGCGTGAGCGCGTCGCGCGCGATAAAACTCGCCGCGCAGTGCAATGCGGTTGCTCAAAAAGTGTAACCGGGTGCCATGCCCGGCCATCCCTTACATGGTGCCGATCAATCGGAACGCGATGCGCCCGCAGATGGCCCGATTCCTGCAACGCGTCACGTTTGTACGATCAGTATGAGCGAAACGCTGAAGCGCTACATCGCGGACTTTCGCTCGTCGCAGATTTCTTTCCGCGATAAGAAGGGATCCAGATGAGCGATACGCAAACCGATGCCTTGGTGTTTTTCGGCGCCACCGGCGACCTGGCGTACAAGAAAATCTTTCCCGCTCTTCAGGCCATGGTGAAGCGCGGCACTCTGGATATTCCCGTGATCGGCGTCGCGAACTCACCCTGGAATCTGGAGCAGTTTCGCGCCCGCGCCTACGATAGCCTGCAAAAACACGGTGGCGTCGACCGCGCAGCGTTCGAGAAACTCTCCGCTTTG
>Ga0335077_10003736_pt1 | contig 18487 bp, 19 predicted proteins | sample Lox_Sample_31_FD_207151 | JGI IMG/M metagenome (GOLD analysis project Ga0335077, IMG submission 207151) | Soil microbial communities from Loxahatchee National Wildlife Refuge, Florida, United States - Lox_Sample_3.1 | ecosystem: Environmental > Terrestrial > Soil > Wetlands | place: USA... | reverse complement strand
GCGACCTCGAATCGACGGGTTCTCAGTCGCAAAGAGCCGAAGGGTGACAAGTCAGCCTGGCCGGCGTTCATGTGACGAAAGTGGGGAGGGAGAGCGCTCAGAGAGCCGACCCGCTGCCCAATAGCCATGACCTCCAAGACCCCTTGGCCGTGAGCACAAAGGGAAGTGGCATGCCACGCCAACTCGCGATCTTCTCTCGACTCAAGCCTTCAGTACTGTGTCATGGGATCCCGGTTACTAGGGTGAAGTCACACACTCCCCTTGGATTGGGTTCAAGTCGAGCCGCAATCCTTGCTCGTCTACCCCCTGCGGGGCCCGAACTTTTTGGCGTCTCACCCTTGCGGCCGTCCGAATCAAACCGAAACCCACTGCAACACCGATCCCTTTCCGAGTGACCCGGTGTGTGGACAAGATGTGGAGTGTCACGGCTTCTGTCGTGGAAGGATTGTGAAGTGGACTGTCCCGGCTGGGTTAGGGGTTGCGAAGCCGCCCCACGGAGCTTCCTCGGAAGTGACTGTCAGGCCCAAGCGTGCCGCCTCGCGCAATATGCCATCGAGGGCTTCGGTTGTTAGCCCACTCGGCGTGCGATTCGTGATGTGCCCTCTCTGATACGGGGGGCTCATCGCGACGCGACATTGACTCCCGCCCAACCGAAGGTCCTCTGCCGGGGGTCTCACCCATAACTCGCAAACTCGAAGCGACATCATCCCCCAGTAGGGCCGGGACCCCGACCAGGATGTAGTAAGTATGCGTCCGCTGGGGTACTCCTGGTGGATACCGTTCTGGTCAAGTCTGACTCGAGTAGGGGCCGTGCGAAGGACTTGGATCCCCGGGAGAATGAACATCAGCCCGCCGATTGCCGCAACGAGACCGCAATAGATCAGGGCGATCTCTATCTGACGCTGAATTGGAGCGGAACGGGTTAGGAGAGTGGCGGCCCCGAGCGCCCACAGGACAATGATAAACCCCGAGCCCAGCCCGAGTTGCATGAAGCCCGCGGATCGCCACTGTCTCAAGAACGGACCTCTGACCGACGAGAGATCAAACGATTCACTCAGAGGGTCACTTGTCTGCCGAAGGGGTGATGGGTTCAACTCCGACCCTCCCGGTTCATTGAGTTACATCTCGATTTGGGCCGTCCCAGCACTCCACAAGGAATCCCACGCTTCGAGTGGCCGCACTTTCCGTCTCACGCTTTGCCGAGGCTTCACAAGAATATAGTAAACGGACCAGGTGACTGTGGTCTGCTCCCCCTGTCAGAGCTCGGACCCTTACCCGTGGCAGGCCTCCCGTCGGGGCCTCCGGAATCGAACTAAGAGATCGAGCCCTCTGGCGGCTGCCCGGACCGGGCCGTCTCCAGTTACACTACGGGTGCTTTTCCGGCAGAGGAGGGTACCTGGGGCGGGACGGGTACGCTACTTTACGACTCGGTAGCGAAGGTGGGTAACACCGTCGGACTCCACGACTTGGATGCATTTGAGATCGATGCGCATCCTGTCTAGGGTCGGGAAGAGTCGGACCCCACCGCCCAGAATGGTAGGCACCAGATTCACGAAGACTTCATCCAGCAGTCCTGCTCTCAGATACTGCTTGGCGACGTCAGCCGAGCCGATGGCAATGTCCCGTCCCTTCGCTACTTCACGGGCTTTCTCTAGTGCGCTTTCGATTCCGTCCTTCACCGCCACACCGCCGGTGCCAGGTCCGACCCACCTCTCTGGCGTCCGGTGCGTGAGGACGAAGAAGGGCCCGCCGGGGTGATGACCCCCCCATCCCTGGGCGATGTCGAATGTACGCCGCCCTACAATCACCGCTCCGCCCTCGAACATCTCTCGAACAACCGGGACGCTCCGGGCGGGTGGCTTGAAACGGTCGTCTGGGCCCACTCGCTGGCTCCCGGCCGTCCACCATTCAAACAACTTCCCACCGCCGTCACCAAGCGGGTTGTCTGGGCCGTCGTTAGGGCCGGCCACATACCCATCGAGTGACATCGAGAGGTTCACGAGGAGCTTCGACCTCCGGCCAGTTGGCAGTGCGGGCTTTTCGGTTGTCGTCGCTCTCGGAATGCGCTTTCGTGGAGACGCCACGGCCTGACCTCCGGCCGGCTCGATGTTCGCGATGCACATTAGTGCAATCACGGACAACCTCTCAGACCTCATTCGCAACACGCGGTTGCGGCCGGCGACATCGTGGCGGTACCGAGTAGGACGGTTCGCTCTCACAAGGGGTGGGTTTCCAGTGTGTGGATCGTGGCCAGATACTCTTTCCCGAGTATCGGACAGGAAATTCCGGAGGAACCTTCTCGTCAGGGATACCCCCTGAGCTTGAGGTTGTGAGGGCCAAAGCCGGGGGGCTCACTCGGCTTCTGGGATGTTGTCGGCTACTCAGTACCCTGCGCTGTTCGAGTTCCCAACCGAAAACGAAGCCTGGTCCAACCCAGACTCCCCGTCGGCGGATCGGTTGGAGCGGTGCCGCATGGAACGGGTAGACGTTCTTGCACGCGCGCGACCGAAGGAGTGGAGGGAACCCACCGTGCTGCCATTTCCCACGAATCGCCGGAGGTCGCGGCTCCGGTCGGAATGCGGGGCACGCGCTGAGTCCGCGCCGACGGGGGTTGGCCTCAGCCGTAGACCGCCATCACAAGATCGGCGCTGTTGCCTGCGCCGGCATAGACCTCGCCGTTCGCCGAATCGAACGCCGCGGTGTAGAAGATCGCCCCGGGGTTAAGGTAGACGGTGGCGACCGCGGCTCCCGAGGGGGCCGCGAACACCATGTCGCCGTCCCCGACGGAGACCACATCCCCTGTCGAAGGATCGTACATCAGGCCCTCGGGGAACTGAGCGCCTGCCGCCGTGCCTACGACGTGGTGAGAGACGCTGCTGATGACCTCGACGCTCGTCTGGGTCGCCACGTAGATGTCCTGCGTCGCAGGGCTGTAGACCACGGACTCTAGAAAGCCCGACAGCGTGACGTTGGCGACGAACGCCCCGGTGGTGGGGTTCACGATGGCGACCGAACTGTTGTACGGCTCCAGGACGTACAGGTTCTGGTCCACCGGGTCGAACGCGATCCCGCCGGTGTACTTGCCGAACGAAAGGTTCGCCGTCGTGCGGAGCGTCAAAGGATTGAACCCCGTCACGTTCTGGGATATCTGGTTCGAGACGAAGATCCAACCGTTCGTGGTGTCGAGGGCCAACGAGGTGGACCCCGCCCCGACGTTGACGGTCGCCACCTGGCTTCCCCCGGTTCCGCTCACGACAGAAACGTAATCGAAGCCGTGGTTGGCCACATAGAGGTGGAGCGTCGCGGGATCGTAGAGCACGTCCAACGGGTTCGCTCCAATCCCTAGGTTCCTCACCTGATTGGTCGTGGAATTGATCGTTTCGAGCGAGTCGTCGTTCGCGAGGTACATCTGATGGTCGAGTGGGTCGTAGGCCATCCCGAACGGCTGAACGCCGGGAACGATCGTGGCGCCCACCGTGAAGGCGAGCCCACCGAAGTACGAAAGGGTCGACGAGTACTCGTTCGCGACGTAGAACCGGTAGGAGGCAGGGTCCCACGCCATCCCTTGCGGCAGATTGCCGACCCCAACCGTCGCCACGACAGAGTTGGTGGCCCCGCTGATGACGAGTACGCGGGGCCACGCATACTCTCCGACGATCATGTCGGAGCTGGCGGGATTGAACACGATCTGAGTGGGCTCCGCTCCGAGCGGAATGTTGGCGACGGGCTGGCCGGTCGCACTGTCCAGAACCGTGACGTTGAAGGAGCCATCGTTGAGCACGTAGACCAATCGGTTGGAGGGGTCGTAGGCGATCGATGTGGGGGCGTTCCCGACCGTGACGGTCGCGACCACGCTGTTCTCTGTGCCGTCGATCAGCTGGACCTGATTGAGTCCAGCCTCGGTCACAAAGAGGTCCGACGTGGCGGAATCGTAGGCGATCCCTTGGGGCTCGGAACCCGCCGGCAGGCTAATCGACAACGTCGGAGACGTGGCCCCGGGTCCAATCACGGAGACATTCCCTGCATCGGCATTCGCGACGTAGACGCAGTCGGTCGCCGCATCGTAGGCGATGCCGAATGGTCCCCCGCCATCGTAGATCGTCGAAGTCACCTCGTTCGTCGAGGTGTTAATGATGGAAATATCGCTCGTTACGTAGCTCGCCACCCACATGCTCTGGTCGGCGGGATCGTATGTCATCGCCACCGGATCGGGCCCCACCGGAATCGTCGCGACGACGGTGTTCGCTGGGTTGAGCGCCTGGACGGACCCGGCGTAGTCCCCCACGTACAGCTCGTTGTTGGACGGAGCGTATCCCAGGGCCACCGGGTAGGCCCCGACGGCGACCGTGCCTTGGCGAGGTAGCGTGTGAACGGCCGCGAGAGTACCGACGCTGATGAGGCCCGCGAAGCCGAGCAGTGCGGTTACGGTCGCCACCGACATCCTGCGACGCCACGTTGACGTCCTTCGAGATCGTCTCTCCCGCGTCCATTCGCTCGGCATCGTTCTCCCGTCCTGCTGGGCTATCTCGCGACCGTGTCCCGGTTCATAAACCCAGTAGGTTTCCGGACGAAACGGAGCTGGGGAGCGCGCTCCGGCGCCTCTGCGGACCACCCGACCCAATCCTACGTCGGGGGTTGTCCAAGGAAACCTCTTGCGCGACGAAGCCGAGGATATCTAACTAGTCGGCAATGCTCTCGGGCAGCCCTCCGTACACCTCGATTCGACGGAGGGCCCGGGTCGGACGGAGTGTCTGGGCCGAGCGCTTCGTCTTCCGCAGGGGCCCGGGCGGGCCGGGGAGCCGATCGCGCGGCAGCGAGCGGGGACGTAACCCCCCGCCCCGGCTCCAGCCCGCGGGCAGCTACCCGCTCCTGAATGAGCCTCGAGGGAAAGAAGATATCGAGTGTGGCCCTCGGTACCGACGGGGGGACCCAGGCATGGCCCGGGGTCAAGGATACTCACCGACGCTCCTGCTCATCGGAGCGCTGGCGGTCGTGGCCGGCTCGGCGGCCTCTCTTCTGGGGGTCAGCGCGACGGGGTCGACGCTGATCTCCGGCGCCGCCGGCGTCGGCCCCTCGCCGACCGTCGCGATCGACGTCATTCTCATCGCCCCCGTGATCGTGCTGATCGGGATCATCGGCTGGTCCCTGCTCTCCACGGGCGGCACTGCAATCGGCCGGAACGGCGCGGTCGCGGCGATCGTCGTGGTCGCGGTGGTCCTGCTCGGAGTCGCCTGGGTTGTCCACAACCCCGGATCGCTGCCGGACCACGTCGGAGGCACCCTCCCCACGACCGGCGGAGGCCACGGCGTGGGGGGTGGGGGGCACGGGAGCGGCAACGGTACCGGTGGGAACAACTCGTCCCGCGGCGGCGGGGGCGGGGGAGGCTCGAACGGCACTGGGGGCCACGGCGGGAGCGGCAACTCCACGAACGGCACCGGTACTGGTGGCGGCAAGAATTCAAGCGGCAACGGGACCGGCGGATCGGGATCGGGCGGAGGCACGGGCCGGACGAACGGCTCGGGGGGAGGGAGTCACGGCGGGACCGGCTCGAACACGAGCCAGCCGATCCTCACGGCGATTCCGCCCCCGTCCGCCAGCTCCTGGCCGATTTTCGCCGCGGTCGCGGGCCTATCCCTCGTCATCGGCGCGCTGATCGTGCCCCGCTTGGCCGCCCGGTCGATCCTGCATCTACGTCCCCCGCCCTCCGAACCGAGCCGGCAAGCGCGGGCGAACGCGGCGCGCGCGTTCTCGGACGCCGCCCGCCGGCTCGCGAGCACCTCGGACGCCCGGGGCGTCATCCTGAACCTGTACACGCAGTTGATGGCCCGCCTCGAGCCTCGGGTCGAGATCCCGACCAGCCGGACGCCTGAGGAGATCCGCCAGTCGCACCTGATCCCCCTCGGCGTCCGCGCGGAGGCGGCCGCCCATCTGACGCGCCTCTTCGAGGAGGCGTGCTACTCGTCGCATCCGATCGACGGGGCGGCCGCAGCCCGGGCGCGCGAGTCCGTCCAGCTCGCGGAGTACGACCTGCGCGCGGCCCACGCGATCGGATGAAGACGCCGTTCCGCTGGACATTCCCCATCCTTGCGGGGCTCGCGACGGTCGTCGCGATCGCGACCAACGGGGATGAGCCGGTCGCCGTCGGGGCCGCGACGGTCGCGGTCGCCGCGGGGGCGCTCGCGGTCTGGGATGCGGTGCGCACCCACGAGCCCGAGCCGGCGCTCGCGCCTCCGCCGGCGGAAGGACCCCCGGTCGCGACCGCCGAGCTGTGGTTCGCCGGGGGCGTGATGGGCCAGGAGGCGATCGTGCTGCTCCTCGACCGCATCGACCGGGCGCTCCTCCATGCGACGCTGCCGACGCGGGACACCCGGGAGCTCGCGCTCCTCCGCAATCTTCCCCGCGATCGGTTCCTCGACTACGTCGATTCGCGACTGTCGGAGATCGAGGGGAGCGCGTGAGCTCCCCCGCCCCGGCCCCCGCCCCGTTCCACTGGCGGCCGCGGGGCTACCTGCTGGCCGGTGGCGGCTCGGCGTTCCTGGTCCTCGCGATCGCCGCGCACGACGCCGTCATGATCCTGATCGCCGTCCCGCTCCTCGTCGCGCCGGTGGCGGCGGTGCTGGTCGGCCCGAGGCCGAGCCCGCGGGCCGCCCTCGCCTGGAGGTCCTTCGGCGGCACTGGCGAGGTCCGCATCCTCGGGGACGTTCGGGGCGATCCCCCCGGGACGACGGACGACTTCTCGCTCGCGTTCCGTCGGCCGGCCGACCTCACCGAGGAGTCGCCCCCCCGCGTCGAGTGGTGGCCGGGCTCCGTCCGGTTCGAGCTTCGCTGGCGCTCCCCGCGACCGACGATCGAGGTCGTCCCGCCGCCGACGGTCGTATGGCAGGACCCGATCGGGCTCGTCGAGCGGCCCGCGATCGGCACGGCCCACGGACTGCCCGTCGAGCGATACCCGCTCGACCTCCACCGGCTCGGCGCGGTCCGGCTCGAACGGACCCGGCAGCTCCCCGGCAAGAGCCGGACCCACCACATCGGCACCTCCGGCGAGTACTTCGGGATCCGCAACGCGGCGCCGAACGAGCCGCCACGCCGGATCAACTGGCGGGCGAGCGCGAGGACGGGGCGCTGGCTGGCGAACGAGTACGAGGTCGAGCGGACCGGCGACCTGATCCTGCTCATCGACACGCGGCCGTCGGTCCTCGGCGACCTCGTCGACGAGCGGTTCCTCGGCGTCGCGCGCGCCGCCGCGACCGGGATCGCGAGCGCCTTCCTGCGCCAGAAGACGCGGGTCGGCTACGCGTGGTTCGGCGAGTTCCTCGGCGCGATCCCGCTCTCGACCGGGCGCACCCAGGGCGTCCGCATACGGCAGGCGATCCGGGCGACGCGCCGGACCGAGATCGAGGGCCCGTCCGAGCGCTGTGCGATCTCGCTCCGACGGTTCTACCCGCCCGGCGTCACGGTGCTGCTCCTCTCCACGCTCGGCGGCGACACGGCGTGCGACCTCGTGGTCCACCTCCGCCATCGCGGGTTCCCGGTCGTCGTGCTGAACCCGTCCTGGCGGGCGCTCGCCCCCCCGACGGCGACGCTCCCGCCGCGCGAGGACGCCCTCGCCGAGCGCCTGGCCCAGCTCGAGCGACGGATGCGCGTCGCGGCCACCATCCCCTACGCTTCGGTGGTCGATTGGGAGGACCTCACCTCTCTCGGCGACCTCGCCCACCTCCTGCAGCACCCGCCGCACCGGAGGGTCTAAGTGGCCGCACCGGCCGCGCGCCGGCTCGTCACGCCCCGCTTCGGCATCGCGTCCGTGTTCCTGCTCGCGACCCTCGGGTTCTTCGGACTGACGACCGTGCTGCCGTGGGAGTTCGCCCTCGTGCTCGTCGCGGCGGGCGGCGCCGCCGCGATCGCCCTCCGCGTCGCCTCCGCGGGGGGCCGGACGAACTCCGCGGCGATCGTCGTCCTCGTCGTGATCGGGATCCTCGCCGCCGGCGCCCCCGACGCCTGGCTCGCGGGCGTCGCGGGCGGGGCGTCCGTCCTGGCGCTGCTGGCGTGGCTCGCGGACGACCCGGGCCGGGTCGCCGGATCGATGCGTCGCGCCGTGCCGACCCTCGCCGTCGCCGGGCTCGCGTTCCTCGTAGCGTGGGGGAGCGCGTTCCTGCTCCCGACCTCCCAGGTCCCGACCGGCGTCATCGCCGCGCTGCTCGTCGGCGTCCTCCTGATCGCCACGCTCCTGCTCGCGCGGCCGGACGTCCTCGAGCGGGAGGCACCGCTCTCCGCGTGACCCGCGGGCGCTACAGATCGAACGCGTCGCCGTCGTTCACGACGACGGAGTCGGGGAACGTCCCGCGCGCCTCGCGCGCCACGTCCGCCTCGAGCCCGACCGCGTCGCCGAGGTGGGTCAGGAACAGCCGACGGGCCTTCGACGCGAGCGCCGCGGTGGCCGCTTGCGCGGCGGTGCTGTGGCCGAAATCGTGCGCCAGCGCCCGGTCCGCTTCGGAGAACGTCGACTCGTGGATCAGGTAGTCGGCGGTGACCTCGTGCACCCCGGACGGCTCCCGGGTGTCTCCGGTGTACAGGATCGAGAGCCCGTCGCGCCGGGCGAGGTAGCCCAGGTTCGGCACCGTGTGGTCGAGCGCGATCCCGCGGACCGTCCAGCCCCCGATCGTCACCTCGGGTCGGTCGCTCTCGATCAGGCGGAGGTCGTAGCACGACCCCGGGTCCTTCACCGTCCCTCCGGCGGCGGTGACCGCGCGGAGGATCGGGCCGAGTCCGGGCGGCGAGAGGATCGTCAACGGGCGCGTTCGATGCGTCAGGACCGTGTGCAGCAGGAGGTCGAGCAGGCCCGCGACGTGGTCGGTGTGGAGGTGCGAGATCAGCACGCCGTCGACGCGGTCGAACTGGTGCCGGTCGTGCAGGCGCCCGGTGGCGCCGGCGCCGCAATCGAACAGCAGGCCGTCGGCGAAGACGCAGCTCGTGTGGCGCCGCCCCCCCCGGAACCCTCCGGATCCCGTGCCCAGGAACTCGAGCTTCATCGCCGACCGGGCGCGGGGCGCCCTCCTCGCCGCGGAGCCGGGGGCCCCTTGAATACTAATCGCCCGGCCGGGTCGCCGAGGGGTTCGCCCCGGCGGACGGGCCGGGCGTGCAGGCCAGCCGGTCGAGCACGGCGCGTACGTGGGGACCGGGCAACAGTCCCGCGATGACCTCCTCGATCCGTCCGTCCGGCCCGATCCAGAACGTCACGCGCTTCGCGACGCCGAAGACGCCGAGGACCCCGTACTGGCGGGCGATCGCCCGGTCAGCGTCGGCGACGAGCGGGAACGGGACCGCGCACGCCTCCGCGAACCGACGCTGCGCCTCGACCGAGTCGACGCTCACCCCGAGGAGTGCGACGCCGGCCCGCTGGAGCTCCTCGTAGTGGCGAACGAAGTCGTTCGTCTCCATCGTGCAGCCGGTCGTCCCGGCGCGCGGATAGAAGTAGACGACCACCGGCCGGCCCCGGAACTCCTCCAGCGAAATGGCCCTCCCGCGCGCGTCCACGCCCCGGAACGAGGGGGCTGCGTCGCCGACCTTCAGCATCGCCGGACGAGGGTCGACCCGTATATCTCGACCTATCGGTCGCCCCCGACTGGGCGCCGCGCCCCGGAGACGACCCCGGCCACCTCTTCCTCGGTGAGCGCGGGGCCCCGGCCCGACTCGAGGATCGCTCCGAATCGCTCCGGCGGGGGGAGGGGCACCACGGCGGACGCGACCCACGGCCATCGGAGCACGAACCCGAGCGCCGCCTGCGCCAGGGTGCGCTGTCGGGGCAGGGCGAGAGGCGCCAGGGCCAGCACCGGGTCGAGTCGTTCGTGCAGCTGGGCGACCGTTGGGGGAGGCGCGACCCCACCGACCCCGGGGCGGGGCCCGGACCAGATCGACCCGTCCAGCGCCCCGCCTGCGAACACGTCGCGGGCCAGCATCGAGATCGTCTCCGGGGAGGGGGAGTTCGCCACGACCCGGACGAGGCGGGAATCGAGGAGCGAAAGCGGGCCCGAGCAGAGTCCGGCCCCCGGCGGGATCGACTCGACCGATCGCGAAAGGCGGACCGCGATGTCGAGCAGCTCGCCCGCGTCGCGAAGCGCGCGGAGCGCGGAAGGCGGCGACCCTCGACCCGAGGCCTGATCCCCGTCCGACGACCACTCGACGATGAGCCGTCGCGGGGGTCCGAGGCGAGCGCGCGACCGACGGAGGGCTTGGCCCAGGTCGGTCGACGCCGGGGAAACCGTCGACCGCCGGCCTTCGGGACCGGCCGGTGGCGCGAGCGAAGCGACCGGCAGGACGATCGTCAACGCCGGGTCGGGCTCCGGAAAGACCTCGGCGAACCGCTCTTCCGCGAGCGAAGGGAACGCCGCGTCGCTCAGGTCGAACGTCGTCACGCCCAGCGATCGAGCTCGACGCAGCCACGGCGCCGCGAGCGCGGCCGCGCCGGGAGGTCCCCCCAGGACGGGACCGACGTGCAACGTCAGCTCCGAGAGCGTGTAGTCGGCGCCCTGGGGGCGGCGGGGGGCGATCGGCGACGTCGTATCGGACGACACGGTTCGTTCCCTCCTCTGCCGTCGGCGCCCGGCGTCCGCCGAGCGAGGTCGACATCGACTTATGGCTGTCGCCGAGTCGGTGCGGCGATGGCGACCTCCGCCGGCGCGGCGCTCCCGCTCGCCGAGCGACTTCGTCCGACGCGGCTGGCCGACCTGGTCGGGAACGTTCGGGCCCGCGCGGAGCTGAGGGCGTGGGCGGACCGGTGGCAGCAGGGCACGCCCCCGGGTCGCCGCGCCGCGATCCTTTCGGGCCCGCCCGGGGTCGGGAAGACGACCGCGGCGGTCGCGCTCGCCGCCGACCTCGGCTGGACCCTGGTCGAGATGAACGCCTCCGACGCTCGGAATCAGAGCGCCATAGAGCGGGTCGCCGGTCGGGCCTCCGTCTCCCAGACCCTCGACGGAGCGCGGCGGGCGGGGGGACCCGGTCGCGCTCTGATCCTCCTCGACGAGGCGGACTGCCTGACGGGCCGGCTGACCGAGCCGAGCCGGACGGTGGTGGAACCGCCTCCGCTCCGTGAGTTCCTCCGGGGACGGTACGGCACGATCGACGCGCTCAACGCCGCGTGGGGCCTCGGTCCGGCGTCCAGATCGAAGCCGTTCCCCGACTGGACCGCCGTCCCGCGATCCCCGGGAAACTTCGCCTGGGGCCGCCTCTCCTCGGCGCGCCGAGATCTCGACGACTGGCGCGCGAGCGGCCGTCCCGTCGACACGACCGACCGCGGGGGACTTGGGGCGATCGCCCGACTCGTCCGGTCGACCCTCCAGCCGCTGGTGCTCACGGTGAACGACGACCGGACCTTGAACCGGAACTCCGCGGTCTTCCGCAGCGCGGCGCAGCGGATCCGGTTCTACCCGATCCGGCCGGACGAGATCGCCGCGCGTCTCGAGCGGGTCGTCCGGGAGCTCCACCTCGCGATCGCCCCGGGGGCGGTGTCGGCGATCGTCGGACGGGCTCGGGGCGACCTCCGCGCGGCCCTGAACGACCTCGACGCTGTCTCGTTCCTCCCCCCCGGGCCGGCGCAGCTGGAGATCCTCGGAGCCCGAGACCGGACGGACGACTTCGCCGGGCTCACGGCCGAAGCGCTCTCGGTCGCGCGTCTGTACCGGGCCGGGGAGGTGCGGGACCGGCTCGACGCCCCACCGGACGACCTGCTCCCATGGATCGAGGAGAACATCGTGCACTTCGCACCGGACGCGCGACACCGGGACGCCGCGTTCGCCACCCTCGCCCGCACCGAGCGCCTGCTGATGCGGGCCAGCCGCACCCGGACGTGGGGCCTGTGGAGCTACGCCTCCGAGCTGCTGACGGGGGGCGTCGGGCTGGCGATCCGCGACCGGGCGGTGCCGGTCGGTAGCGAGGCGATGTTCCCGGCGTTCCTCGGGGAGATGGGACGGACCCGCGGGATGCGCGAGGTGCGGGGGACGCTCTCCGGCAAGATCGGCGAACGGTTCCACCTCTCGCGCGAGAAGGTCCGCGAAGGGCTGCTGCCCGACCTCGAGGGGCTCGCCCGTCCGCTCGCGGGCCGGCCGCCGACCGCGCGGGCGGTCGCCTTCCGACGGGCGATCGCACGAGAGCTCGAGCTGTCGCCGGAGGAAACGGCGTTCCTGTTCGATGTGCCGGTCGAGGACCTTCCGCCCGAGCCGTCGAGCGGCGATGGGACGGACACGCCGGGTGAGCTCGGGGACGCGCGCGCCGGGAGGGTCGACGGCCCGACGGCCGAGCCGACCCCGCGGAAGCGGACGCAGCGCAGTCTCTCGGAGTTCTAGCGGCCCCTCGAAGGGCCCGAGGGCCCCGGTGATCGGCCGCCGTCTATTCGAGCTTCGCCTGGACCGAGACCGCGACGTTGCCCTTCAGCGCACCCGAGATCGGACAGCCGTCGGCCGCCGCCTTCGCCGCCGTCTCGAACTCGGCCGGGGTGATCCCCGCGACCTTGCCGATGACGTGCAGTTCCATCGTCGTGACCTTCCAGGCGTCGCCGACCTTGTCGAACGTCGCGGTCGCCTCGACGGCGAGGCGGGTCGGAGGCTTTTGCATCCGGCCGAGGCCGGCGGAGAGGGCCATGCAGTAGCAGGAGGCGTGCGCCGCGGCGAGCAGTTCTTCCGGGCTCGTCTTCCCGCCCGAGCTCTCCGTACGCGCCACCCAGGAGACGGTCGTCTCCGGAAGGCCGCCGCTCGTTCCCTTCACTCGACCGTGCCCGTGGGGAAGGTCGCCTTCCCAGACCGCTTGGGCGGTGCGCTTCGCTGCCATCGAAGCGCCGAGCCGGCCGCTCGATTTAACGTTCCGGCGCGGCGCCCGTTGAACGGTAGGGTATTTCTCCGACCGACGTGCTCGCACGGGCATGGGCGCGGGCCTCGGGAGCCTGCCGCGGTTCCTCATCATCGAGCCGGTCTCGACCGTCCGGCTCGAGATGGAGCTCGACCGGCCGTCGTGCGAAATCGACGTCGAGCTGCAGAATCCGGCGCCGGGGCGGTCGTTCGTGGTGATGATCGGCCATCGGGGCGGCCCGTTCGTCCAGCGGTTGCGACTTTCGGGGCGGGCCCGGATCATCTTCGAGCCGAAGACCCCCGGGCAGTACGTGCTCGTCCTCGCGAACCCCGTGAAGGAGCCGCTCGTCCTCCGGCTCAAAGGTCGGCAGTCGGCCCGGCAGCTCGGGGACGACGCTCCCGGTCGTCACCGGATCGTCGCGGCGCCCCACCGCCGGCCGTCGGGTCGGCCGCGGGCGGCCGAGCGGCCGGCCCGGGTCCGGCGTCGGCGCGGGCATCCGCCGGCCCAGCGCCCGGCCGGCCGGTCGGCGTAGCCGTGCGACTCCGTCGAAGGGTTGAAACGGGCGACGCTCCCCACCCGCCGACGGGTGCGGCGCGGTGGTGCTGAACGACCTCCTGTTCGTCGAGATCGCCCTGAGCCTGTTCGCGATCGTCGATCCCCTCGGCACGCTGCCGTTCTACGTCGCCCTCACCGAGGGGTACGGCCCCGCGGACCGCGCGGTGATCGTCCGGCGGGCGGTGATCGTCGCCGGCGTCGTCCTGGCGCTGTTCGCGGTCCTCGGCCGCTTCCTCTTCTCGGTGTTCGGCCTCTCGCTCGGCGCATTCGAGATCGCGGGCGGGGCGCTCCTCTTCGTCGTCGCCTTCGACATGCTCCACGGCGAGATCACGCGGGTCCGGCTCACCACGGAGGACCGCGAGGAAGCGATCGCCCGGCGCGACGAACTGTCGGTCGTTCCGCTCGGGATCCCGCTGCTGGCCGGACCGGGGGCGATCTCGATCGTGATGATCTACGAAGGGAACGCCGGCAACGACCCGTGGGTCGTCGTCGCGACGTTCGTCGCCATCGTCGTCACGATCGGGCTGACGTTCGTGATCCTCCGGTTCGGCGACGGGATCCTGCGGTCGATGGGCCGCGTCGGCGTGATGGCGATGACCCGCGTCCTCGGGTTGATCCTCGCGGCGGTCGGCGTGCAGTTCGTGATCGACGGGGTGCTGAGCGCGTTCGGCCACCTGTGACCGGTGGCGCCTCGTCGGGCCCCGTCGGCGCGGGCGCGTCGGCCGCCCACTCCTTCTCCCCGGCCCGGACCGCGACCGGCAGGTCGTTCTCCGGCGGCGGGAAGCTGCATTCGAAGTCGTCGGTGTAGGCGCAGTACGGGTTGAACGCCCGGTTGAAGTCGAGCTCGTAGTCGTCGTCCTCGGTCAGCTCGAGCGTGAGGTAGCGGCCCGCGCCGTAGCTCTCGCGCCCGCTCGTGCGGTCGCGGAACGGCACGAACACCGACGTGCCGACCCCTTCCCCGGCGTGATAGACCCGGAGATGCACGGCCTGGCCGCCGAGCCGGAACCGCAGGTCGCCGAGGTAGCGCATCACCGCCTGATTGTCCCGATTCGTCCGGAGGTACGCCTCCTCCGGCGCGGGACGCCGTTCCAGCCGGGCCGGTACCCGGAACGCGGGATCGGGGTCGAAGTAGCGCAGCGCGTGGAACGGCACCCGTCCGCCGACGAACGGCGACTCCGGATGCCGGGCCATGAACTCATCCTTCATCCGGCGCTCCGTCCGGAGCTCGGCCTCCCACCCCTCGGCGTCGGACATCGACGGGGCGAGTCCCCCCGTCCCTTAACGGTTCGCGGACGGTGGGGTCCAGCGTCGGAGGTCGACGACCATCAGCTCGGCGTCGACGTACTCGCCGAGCTGGCGCACGGCCGACGGCATCCGCCCGGTGACCTCGAACCCGAGGCTCCGGTACAGTCCCCGCGCCCGCTCGTTCGTCGCGTAGACCCACAGCCGGACCAGGTCGAACCGGTCCCGGGCGAGCCCGAGCGCCCGGACCATCATCGCCCGGCCGATCCCCTGGCCCCGGTGCCGCCGGTCGATCAGGATCCCGAGCTCGCCGTAGTGGCCCCCGTCCGACCCCCGCCCCCCGCGCACGACGGGGTGGATGTCGCAGAGACCGACCGCGCGCCCGTCGACCTCGGCGACGACGGCGAACACCTCCCCCTCGAGGGCCCGCTTGAACAGCGAGGCGAACCACTCCACCTCGTCCGGACGGCTGGGGCGTTCGTCGAACAGTCCGATGCCGACCCGTTCGCCCCGCGCCCGCTCGTCGTACAGCTCCCAGTACGTCTCGAGCAGGGCCTCGAAGTCCCCCCATCGGAGCTCGCGGATCTCCATCGCCCGTCCCACCGGGCCGGGAGGATAGCCTCTTCCTCGCCCGGGCGCGCCGCGCGGCACCCTAAAACCCGACGACCGCTGGGGGGCCGATGGTCTTCGTCCGCGACGAGGGGAGCGAGTTCGAGGCGCCGATCGAGGTCGTCTGGGAGTTCGTCGGCTCGGGGGATCCGCACTCGATCGCCCACCGCCACACCGCGTGGCGACGCGAGGTCGGGACGGGGAACTCGGGGACGTACTCGTGGGAGCAGCCGTTCGACGGGCGGGCGACCCGGTTCACAATGCGCTGGGTCTCGTTCCACCCGGCCGGCGTCGCCTACGAGGTGCTAGAAGGTCCGTTCTCCGGGTCGAAGTTCTTCCTCTACTACGTCCCCCGTGGGGACCGAACCGAGGTCGGCGTGGTCGGGGAGTTCGTCTCGCCGACGCTCCCCGAAGGGGAGATCGAAGCGGCGGTGCGGGGCTTCTTCGACGTGGAGTTCGAACAGGACCGGGCAGCGATCCGGGCGCTCCGATCGTCCGGCCGTCCGTGAGCCGTAGCGGCCGGGGCGCCGGCTCACAGCCGTCAGAGGAGCGCTCCGCCGGGATGTCCGAAGGTCCGACGTCGACCGGGGCGGCGCCCGCGGTCGGGTTCCGCAAGGCGATCCGACTCCGCCACGCGGTCGCCCTCTACGTGAGTTCCGTCCTCGGTTCCGGCATCCTCGTCCTTCCGGGACTGGCCGCCCAGGTCGCCGGCCCGGCGTCGCTCCTGGCGTGGGGTCTCCTCGCCGTCGCGAGCCTGCCGCTGGCGCTGCTGTTCGCCACGCTCTCGGCTCGGCGGCCGGAAGCCGGCGGCGTCTACGCCTTCGCGAAGGAGGCGTTCGGCCGGCCGACGGCCCTGACGACCGGCTGGCTGTTCGCCCTGTGGCAGGTCACCGGCGCGCCGGCCGTCGCCCTGATCGCGGCGTCGTACCTCGGCTACGCGTTCCCCACCGGCCGGGCGGTGACGTACGTCCTCGCCTTCGGGATCCTCCTGGCGGCGTTCCTCGTCAACTACCGCGGCATCCGGCTGAGCAGCCGGGTGCAGCTCGCGGTGATCGGAGCGATCGTCGCGCTCCTGCTCGTCGTCCTCGCGGTCTCGGGGAGCCGCGTCAGCCTCGCGCACTTCCGACCGTTCTTCCCCCACGGCGTGCTTCCGATCGGGACGGCCGCGGCGCTGATCTTCTGGTCGTTCCTGGGCTACGAGAACGTCTCGAACGTCGCGGAGGAGTTCGCGAACCCCCGCCGGGACTTCCGGCGGGCGGTCTGGGGGAGCGTCGGTCTGGTCGGCGTGCTCTACGTCGGGGTCGCCTTCGTCACGGTCGGCACCGGTGCCGCCAGCGCCGGGGGGAGCGTCGCCCCGTTCGCCGCGCTGCTCGGGGCGGTCTTCGGGCGGTACGCGGCCGTCGCGACGGCTCTGCTCGCCGTGTTCATTGTCTTCGGGGTCGTGAACGCCTACACGACCGGCATGTCCCGGGTGACGTACGCGACCGCGCGCGACGGAGGATTCCCGGCGACGATCGGACAGCTCGATCCCCGCACGCAGGTCCCGTCGCGGGCGCTGCTGGCTGTCTTCCTCGCGGAGGGGGTCGTCTTCGCCGTCTACTACGTGACGGGGGTCAGCCTGACCACCGCCCTTCTGGTCGCGAGCGGCGCGGCGATCGTGGTGTATCTCATCGGCGCCGCCGCGGGGCTCCGGCTCTTCCGTCGCGACGGGACGACCGCCCGGAGCGAACAGTGGCTCGCGGCGATCTCGCTCGGCATCGCGATCGTCGTGCTCCCGTTCGTCGGCTGGCCGCTGCTCGTCACCGTGGCGCTGGTGGTGGGAGTGGGACTCTACTTCGCCCGGCGCGAGGGGCGCCGATCGGCGACGGCGGAGATCTAGGCGGCTGCGGGCGCCCGGATCGGGCGCACCGGCGGTCCACGCGCCCGTCGGGCCGAACCGTTCGCCGACCCGCACCGGAATCCGTAGAGACCGAGCCCTGTCCGACGCGACGGTACGGCGCCGCGCCCCTTCGCCCATCGGGCCAGCGCCGCGCAGAGACCGCCGCCCGGACCGTGATCGACGATTGCCACCGCGCCCCGCCCCATCCGCGGATCGAGGGCGCGAAACTCCCGGAACGAGGCCGTGTCCTCGTGCGGGACATCGTACACGAACAGGTCGATCGGTCCGCCGTCCGCTGCCACCTTGGGAGTTCGTCGGCCTTGTCGCCGAGGAGGACCGTCCAGCCGGCCCGCAGACGTCGGGGCACCGCCCAGCCCGTCGAGCGCCCGTCTGGCAACGTCCAGGAGTGCGTGGAGGGGCGGGGTTTCCCCGCGCGGGGCTTTCTCGGCCGGGACGGCAGGTCGATCGAGACGAGCGATCCCCCCCGGTTGCGCTGGAGCGCCGCGAGCAGGTACGCCGAGGAGACTCCCGAGCTGACCCCGACCTCGACGACGCGCTTCGGTCGGAGCAGCCGCGTGAGCGCGTACAGCTCGAGCGGGGCGTCGATTTCGACTTACCCCTTTCGACCGCCTTCCCGGTGGCGCCGCGCGATATGCCGGAACAGCGGCTCCTCCCCCGCGGCCTCCCGGAGGGCCCGTCGGGCGGCGGCGAGACTCGTCCCCGCGAGGGTGGCGACCCACGCCGCGTCGGGGTCGGTTTCCCTACGCATGGCGCGTCGGCCGCGTCTCGACGGGCTTCCCGCCGTTCTCCAGGGCCCGCCAGCCTTTCATCCACTCCTGCGGCCGCTCGATCTGCGGACGGACCGACGCCACCCGTTCGAACGCCACGTCGAGCGAGACGCCCTCGTTCCGGTGGAGGTACCACGCGCCCCCGAGCGAACCCCGCCGGATGCCGTGCCCGCAGAAGACGAGGGCGGGTTCGCCCCGGCGGTGGGCCGCCTTCACCAGGTCCGCGACCTTGTCGAGGTTCGCGACGATCGGGGCATCGCTCTCTCCGTCGTAGATCGGGACGTGGGTCGCCCCGGACATCCCGTCCAGCTCGTCGGGTCGTTCGTCGAGCACGCAGATGCGGGCGCCGGTGAATCCTTCGGCGTCCTTCCAGCCCCCCACGAAGATGCCGGGCGAGATCTCCGACGGGGACGCACGTCGATCGGCCTTTCGGTTCGCTCGGGGTCGCTTCGGGGCGGACATCGAGGGAGCGAGGCCGGCACCGAATAAGTAGCCTCAGACGATTGTAACATGTTTCCATAGACTTATTTTCGCGCGGCCGCTCGGGTCGGTGACGGGCCATGCGGGTGGCGCCTTCGAT
>Ga0335077_10003734_pt1 | contig 18493 bp, 18 predicted proteins | sample Lox_Sample_31_FD_207151 | JGI IMG/M metagenome (GOLD analysis project Ga0335077, IMG submission 207151) | Soil microbial communities from Loxahatchee National Wildlife Refuge, Florida, United States - Lox_Sample_3.1 | ecosystem: Environmental > Terrestrial > Soil > Wetlands | place: USA... | reverse complement strand
GGCGGGATTCTCGGGAAGACAGGTTGCCCAGATTCGGTGAAGCCCGAGTTCTCCGAATCCACAGTTAAGCAGTTCTTTCGTTGCTTCTGTGGCGATTCCCCTACCCCACGATTCGGGGGCGACAAGGTACCATATCTCGCCCTCTTCCGCGCCGCGCAGGATAACCACACCGCAAATCCCAACGAGGGTCCTGCTCGAGCAGTCGTCAATCGCTCGCACGATGGACCTCCAGGGATCTGATGGGGACTCGAGAAGTGAGTCGCAAAGGAATTTCTCGCTCTCCGCTCGCGAGCATACGGGAAACAGCATGTGGCGCACGACATCCATCCTCGAGACGAGCGCATGGACGGCGTCAATATCGTCCCACTCTAATCTGCGCAATTTGACCATTGGCTGCGTCTCCTTCAGAAGTATAGGCGCGGAAGCTAGCCGGCTCTACTAAGTGCTCCGCGGCATGCCTTCCGCGAACCTTGGCATTTGCAGGAATGGGCGGTAGGGAACGGCAATACTTCTAATGCGCCGGTTCAGCGATGGCAAACAGGTGCTTGGCGCTGCGCACAATCAGCAAATCGCCGACCAGCGCGGGAGTCGACAGGATCGGCTCGCCGATCGGATTCTTTGAGAGTAGCTCGTACTGCGGTCCGGCTTTCACGACGTATACGTCGCCGTCTTCGCTCGTAATGTACAGCTTGCCCGCGGCGGCAATGGGCGAGGCGACGAACGAGCCGCCTTCTCCAATGCGCTGCTGGTACACGCGAGTCCCGGTCTTGGCCTCGTACGCCGTCAGAATTCCGTTGTTGTTCACCGTGTAGAGATAGTCGCCGTAGACAACCGGCGAAGGCAGATAGACGCCGCCGCGCTGTTTGCTCCACGCAATCGCGTCGCTCGACTCCTTACCGTCTTTCAGAGTCAGATCGCCGCTCGATCCCACTTTGATGGCATAGATGGGCTGCACGGGCGGGTAACCCGCCGTTACAAAGATGAGACCGTGCGCGGAGACCGGAGTTGTGCACGTGACCTCGGAATTCGGACCCAAGGTCCACAGTTGTTTGCCGGTGGCGGCATCGTAACCGCGAATGGCCTTGGTGCCGTTGGTGGCCACCTCGGCATGATCTTTGGCTTCGACGACGGTGGGCGTGCCCCACGATGGAATCTCCGCGCGCGCGGTGCGCCACAATTCCTTGCCATCTTTCAAATCGAATGCGGCGATGAAGGAGTCCTTCTGACGGTCACACTGCAGAATCACCATGTGCCGGTAGATGACCGGCGAGCTGGCGGCTCCCCATTCCGAATCCGGATCAAAGAACCAACCCGCGTTCTGGACACCGAGGTCCTTGGTCCAGAGCAGTTTGCCATCTATCGAATAGACGTACAGGCCTTCCGAGCCGAAGTATGCCACGACGACCTTACCGTCGGTCGCGGGCGATGGCGAAGCTTGAGATGACTTCGGGTGGCGCTTGGTCTTCGGTATGCCTTCGTGGGCTGTCTGTTCCCAGACGATCTTGCCGGTTTTTTTATCCAGCGCCAGCACTTTCCACTTGTGCGGAGAACTGTCGTCGACCGAGTCTGTGTCGCCGTAGAGCCCGGTGCGGAAAGTCTGCTTGGGATCGCTGGAAATCGCCGTGGTTACGAAAACGCGATCGCCCCACACCACAGGCGAGGAATTCGCGAGACCGGGAATCTCGGTCTTCCACGCGATGTTGACTCCTTTGACGGCGTCCCAGTGCACAGGCGGTTTCGTGCCGTCGCCAAGGCCGGAGCCCCCAGGGCCGTGGAACTGCGGCCAGTCACCGGCCATGGCCGTGCAGATCATCAGCGGCAGTCCGGCTACACGCATCAAGACTCTTGCGCGCGTCATTGTGCCACCGCCTTCTTGAATTGGAATTCCCGGCCGCCCTGCTTCATCGTGAAGCTCCCGGCGGAGTTGAAATCAACCTGGAGTTGATACTGGGGGTATTCGAATGAGGTCGGACTCTTGGCTTTAGCCGCAATTTCAGGCTGCCCCGTCGGTTGCAGATACAGCTTGCCGTCCTTGACAAATACCTTGATATCGAATGGGAGCTGATCTGTTTTGTAGGTGCCGACATAGGATTCGAGTACTTTCGGATCCACCACGACCGGGGGCGCGGGCTCGTGCGCGCCGGCTTTCTTGAGCAAATCCGCAATCGCGGTCTGCTTCTGGTCGAGGGCCGCCTCATAGGCCTTGTCCAACGCCGGCTGGCTCACGTTGCCCTTCGCCAGGACAGCTTGGACGAGGTCGGTGTTCTCTCCGTCGGCTACGTCCGATAGTTGTTCGTCCGAGTTGCCTCCCTTGGCGATCAGCATCTTGGCCACGTCATAGTGCTTGCGCATGACGACGAAGTCGAGGATCGACGCTTTGTAGAACGTGTCCTTCACTTCCGAGCTGGCGCCTCTGTCGAGCAGAAACCGGACCACGTCGCCATGGCCGTTCATGGCCGCCAGGTAGAGCGGCGTTTGTCCATATGGTGTTTTGGCTTCGATGGACGCCCCTTTCTCGCACAGCGCCTTTACCGCGGCGAGGTCACCCTTGCGCGCAGCGCTGAGCAGTTCGTCGTTGAGATCTGTGGCGAATACCGCCAGCGCGAGCGCCAAAGCCAGGCAGACTAAACGATGCATACAGCCCCCTTCAGGGTCAGTCTACTCAAACTGCGCAGCGTATGGGCTGACTGCGGGTTAATCGAGAGGATGTCTCCATCGCAGACCGGGGAATCGACTGAAATCGCGGTCGGCCGTAATCCACTCGGTTCCCGATTCGATCGCAAGCGCGGCGAGGTACGCGTCGGGTATCAAATTACCCTTGGCATTCACTGAGCGACAGAGGCGAGAAAAAATATCCCAGTGCCGCGGCCCGGGCGCGACGATCACACAGTTTGGCCGGCCTCGCAATGCGTCGGCGAAACGGAGTGCCGGCTCCAGTGGGCTTGGCGGGCTAAAGATCTTCGGGTGGGTCGCAATTCTTAGAAACCCTGAGAGAACCAGTTCCGCCAGGCCAAAAGGTTGATCGGAGTTGATGCATCCCTCGAGCCATCGGAGATAAGACTTGTGCTCGGGCGCCGCCTCGCGATAGGCATACATCAGCACACTGACGTCAATGAGGAGCATCCCGCCTTTCCATCAAGTCCAGGAGAGCGGACGTGTCATCGAGGTCGACACCGGGCTGTAGCTTGCCTCCGGGAAAGGTCGGCAGACGCACTCGACTCCGCTTGACCGTGTGTTTTCGCCTCGCGAGTTTTTCACGCAGGGCGTCTTCAATGACCGCGGTGAGCGTCCGTCCGGTTTCGGCAGCATACTTCTTGGCCTCCTCCAGCAGCGGTTCATGGAGCCGCACGGTGGTCCTCATGCACCAAGACATATCACTCTGGCATCAATATGTCAAACTGCTCCCCCGCGGTACTATCTTGAGGGAGGAGCCACGTGGGAGCGACGGATCAGGAACGCGTTCGTTTTGAAGGCAGCGCGCCGATTTTGAGGGTGGAAAACATACGAGCCAGCCTGCAGTTTTACGTGGATGCCCTGGGATTTAAGAACGCGAACTGGGGCAACGATGACTTTACCAGCGTGTCGCGCGACACAGCGGGCATTTACTTGTGCCGGGGCGGACAGGGCCGCGGCGGAGCGTGGGTCTGGATCGGTGTAGAAGACGCCGAAAAGCTTCACGAGGAATTGAAGGCTCGTGGCGTGGCGATCCGTCTTCCGCCGACCAACTTTCCTTGGGCGCTCGAGATGCAGATCGAGGATCCAGACGGGAATGTGCTGCGCCTGGGGTCGGAGCCGAGGGAAGGGCACTCATGATTTCGGACCACGCCGGCCGAGCACTCTCTCAACGCGTTCTTTCAGCGACGGGTCAAGCTTTGCTCCAGCCTTGATCAAGATTTTCAGAATGGGAGCGTAGTCGATTCCCGAGTCGCTGTGTTCGGAGGACCACAACGCTTGACCCAGCGCTGTCCCGCCGTAGGCATTCACTGCCTCTAGAGGCGCTTTTCGTTTCAGGAGCAGCTTGACAGTGTCCAGTTGGCCGCCAATCACGGCCCAGTGCAGGCCAGTTTGTCCGTTTCGGTCCTGCGTGGCGACATCGACGCCGCACTGTAGCAGGAAATCGATGACGGCGGTTCGGCCGTACTCGCAAGCCCACATGAAGGCAGACTCCATCTGTGCCTGCGTTGCCTTCGCATGCAGGGTCTTGACGAGATCCAGGCGTCCGAGGCCGGCAGCTCCCACGAGGTCCACGCGCGCACCGTGCCGGGCGAGCAGTTCGGCGGCCTGCGGACACCCGTTGGCCAGAGCTGCCGTCAATGGTTGCCCGCTTCCCGGGACGCCATCGACGTTCGCTCCGTGATCCAGCAAGAGCTCGATCAGCTCGGTTTGCACGCCGGACCGCAGGGGATGGACGCTCGTCGCCACCAGGCCCAGCGCGGTGTCCTTGCCGTACGCGTCCGCCACGGCGTCGACCTCGGCGCCCGCCTCGAGCAGAATTTCCGCAATCTTCACGGCGTTCTTCGGAGTCCGCTGGCGATAATCTTCGACGCCGTTAGCCGATACATAGTGCAACAGCGTCGCGTGATGCTTGCGCGTCGAACGAGCCCGAATCAACTCCGGGTTTTCGCGCAGCAGGGATTCGAGGGTCGCAACGTCGCCGGTGACGATCGCATCCGCGGCGGATTCGAATTTCGAGACGGGGGAATTCTCGCGAGCCAGCGCTTCGATGTGCTTTGCAAACTTGGGCCAGCTCTCAAAGCCGTGCTCGCGGGCGATGATGAATTGGGCATCGGCAAGAGTGCGCAGCGCGCCGTGTGGCTGGGCACGACGCATGGCCTCGGGATCACCGGATTTGCAGCTCTTGACGAGATCCTTCGCCTGTTTCTTGTATTGCTCCAGGCTGGGGCGAGCGGGGAGTTCTTTGGCGTCCATTACGACCTTCCTTTCGTGACTGCGCCTGGAGTCCGCCCGAGTCAGGCTGAAAGAAGGTTCGTAACCTTCGGTTTTCTGTGCAAGGTGGGCACGGCCCTTTCCGCGGACTGGATGCGCCCTGCGCGCTTAGTGGGCAGAGTAGCGGTTTTTTGAATGTGAAGTCAAGAATGGCTGGCGGCTACACGCCCTTGCGCCAATCCTTGTCCACGTTGCTCTTGAGCTGGATGGTCAGGGAGCCATCGGGGTTCAGAGGTTGCGCGCAAGACCAGCGGATGGGACGCCGCACGCCGGCTTTGGATTCGATCTCGCCGCGCAGGATCAACTTTTGGCCATCCACGCCGGGAGGAAGAATAAGCGACGCCTGCCGGATCTTTCCGGCGTGAGGATGGCCGGCATCGAGCGAGCCGCTCAACCGGAACTTGCCGTCCGGACTTTCGATAGTGACGCGCAGGACGCCAGGAATTCCCGCAACGCCGCTGTTGGCGAACCCGACGATTAGCTCGGCGGTTCCGTAGCGTTTGCGCTGCCAGATCCAGGCAGGACGCACACGATACCCCATGCGCCGCTGCAGGTCGCGAAAACCGTTCGGGTATCTCTCGTTGAAACGCGCGAGATTGTTCGCCTCGGTCCAGAGCGCCCAGTAGTTCCCGCCCATGTCCAGCACGTGCTGCATGTTGTTCTCGCGCAGATTGACGCCCGCAGCATCCACGGCGATCGTGTCGACGTTGTAATCGCGGTTGTAGCCGTCTTCCAGAATCACCGGGAGCCAAGGCGGACGGTTGGAGAGTTCTTCGATTTGGATGGGCTCCTCGACCAGCACGCTGTCGGAACGCAGCCAGCATCCGGCGCGCACCGCGAGGTCGATGATTTCGCGATTGCCCACGTTGCTGATATCCGGCTCCGTGTTCACGGCGAGCGGCGTGCGCTTCCAGGTTTCGATTTGCAGGCGCGTCATGGCGACGAAGGTCTTTTCGGCGGTTAAGTAATCATGGAACGGATTCGGCAGGTCGCTGGTGTGTCCCTCACCCCAGAAGCCGTACTGCATCAGGTCCATCCACTCGATGAGCGGGTTGGAATCGAGCTCCGCGGCCAGCAACTCATTCAGCTCGCGGAAGGCTTTCTGAAATTCGGGATGATCGTAGCGCGGTTCGAGGGCGTCGAACTCGCGGCCGCGGCGTTCAAGCTTGCCGATCTTTGCCAGCGGCACGCGATCGCGCAGAAAATCGGGCAAGGCAATCTTCGCCGGCTGTATTTCAGGATTCGAGAGTTGCACGCGGAACGCCACGCGAAGGCCGCGCTGCTTAGCGGCATCGAGCGTCAGCTTGAAAATGGGATGGAGGTCGAGCCGGCCGGGACGGCTCTGGACGTCGCGCCAGTCGCAGCGTATATAAAGGACGTCGACAAAGGGCAGCGACGAGAGCTTCTCGACGTGCTGCTCGAGGGTTTCGGCGCCGCGGCGCGCGGCAAGCGACGGGCCGTTCTCTTCCCACGTGTAGCCGACGAGTCCCGCACCCCAGTTGCGAACGGGCTGATCGGACGGCGTCGTGGCCGCGATGGTGAACCAGCCTTCGTCCTGATCGATGCCGAATGGGCCCTGGTTGAGACGATCGGCGGCCGCGGGGCCGGGGCCGAAATCATAGTTGTCCCAGCGGTGCGGGGGAACGTCGGCGAGCGCCAGGGCGGGCGCAGCGCTGAGGAGGGAACGGCGAGAGATTCGCATAACATCAGGTTACAGGTGCCAGGTGCCAGGTGCCAGGTGCCAGGTTTCGGGTGATCATAGGATGATGACTTCGACGGGCGCGCTGTGGGAGATTTACCAGGATCAGTTCCCGGTGCGCGAACACCTCATTTACCTGAATCATGCGGCGGTGACTCCGTTGTGCCGTGCGGCGGCGGACGCGATGAAGCAACTGGCGGATGACCAGGTTCAATTCGGCAGTTTGCATTACGACCGGTGGGTCGCGGTTTACACCGGAGTGCGGGCTGCGGCGGCGAAACTCGTGGGAGCGGGGGCGAGCGACATCGCCATCGTAAAGAACACCTCCGAAGGCATCGCCACAATCGCCATGGGATTCGACTGGCGCGCAGGCGACAAAGTCGTGGCCTTTGAGGAGGAATTCCCCGCCAATTACTATCCCTGGAAGCGGCTGGAGCAAAAGGGCGTCGAGGTGCGGTGGCTCTCGGTGCTCGATCCGCTAGATAAAATCGACGCGGCGTGCCAGGGAGCGCGCATGCTCGCCATCAGTTTCGTGCAATATCTAAGCGGCCATCGCGTGGATCTCGAAGCGCTGGGCGAGATTTGCCGGCGCCGCAATTGTTTCTTCCTGGTGGATGCGATTCAAGGCCTGGGTGCTTTTCCGGTGGACGTCCAGCGGTGCGGAATCCACGCGCTGGCGGCAGACGGTCATAAGTGGCTGCTCGGCCCTGAAGGCTGCGGCATCCTTTATATCCACGGTGAGCTGCGCGAGCGTGTCGAGCCGGTGGAATTCGGTTACACCAACGTGGCGCGCTACGCCGACTACAGCACGCGCGACATGACGCTGCGGCCGGACGCGGGACGTTACGAATGCGGCACGCTGAATACGATCGGGTGCTACGGGCTGAAAGCCGCGATCGAATTCCTGCTCGAAGTGGGCGTGGAGCGGATCGCGCCCGTGGTGCAGGCGTTGGGGGATCGCGTAGCGGCCGGCGTTCGCGAGAAGGGCTACGAGGTCCTGGGCGGGCGCACGCCGGCGACGGGCGCGGGGATCGTGAGTTTCCGAAAGCCAGGCATAGAGAGCGGGCTGATCGTGCATCAGTTGAAGCAACGCCGCATCGTGACGGCCAACCGCGGCGGTTGGGTGCGAACCTCGCCGCATTTCTATATCAGGCCGGAGGAGATCGACCGGATGGTGGAGGAACTGCCGTGAGACCTCTGCGGTCTGATACGCTGATTCTTGGCGATGAACCGCCAGGATTTTCAACGCTTGGCGCTCGAACGCCTGGAGGATGCTCAGGCTTTGCTGCGCGCCGGACGGGATTCCGGCAGCTACTATCTGGGTGGTTATGCCGTGGAGTGTGCGCTGAAGGCTTGCCTCGCCAGGCAGACGAATCAAGACGATTTTCCGCCGAAGGATGCGGCCAGGTATTACGCGCACAATGTCCAAGATTTGCGAGACAGACGAGGTCTCAGATCGCCCAGTCTTGGATCACAGTTGGACGCCGATGAACAAGCTGACCAACAACTCGCTGCCAACTGGGCAATCATCAAGGATTGGACCGAAGAGGCCAGATATGAAGCCAGAGGCTGGACTCAACAGCAAGCAGAGACGCTAGTCAGTGCGATTTCGGATCCGGATCATGGGGTACTGCAATGGTTAAGACGCTACTGGTGAGTCAAATCATCGAGGATGGAGTAAAACTACTGCACGAGCTCGACAGACAGAAGTTCGCGGTCGAGACTATGTTTTGGATCGATGTACCAGATCACCATTACTGGCGCTTGGTGATTGCGTCAAGGTTAGTGATCGAAGAGGGATCGGGCGCGATCTACCGCAAGCTTGGAGAAATACTCAGAGCCATTGGCGTGTCGGGTTTTAAGCTTGGGGATGTGTCCGTGCTCGAGCCCGAGTCGCAGCAATTCCGCGATTATCTCGCCGTCATGGGGGCGTCCAGCCGCATCGAGATTGGCGCCGAATGGGTTGTTTTCGCGGACGGGATCGTGTATCGATGGACGGGCGCGTCGGTAGAGGCGGAGCTAAGTTGCGAGCTTGGTCCCGAACAGTTGGGGCAGATTTGGGAGGCTGAGTCCAAAAGATCGAATCAGCCTAGACTGCTGTTCAACACGGAAGGCCGGCAAGTAACAATACGATTTCATCCACAGCATGGACCGCAACGAAAAATTGAAGGAATCAAGCAAGCCTTCTCCATCGCCCTACACAACGAGCAGGCATTCCCAGACTGCAAGGTGAAGTGGTTGGATTGATGAGGCCATGCTCCACCTGGGCTGCGTCACCTACAATCTGCTCAAAGACTGGGATCTCGAAACGATCATCCGGAATCTGGAAGCGGCGGGGTATGAGGCGGTCGAGTTGCGCACGGGGCATAAGCACGGCGTCGAGCCGTCACTCGACGAAGCGCAACGCAACCGGATTCGCGAGCGGTTTCAGAAGACCAAGGTCCGGCTGCTGAGTTTCGGCTCGACGTGCGAGTTCGAATCGCCGGATGCGGAGGTGCGGCGCAGTCAGGTCGAGATCGGGAAGCAGTGGGTCGATCTGGCGCATGACACGGGCGCGTGGGGTGTGAAAGTGCGGCCCAACGGGCTGCCGAGCGGCGTCCCTATGGAAACGACGATCGAAAATATCGCGGCCAGCCTGCGCGAGTTGGGCGACTACGGCACGGGCCACGGCGTGGAGATCTGGATGGAGGTCCACGGCCCCACCACGCAGAACCCGCCCGTGGCTGCCGCCATCATGAAAGCCACAAAACATCCAAACGTGGGTGTGTGCTGGAATTCGAATCCGACCGACGTGGTGAACGGAAGCGTCAAGCCCAGTTTTGAGTTGCTGAAGCCGTGGATCCGAAACGTGCACATCAATGATCTGAGCAGCTCCTATCCGTGGCGCGAACTGTTCACGATGCTGCGCGACTCAGGCTACGAACGCTACACCCTCGCGGAAGTAAGTCCGGAGAGCAAAGAGACCGAGCGGTTTCTGCGGTATTATCGCGCCCTGTGGATCGAGTTGAACCAGGCGTGTTGAGGGAGCAGTCTTCGCGTTCTCGGCAAAACGCCGCAGGTCCCCGCAAAGGCGGCGTGGCCCTGCGCTACCTGTTGTTGCTCGCCGTTTGTAGCGCTCAAGGCGCGGTTCCTAGCCCAAAGACTCATTTCGGGCACGAAATCGGCGTTGACCGCGAACTGCTCGACTGGGACAAAGTCGTCTCCTACTTCCGGACTCTCGAACAAACGAGCGATCGGATTCGCGTTGAAGAGTTGGGCAAGACGGCAGAAGGCCGGCCGTTCATCGCGGCCACCATCGCCGAGCCCGAAACCCTGAGCAACTTGGAGCACTATCGCGACATCCAGCGGCGCCTGGCCGATCCGCGCATCACATCGGAAGCGGAGGCGGAAGAACTGATCGCACACGGCAAGACGGTCGTGCTGATCACCTGCTCGATACACTCGACCGAAGTCGCCTCCACTCATACGGCCGTTGAGTTCGCTTACCGGCTGCTGACCGAGGACAAGCCACGCTTTCGAACGATTCTGCACAACACGATTCTGCTGCTTGTGCCGTCGCTCAATCCGGACGGCGTGGATATTGTGACGCGCTGGTACCGCCGCACGCTGGACACCGCGTATGAAGGTACCTCACCGCCGGAACTCTACAACCGTTACGTCGGCCACGACAACAACCGGGACTGGTATATGTTTACGCAGCCCGAAACGCGGCTGACGGTTGCGAAGCTGCACAATGTGTGGCATCCGCAGATCGTGTACGACGTGCACCAGCAGAGCCCCTACGCATCGCGGATCTTCGTGCCGCCGTGGCTCGATCCCATCGATCCGAATGTCGACGCGATCCTGGCGCAGGAAATGAACATGATCGGCACCGCCATGGCCAGCGACCTGACCGCGGCAGGCAAGAAGGGTGTCTCCATCCATGCTGCCTATGACTTCTGGTCGCCCGCGCGGCATTACCAGGCGTATCACGGCGGGCTGCGGATTCTGACGGAATCGGCAAGCGCGCGACTAGCCACCCCCATGACGATTCGCCCCGATCAGCTCGACCACAACGCGCTGGGCTACGATGCGCAACGGCGGAGCTGGAATCACCTGGAGCCGTGGGAGGGCGGCGAGTGGCATCTGCGCGACATCATCGATTACCAGTTGATCGCGTTTGAATCGTGCCTGTATCAGGCGGCGATTCATCGCGAGGATCTGCTGCGAAACTTTTGCCGCGTGGGCCGGCGAGCAGTAGCGCGCACCGAGCCCGCGGCGTTTCTGATCCCGTCGAAGCAGCGCGATCCCGGAGCCACGCGCAAACTTCTCGAGACCCTGGATTTCGGAATGGTTGAGATCGACCGAGCTACCGACGGCGGCCACGTCATCTCGATGGCACAGCCGTACAGCAGTTTCGCAAAGACGCTGCTCGAGCGGCAGAATTATCCCGACATGCGCCAGTATCCGGGCGGGCCGCTGATTCGGCCTTACGACGTGACGGCACACACGTTGCCGCTGCTGATGGGCGTAACGGTCGAGACGCTCGATCAGCCGTGGACCGGGCCGCTTGTGCGCGAACATTTTGCCGGAGGCGAGCCGCATGAGAGCTTCGCTGCATCGGATACCGACTCGTGGGTGACCATCAATCGCATCTGGAAATCCGGCGGAACCATTTGGCGCGATCCGGGAACCGGCGATTTCGCTCGCGCGCAGCCAGGACCGGCGTGGAAACAACTGCGCCGGCCGCGCATCGGAGTGTACAAGAGCTTCATGCCGAATATTGACGAAGGCTGGACGCGGTGGCTGCTCGATCAGTTTGAATTCGCCTACTCGAGTATCGGCAACAAGGAGATACAGGCCGGCGATTTGCGCAGCCGCTACGATGTTCTCGTTTTTCCTGATCAGGAATCCAAGGAACTGGTCAGCGGCTATGCTCCGGGAACCATGCCGGAGGAGTTCACGGGAGGACTCGCCGATTCCGGCGCCGCCGCGCTGCACGAATTTGCATCGCGAGGCGGCACCCTGGTCTTCCTGAATCGCTCAACGGCCTACGCTACGCAAGCCCTCGGAGTGAAGGCGAAGAATATCGTGCAAGGGGTTTCCGATCGCGAGTTCTACGCGCCGGGGTCGCTGCTGAAGGTCGTGCTCGATACGAGACACCCCCTGGCGCTGGGTCTGCCGCGGGAGATCGCGATCTGGTCCGAGCAAAGTCCGGCGTGGAGCACGGAAGCGGGCGCCGTAGCGCGTTACCCGACGGCTCAGATTCTGGCGGCGGGATGGCTGTTGGGCGAGCAGCGGCTGGCGGGCCGCGCAGCGCTGGTGGACGCCCGCCTCGGCCGTGGCCACGTCATTCTGTTCGGCCTGCAGCCGCAGTATCGCGGCCAGAGTTATCAGACCTTCAAGCTATTTTTCAATTCGCTGCTGGAGTAAGTCGGCCGTGGCTTCGCGATCCATTCGAATGAAGCAGATCCACGCAGGAAGCGTCACGCCCCAACTGGGCCCGCTTCGCTCGCTCGCGGCGAAGCGGCACTGTTCCATTCTTCCGTGAGCATGGCGTACAGGAAGCTGCTCTTCCACACGCCATGGATCTTCAGATTCTTGATGAGAAAGCCCTCTCTTCTCATGCCGGCTTTTTCGAGCACGTGCACTGAGGCGGGATTCTCGGGAAGGCAGGTTGCCCAGATTCGGTGAAGCCCGAGTTCTCTGAATCCGAAGTCGAGCAGTTGTGTCGTTGCCTCTGTCGCGACACCCCGACCCCATGAGTCGGGGGCGACAAGGTACCAAATCTCACCCTCTTCCGCGCCGCGCAAGATGACCACACCGCAGAGCCCAACCAGCGTCCCGCTCGAACTGTCACCGATCGCTCGAACAATGGACCTCCAGGGATCTGATGGGGACTCGAGAATGGAGTCGCGAAGGAATTTCTCGCTTTCCGCTCGTGAGGATACGGGGAACCGCATGTGGCGCACGACATCCATGCTCGAGACGAGCGCATGGACGGCTTCAATGTCGTCCCATCGTAAACTGCGCAATCTAACCATCGCCCGCATCCCCTTCAGAAGATAGTCGCAAGCCAGATCCATTATTGTCGCTGCGCTCGTGGCCCGCCTGGGCCGCGGCCGCATCATTCTGTTCGGCATGCAGCCGCAGTATCGCGGCCAGAGTTATCAAGCGTTCAAGTTGTTTTTCAATTCACTGCTTGAGTAGATTCGGCACCGCCCTGCGCGGTGACCTCCTCGGCAGGATCGCCGCCGACCATTTGCTGCGCCAGGATCAACTGGCGCGCTTCGGGACGCAGCGCCGGCAAGCGAAGGCCAAACAGCATGGCGCCTGCAATGGCGATGACACCACCAGCAGCCACTGTGAACGGCGCGCCGAAGCGTTGTGCCATAACGCCGGCGAGCAATGCGCCCACGGGCGCCATGCCCATGAACATCATCGAATAAACGGACATCACACGGCCGCGTAGGTGGTCAGGCGTCATGCTCTGAATGAGCGTATTGGACGCGCCCATCTGTGTCATCATCGCGAAGCCGACGGGAATGAGGGCGGCCGCGGCGATCCAAAAAGAACGCGAAAGCGAGAAAAGAACCAGGCTGGCGCCGAAGACGCCGCACGAAACCGCCACCCACCGGCCCAGGCCGTGCACGCCTTGCCGCGTCGCCAGCATCAGCGCGCCCAGGAGCGCACCCAGGCCCGAGAAACCCATCAGAATCCCAAGGCCCCGCGCGCCCGAGTGGAAGATTTGATCGGCGAACACTGGCATGAGCACGGCATACGGCATTCCGGTGGCGCTCACCAGACCGAGCAGTAGCAGCAAGGCGCGGATCGGACCGGTGTGTGCAGCGAACCGGAATCCATCAATGATATGGCGCACGGCAGAACCTTTCATCACACGCGCCGGCGGCGTCACCGTCATCAACAGCAAGCCGATGATCACGGCGATGTAGCTCACGCCGTTCGCGAAAAAGCACCAGCCCTCGCCGATCGCCGCTACCAAAATGCCGGCCACGGCCGGGCCGATGATGCGGGCGCCGTTGAACATCGACGAGTTAAGCGCAATGGCGTTGATGAGATCTTCGCGGCCCACCATCTCGACCAGAAAGGACTGGCGCGCCGGAATATCGAACGCGTTAACCACTCCGAGCAGCGCAGCCAAGACGAAGATGTGCCATACCTGCACACGGCCGGTCAATGTTAGAGCGGCGAGGATGCATGCAAGGATCATGGCCGAGGTCTGCGTGGCGATGACGATGCGGTGGCGGCTGTGGCGGTCGGCAATGAGGCCGCCGATGGGAGAAAACAGAAAGACCGGGATCTGTCCTGCGAATCCCACCATGCCCAGAAGCGCCGAGGAGCCGGTCAGCCGGTACACCAGCCAGGACTGCGCCACGTTCTGCATCCAGGTTCCGATCAGCGAAATGAGCTGGCCGGCAAAGAACAACTGGAAATTGCGATGGCGGAGCGCCCGAAGCGTGGTGCGGACTCGTGAAGAGGATCCGGCCATCGGATCAGACCCAGTGGATTCTGATTTCGGATTCGAGCGGGCGGAATTCCTGATCGCCGGTGACCAGTTCCGCGTTGCGCTGTTTGGCCAGCGCCGCCGCAAACGCGTCGGCGTAAGAGATCTTGTGGCGGGATTTGTAGTCGGCCGCCTGGAGAACCATGGGCCAGTCGACGTCTACACGCTCGAGACCGATTTGGGCAAGAATTGCAAGCTGCTGCTGGGCGATGTCACGAGATTTCCGGCGGGCCAGCGAGTACCACACCTCACCCAGGTTGATGCTGCTAATCCAGGCATTCTGCAACCGTGTGGATTCTACCAGCAAGTTCTCAACGTCATCCGCAGCCGGTTCATTATACGCGTAGGCGAGAATCGCCCAGCTATCGAAGATGCGGCCAGCTTTCAATCCTGCGCTCCTCTTTGTCTCTGTCGCGCGCCCGCTCTTCTTCGAGTTCTTTAGTAAGGGAAGGACCACCCTGCACAATGCCGCGCAGCTTTTGCAGCTTCGCACGTATCAGTTCGGGTGTGAGCGGATTGAGTACGATGTGATCGCCCTCCTCGTACACCTGAATGCGGGTGCCCTTCTTGATGCCGAATTTTTTGCGCAGCGCGGCCGGGATGACGATCTGGCCCTTCTCGGTAGCACGAGTTTCAGTTGGTTCAACCATATTAATAAGTATAACATTTTAACAATGTAATACCTTTGACACGCGAGACGGGATTCTGCATAATTAGAGCACAGGCGAATAAAAAGCGAATATAATGGGGACAGTCATTCTCCAAACCATTGATTTCAAGCTGCATGATCGGCCTGCTCCGGAACTTCTGCCGTCTGGCATTGCGCGCCTCGATTCTGTGTTCGGCGGCATCCCACGAGGATGCGTCACCGACATTTTCGGACCGGCTTCATCGGGCCGAACGACGATTCTGCACTCGTTAATGGCGCAGAATGAAGAATTTTGCGCGCTGGTGGATGCGAGCGACGCGTTCGACCCGGTATCGGCTGCGGCGGCGGGCGTGGCGCTCCACCGGTTACTGTGGATCCGCTGCGGCCGCAATGCCGAACACGCGCTCCAGGCGACCGATCTTCTGTTGCAAGCCGGCGGCTTCGGCCTGGTGGTGATGGACCTGGGCGACATTCGACCGGAAACCGCCCGGCGCATTTCGCTGGCTTCCTGGTACCGGATGCGCCGCGCGGTGGAGAACACGCCTACGGCTCTTGTGGTGATCGAACGGGCGCCGCTTGCCCGAGCTTGCGCCTCTCTGGCGATCGAATGTGCGCGAACCGGCATCCAGTGGTCGGGTGCGCCGGGATGTTCGCAGCTTTTACGCGGCGCTGCATTTTCAGCCGAGCGGCGGAAGCCCTTGCGCCCGGCCAGCGCCGAATTCGAAGCGTGCGCGTTGAGGTGACCCGCCGTGTTCGCATGCATGTATGCTTCGGGTGAAGGCGTCCGGCTGTTCGCCTGTGCGCAGAATTTTTCACCGCAGGTGGAGCAGACCGATCCCGATACCGTGATCGTGGACATCGACGGCCTGGGTCACCTGTTCGGCACGGTTCATGAGATCGCGCAGGCCATGGCGCGGCGCGCGGGTCCGCCAGTAAATATCGCCGTGGCTTCCAATCCAGACGCCGCTTTTCACGCCGCGCGCGGATACTCAGGCATCAGCATTGTGCCCGAAGGCGATGAAGCCAAATTCCTGGCGAGCCTGCCGGTCACGCTACTCACGCCTCCCGAAGAAATCGCGGAGACGCTGGCTCGCTGGGGCACTCGCACGTTTCGCGATCTGGCGGCATTGCCGGACCTGGGAGTCGCAGCGAGGTTGGGCGAAGAGGGTGTGAAACTGCAACAGCTCGCGCGCGGAGAAGGCGACCGGCCGCTCAAACCTGTGGAGGCGCCGGTGCAGTTCGAAGAAGAACTGGAGCTGGAATATCCGCTGGAGTTGCTCGAGCCGCTGATGTTCGTGATGAACCGGTTACTGGGAGATGTGTGCACGCGCCTGGAGCAGCGTGCGCTGGCGGCGATCGGGTTGCGATTGCGATTACGGCTCGAAAACGCAGGCGATCACGAGCGTTCGATTCGTCTGCCGGTGCCCATGCGCAGCGCGCGCTTATTTTTGAAGCTGCTCGAACTGGATCTGGAAAAACATCCGCCCTCGGCGCCGATCATCAAAGTCCACCTTGCCGCCGAGCCGGCGAAACCGCGCACCACGCAAAATGGATTATTCATCCCGCTCGCGCCGGAGCCGGAAAAACTGGAGCTGACGCTGGCGCGCATTGCGGCGGTGGTGGGAGAGGAGAATGTCGGATCGCCGGAACTGGTGGACACGCACCGGCCGGGGACATTCCGGATGTGCGCTCCTTTCCAGCCACGGCTGAGTAAGTCATTTTCAAACGAACGAGCGGTTACACTCGCATTTCGCACGTTTCGCCCGCCGCTGTCGGCCAAAGTGCAGTCGGACTTCATCTCCGCGCCAGGAATCCGTGGCAGAATCGCGAAGCAGGCCGGGCCGTGGCGCACTTCGGGCGACTGGTGGACCACGGGCGCCTGGGTGCGCGACGAGTGGGATATCGAGCTGGCGGACGGCGCGCTCTACCGCATCTATTGGGACGCGCAGACCGGCCGCTGGTTTATCGAGGGCAGCTATGACTGAAAGTTACGTCGAGCTGCACGCGCGCTCGGCATTCAGTTTTTTGCAAGGCGCATCGCTGCCGGAAGAGCTGGCGCAAACCGCAGCGGATCTCGGTTATCCCGCGCTCGCGCTGCTCGATCGCGACGGCGTATATGGCGCGCCTCGTTTTCATCTGGCGGCGAAGAAAGCCGGCATCCGCGCGCACATTGGCGCGGAGATCACCTGCACCGACGGTTTTCAATATCCGCTGCTGGTGGAGAATCGCACGGGGTATCAGAATCTGTGCCGTTTGATCACCAGCATGAAACTGCGCGCCAAAAAAGGCGAGGGGGAGGTGGCGCCTGAGGAGCTGGCAGAGTTCGCGAAGGGGCTCATTTGTCTTGCTCCCTGTAGTGACAGGGAGACGGGGAGACGGGGAGACGGGGGGACAAAACACGACGCCCGGGTGAAGCACGGGACTTCGGCGGCGACCAAATCCCACCTTCAGCGTCTCATCGACATCTTCGGCCGCCCCAACGTTTTCGCTGAAATCCAGCGGCACATGAACCGCGACGAGGAAGCGCACAACCAGGCGCAGATTGCGGCGGCGCGGCGGATGCAGATTCCTCTTGTCGCGACCAACGGCGTCCGCCATTCCACGCCTGCGCAGCGCGAGGCACTTGATGTGCTTACGTGTGTACGAAACCACGTACCTCTGGCTGCTGCCGGGCGGCTGCTCTCGATGAATAATGAGCGGCATCTGAAACCGGCGGCGGAAATGGCGCGCCTGTTTGCCGATTTGCCCGAAGCCATTGCCAATACACGCGAGATTTCCGCGCGGCTTGATTTCACCCTCGCCGATCTGGGCTACGAATTCCCGCGATATCCAGTGCCCGAGGGCGAAACCATGATGTCGTTCCTGCGCCAGCGGACCGATGAAGGCGCACGCCGGCGTTATATCCCGTATCACGAAAAAGCCCAGCGGCAGATCGAGCGCGAGCTGGCGATGATCGAGAAGCTGAAGCTTCCCGGTTACTTCCTCATCGTCTGGGACATCGTCGAATTCTGCCGGAAAAACGGAATTCTCGCGCAGGGACGCGGCTCGGCGGCTAATAGCGCAGTTTGCTACTCCCTCGGCATCACAGCGGTGGATCCGGTCCGCATGGAGCTGCTGTTCGAACGCTTCCTTTCCGAAGAACGCGGCGAATGGCCGGACATCGATATCGACCTGCCTTCAGGCGACGAGCGCGAGCGTGTCATCCAGTATGTCTACGAGCGTTACGGAAAACTGGGCGCGGCCATGACTGCCAACGTCATCACATATCGCGGCCGGTCGGCGGCGCGCGAGGTAGGCAAGGCGTTGGGATTCGAGGTCGAGACGCTCGACCGCCTTTCCAGTCTCGTCCGCACCTGGGAGTGGAAGGATCCGAAAGACACGCCCGAGCGCCAGTTCCGCGACGCCGGCCTGGATCTTACGAATCCGCGCATCCGTAAATTTTTCGAAATGTATCTCGCGGTGCAGGATCTGCCGCGACACCTGGGCCAACACTCGGGCGGCATGGTGATCTGCCAGGGCCAGCTTGATTCTGTTGTTCCGCTCGAACCGGCCACCATGCCCGGGCGCGTGGTCGTGCAGTGGGATAAAGAAGACTGCGCCGACATGGGCATCATCAAGGTTGATCTGCTGGGCCTGGGCATGATGGCGGTGATCAAGGATTCCATCAACCTGATCCGCGAGCATTACGGTGAAG
>Ga0335077_10003733_pt1 | contig 18494 bp, 15 predicted proteins | sample Lox_Sample_31_FD_207151 | JGI IMG/M metagenome (GOLD analysis project Ga0335077, IMG submission 207151) | Soil microbial communities from Loxahatchee National Wildlife Refuge, Florida, United States - Lox_Sample_3.1 | ecosystem: Environmental > Terrestrial > Soil > Wetlands | place: USA... | reverse complement strand
GTGGTCTGCAACGCTCCCGGGCTTCGAGTGGCGCCGCGGTCCTTCCGGTACGTCGACTGGTCCTCGCACGCGCCGAGCCCACGAACCCTCGGCAGAGCCGACCTCCCTGCACTGTTCGCGAGCGGAGCCCATTTCGCGCGCAAGTTCGCCGAAGGGGACCCGGTCCTGGATGAGCTGGACCGCATCCTCGGCCTTTCGCCAACCGGAAACCCGCCCGGGCAGGTGTCCGGCCTGCACCCCGCCACTACAGACAGCCGATGAAAACCGATCGGATCGGGAACGGGTGAAGTGCAAGAGTGAGGGGCCGGCCACCGAGCCGGTCAACGGGCCCATGAAGACATCGACCAAGTACCTCACCTTCGACCTGCCTCGCCGGCGCGGCCTCGTGCGGATCACCGACGAGGTGCGGGCCTTCTGCCGCGAGAGCGCCATCGCCGAGGGGATGATTCTCGTCTCCGCCATGCACATCACCGCGGGCGTGTTCGTGAACGACGACGAGCCCGGGCTCCACCGGGACATCGAAGAATGGGTCCAGCGCCTCGCACCCGGCCCGGACGCCGACGACACAACGCCCGCTCCCCCCTACCATCACCACGCGAGCGGCGAGGACAACGGGGACGCCCATCTCAAGAACCTGCTCATCGGGCACCAGGTGATCGTGCCCGTGACCAAGGGGAAGCTCGACCTCGGTCCCTGGCAGCAGATCTTTTACTTCGAGTTCGACGGACGGCGCCGGAAGCGGCTCGTGCTGAAGGCGATGGGGGAGTGAGCCTCGGCCCGGGGCCTGTCCCTCGCCGCCGGGACGGGCGTGTAGTCGGTCACCGGATAGGTAGGTCCCCCGGGTCGGGGTAGAATGCCCCTTGGGTGGCGGAATTCATCCAGAACCCGCGGCGCTCGCCACGGGCCCCGGCGCGCTGCGGCACGACGGTCGTGTCGGCACACGGCTCGTTCGAGGCCACCACCGAGGACATCGGCGGCCACGGCTGCCAGCTCGTCTCGCCCCGGCTGGTGCGGAAGGGCGAGCCGGTCCAGCTCGTGTTGGCTCACGAGGCAGTGAAGGAGCCGCTGCGCATCTCGGGGCGGGTCGCCTGGGCCAGCGACCGGGCCCCCTGGCGGCTGGGTATCGCCTACGACGAGGCCGCCCTGGAGGACAGCAAGGCCTGGTTCGATGAGGTCCTCTCTCGCGCCCCCGGCCTCAAGGCCTTCCGGCGGATCCCCGACCGGATCCCGTTCGACGCCGTGGTGTACCTTGCCGCCCCGCCGCGGTTCCTCGTCGACTTCACGCCCGATGAGGTCGCCCTGCTCCGCGCCCTGGGGAGCGGTACCTCGGTGGCCGAGATCCGCGCCCTCCTCCGCGATCGATGGCCGGATGTGCAGCGCGCCCTCTTCTCGCTCCTCGCCCATCAGCACGTCACGCTCTCGCGCGGCGGCTCGGTTCACCCGGACGCGTGGAGGAAGATCCTCTCCGAGGCCGAGTCCTCGCTGGCGGTGGAGGCCCTGCGCACTTCCCCGGTCCCCGATCTGACGCCGCCGCCGGCCCCTCTACGCACGGTGCCCTTGCCCGCGAGCCCGCAGGCGCCGCCCCCGGTCGCGCCAGGCGTGCCGGCGAGGCCCACCTTCGCCTCCTTCGCAGCCGCGTCGGCGATGGCCCCGCCCGTCCCCGTGGACCTCCGGGGCGCCCCGCCGGAGCCTCCATCGGCGCAAGGCGGCCCCACCGTGGCGGCGCCGGTTGGGCCATCGCTCGAGCTCACCACACCGGCCGCCGGGGAGCCCGAACCCGAGCCGCCAGCCGACTGGCTCGTTACCGCCGCCGAGATGATGCCGGTCACCTGGCCGTCCCCGGCTCAAGATCCCGCGCTCCCGCCTCGGCCTCGCGGGCTCGACCCCGGCCCGGGCGAAGGGACCAATTCGCTAGGGGCGCCGCCGCCGCTCGCCGGGGGCGCCGAGCGCCGCTCCCCGGCGCGGACGCCGGAGGCCCAGGGGTGCTTCGAGCGCGCCCTGGCCGAACTCGAGGCCGGTAGGAACGCCGGCGCCCTGGCGCTGCTAAGGCGCACCCTGGCCCTCGCCCCGGGCGACCCGGAGGTCGCCGCGGTCATGGCGAGGATCATGAAGGCGAAGTGAAAGAGCGCCGCTCTCGGTCGGCGAGGCTGGGCTACCGTCCGGCCGCGGGAAGGACCGACTCGACGGAGCGCCGCAGGCGTTCGTCGAGTTCCCGCTGGATGGAGGTCCGGTGGCGCTCCAGCTCGTTCACGTAAAAGCCCGCCAGCTCGGGGGAAAGCGCGGCCCCCTTCCTTCCCAGGGGCGAATTCGCGAACGCCTCGAGATCCTTCTGCTCGCCGGTCGAGAACGTTTGGCGTGCGAGCGCCTCTCGGGCCTTGGCACGCGCCTCGGGCGTCGGGCCTGGGAGAGCGGCGGCCCGCTGCTCGAAGGCTCGGACCTTCTGTCCCAGGGGGGACTCCTCGTGGGCCCTGAGGGCCCTCAGTTCTTCCGCGGAGTAGTGGTGCGAGAGGAACTGCGCAGAGGTCCCAGCCAGAAGCTCCATGGGGAAGGCCTCGTCCAAGACCGGCCGCATCGCCTCATTGGCGTGCGCGCGCAGCGTCGGCAGGTCCGAACCGGCGAAGCGCCCCGCCGTCGCCTTCTCGAAGGCGTTCTCTTCGAGGCCGGCGCGGTAGCCTTCTACGAGAGCCCAGGGCACGATCCGCTCGCCGAGCCACATGGCGTCGGGCGAGGGGAGGTCATCCGGGTGGGTGGATGAAGCCACACCCAAGAGAACGACGGCGAAAAGGCGCTGGAGGCCGAGCTTCAGGTTTGCATTCCGAGGCGAAGAGACCGGAGGAGAACACTAATCGGACTCGGGTTCAACCCGATGCTCTCGAGACCTTGGCGCACCTCGTGATTTCACTCAAAGCGTTGGCCCATGCGTGACCTGAACCTCCTTCATGGTATTGAGGACGACAGCGCCCCACATGAGAGTGAGTGCGAGGAGCCGGTCGGGGTTGCGAACGCAGCTCTCCTATCGCGTGGGGGGAGGGAAATCATGCTGAAGAGGACAGCGGCAGCGTCTCTCAAGGTGGCTCTGGTGATCGCCGCGATCTCCGGCCCCGTGAGCGCGAGGGAGGTTTCGGGAAGCACGTGGTGGAGGTGGAGATCGGTTCCCGAGTTTGACGTGGCCGTGGCCGGAGCCGTGGCCGCACTGCTGGCCGGCGGCGCCCTCATGATCGTCAAGCGCCGAGGCCGATAGATAGGTTGAGGCCGGTCGCGCCAGCGGTTGTGCCGGGCAACCAGGCGGGTTCCCTCCGCCTGGCTTTCCCGTTCGTGCTCGTCCTCCTCGAGTACCTGGCGCTCTCCCTGTGGCTGGACCTTCCCACCGAAGGCCCCGCGGTGGCAGCCGCGGACGCCCTTCGCATCGCGTTCCCGGTGGTCCTCGGGGCGATCATCGCTGGGTATCTGGTGAGCCTCCATGGCACCGGAAGTGAGCGCCTCCGGCTCCAGCCGTTGCCCGACTTTAGGCCCATCCCTGCTGCGATGTTGCACTCCTTGGCTTTCGCGGGCACCGCCCTGCTCGCGGGCCACCTGCTCGAACCAGGTCGCCCACCTCTCGGTCCCGGCGCGCTCGCGATCCTGGGGGTCTCCGCCGGGACCACGGCGCTTCTCGCGCTCGCGATTACGGCGCCACTTTCATGGTGGCTCGGAGCTCTGCGGCGTTGGCGGGGAGTCTTCCTTTCATTGGCTCTAGGGGGCTTGGTCTGGCGGGCCGCCGCTGCGGCCGAGGACCTCTGGGGATACCTTTCCTCGTCCACGATCCGAGCTACCGCATGGCTCCTCGGCCCGTTCGGCACGGTAACGGTCGAGCGAAGCCAGGCGGTTCTTGGACTGAACGGCTTCGAGGTGCAGATCGCTCCGGTCTGCTCTGGCGCGAGTGGGATCGGCTTGGTGGTGACCTTCCTGGTTGTGTGGATCGCCCTCGCGCGCGACCGGCTCCGCGTGGAGCGTGCGTTGCTCGTCGTCCCGATCGGCGCGGCTCTCGCGGTCGTCCTCAACGTGCTCCGGATCGCGTCTCTCGTCCTGGCGGGCTCGCTCGGCGCCGAGGCCCTGGCCATCGGAGGGTTCCACTCCAAGCTGGGGTGGGTTCTCTTCGGGGGGCTCTCCCTCGGCTTGTTGGCAGTCGTGGAGCGGGTCGCCTGGTTCAGCCGGTCCGGAAGGGAACTCTATGGAGCGACGCCGGAGGCCCCGGACACGAGCTGGCTCGCGCCACTCCTCGCGAGCCTCGCGACCGCGCTATTGGCGGGTGTGTTCGTGAGCGGGACGCTCGACCTGTGGTACGCCGCTCGGATCGTGGCCCCCCTGGCGGTCCTCGCCGCCGTCCGGGAGCGTTTGCCGCCGCTCGTGCCCACGCGCAGCGCGCTGCCCGCTCTCGTCGGTGTGGTCATCGGGCTCGCCTGGGCGGTTCTCGTTGTGAGAAGAGACGAGCTTTTCCCGGCACTGGCGGCTCTTCCCGCATCCGCCCGTGTTGCCTGGATCCTCGCCCGAGTAGTGGGGTCGGTGCTCGTGATTCCCCTCGTCGAGGAGCTGGCGTTCAGGGGCTTTCTGCTTCGGTGGTTGACCCAGGCTCCGGTGGACGAGCCCTCCCGGAGCCTCCGGAATTGGCCCTGGGCCTCGATCCTCGTCTCGTCGGTGGCCTTCGGGGGGATTCACTCCGCCTGGGTGGCGGGGTTCGCTTCCGGGCTCGTGTTCGCGGCGGTTCGGCTCTGGCGCGGCCGTCTGGGCGACGCGGTCGTGGCCCACGCCGCCGCCAACGCCGTTCTGGCATTGGCCGTGGTCTTGGGAGGGCGCTGGGACCTGTGGTGAGGGTGGGTGGGCGGGCTCCTGCGACGCGCGCGCGAAGGCCGCCACCAGCGGGCAGCGCATTGGCGATCGATCAGGGCCAAGCCAGACTACGGCGAATCGGGCGTGCCAGCGTCAAACCTCATGCGCGCTGGTAGTGCACCAGGGATCGGGTTGTTCGCGTTCGTACCGTCGATCCAGGGCCAGGTTGAGCCATGGAAGAACGGTGGCGGTTGCATGGAAGCGGGGATGTACCAAGAATTTGCTAGTCCCCCGCTGCCGGTCGTTGAGGCACCGCAACAGGTCAGGCCGTTCGACCTCCCTGAGCCACCGATCCCGTGCCAGTGAACCTGGTTGGTGAAGTAGTCGTAGTTCCCGTCGCGGATGACGGTCGGAATGGGGGTCTCGAACTGCCACATGTGGACGAGGCCGTCCAGGCCGACGGCGCCGAAGTCTATCTGCTCGTACTCGAACGAGTTGGTCACGCCGCCTTTCGGGCTGAACCTGGCCGGGTAGGGCGCGCCGGGCCACGGCGCCACCTTCTGGAGGTATGTCGACGGGTAGCCGATCACGTTACCAACGTACGCGTAGTAATGGTGATTCGCGCCCGTGCCGACGCCGCGCCGGTTGCCGTCGTCCTGGAGCCTCGCGACCGGTCCGGAGCACGACCAGGCACCGTTGCAGTAGCCCGACCCGTTCGTCATGCCAGAGCCATTGCCAATGTTCCGGCGGGATGTCGTCAGGTGGTTGCGGAAGAACGTGATGTAGATGGAGTTGCCCCAGGTTGAGTCGCCGTCAGAGTTGTACGACTGGTTACCCTCGAACAGCTCCTCGTGCGGCGTGGTCCCGTGGGAGGCGTTCAAGCCGACCTCCGCCAGGCCGGAGCACGTCAGGTCGGACCAGTCGGGCCGACAATTGCCGTATCGGGCCCCGTACCCGTCCTCCATGTAGTTGTAGCCGATGACGTTTCCCCCACCGGTGTCGCGCATCACCATCACTTTGTTGGCGGACCACATGATGTTGTTCTCCGCCAAATTGCTGGCTGAGTAGGTGTCGATGGTCAGGAGGTACCCGCCGCCGCCCGGGTGCGGGCTCCCGCCCGTGTGGACGAACGAGTCGCGCAGCTCGCAGCGGAAGGTGTGCATGAACAGGACATTGCCGCCGCTGGTCTCGATGTTCTTCGCCCAGCTGTACTTGGAGGCGCACATGACCACGCAGCCCTGGGCGTCGCCGGCCATACAGTTGAGCAGGTTCATGTTCTCAAGGCCGGCCCACTCGACCCCCTGTGTCACGTTCACACCGTCCTGCGTGAGCCGGGCCATGTGTGCGGCGAAGGCGACCCGATAGGTCCGGTTGAACGGGGCCGTGAACGTCACCAGGGGGGATGTCGTGCTGTAAGGCACGCTCGTGCTGATCGAGGCGATCTCCAGAGCCTGACCGATGGGGCGGGACGCCGCCTGCGTGCCGGTGCGGTTCTCGCCCCACCCGAGGTAATCGTTCATCTGCCTATCACTATACCAAGTCAAATTGGGGTCGTACTGCTCGTCGATGGTGACGATCTCTCCGACCTGGGCGTTCGTCGACCCCGAAAGCTGGACACCGTAGGCGCCCTTGACGGCGTCCGCTGCAAGGTTCACTTGCTGGTACCAGTTCTTCGTGCTGTTGTGCGACCAGTCCCCGAAATGGATGGGGACACATCCTCCGAACGACTGGCACCGGATCACTGTGGCATTGGGGTCGCTATACTGGCCGTTGGCGTGACCACGCAGGGTCACGTACGACTTCAGGTTGATGGTCCGGCCGTTCGGGACGTAGAAGGTCCCGGCCGCAAGCTGGACGACCCCTCCGACTGAGCAGGCGTTGATCGCGTTCTGGATATTGCTCACGTCCGTCGCGCCGGATGTGTCCCCACTAGGATTGATGGTGGCACAGACGATCGTCCTGTTGGGAATGCCGCCAGCCCAGCCCGGAGGCGGCTGGCAGCCGGTAGTACATGAGGTCGAGGGGGGACCTGTGCCGGCCGGTTTGGTCGCGCCGACCGAGACGGCGTACGTCACTCCCGGTTGCCAAAGCGTCGTGTAGGACGCGGGTAACGCGTAGAACGCGCCGGCGGTGCTGACCGTATAGAACTCTCTGTACACCTTCCCTTTGCTACTGGTCGTGAATGCCTGGCAGGCGATCGTCTCAGTCGAGTCGACTGTGAACGTGGCCCGGTTCGCATAGCGGAGCTTGGCACTGCGGGTCGGGGCCGTGCCGTCGGTCGTGCAGTACAAGGTCGCTTGAGGAGTCAGGGTGCTGGCCGAGACGGTCTGCGCAGAGGTGTACTTCCCCCCGGCCGGGGAGAACGTGACCGGCTTGAGGGCCTGCGCTCCGAGGATAAGGGCAAGGAGCAGGTGGGTCATCTGCTTGCCTTTCTAGGTCGCTCGATCTTGAGAACACGCCGCTCACGCAGGGATGGGACTGAACGTGAGACGCCATATGCGGGACTGCGCTTCCCATTGCGCAACGCCGGGTCGGCCCCCCGTCGTTGCGAACCTGAAAGTCGCCCACTCTGCGCTCAAGAGAATCCCGGCTCACGAGGAATTCACGTCAGCTGCGCGGTAAGAGCCAATGATGGTAGACTGTCTTTTCGGCCATCGTCACTTTTCACGCGAAGGTTCGCCCCGGGCCTTGAAGGGTCGGTGGAACGCGGAGCCGCCGCTCGTCCCAAAGCGGAGGGGCAGGTGGAGGGCCCCGGCATCCCTTCCGGGGCGCACCGTGCGAGGTTGTCCCGCGGCTATGGGTCGTTCTCCCGAGGGAGTGACGACCCGGCGCGAGCGCATATGTAGTATGAGGCGCGAAAACGCTAGATGCACGGAGCGGGAGGTCGGTTCCGGCTAATCCGGACTCAAACGACCCATGTGTGGAATCGCCGGTATAGTCGGGAAGTTGGACGCATCTAACCATGCGGCTCTGGCACGCATGAGCGATGCCATGGCCCACAGAGGCCCCGATGCGCAGGGCAAGTGGCAATCAGAGGTGGACGCCCGCGGCTGGGGAGCCATGTTCGCCCACCGCCGGCTGGCCATTCTGGATCTGTCGCCCGCGGGCGCTCAACCAATGGTGGACCAAGTCACTGGACACACCATCGTCTTCAACGGTGAGGTCTACAACTATCAGGAGTTGCGCGAGCGGCTCGCCCTCGAGGGCCAGACGTTCGAGTCCAGCGGTGACACGGCCGTGATGCTAAGGGCCCTGGGGCTGTACGGCTCCAAGGCGGTGGCATGGTTCCGAGGGATGTTCGCGTTCGCTTCCTGGGACCGCGCACGGCGGGTGCTGCTCTTGGTCCGCGATCCTCTGGGGATCAAGCCCCTCTACGTAGCCCGAAATCAGGACCGGGATGGGGACTGGGCTGTGCTCTTCGCCTCGGAGATTCGAGCGCTCCTCGCGAGCGGTCTGCTGGGTGCGGCGCGCATCGATCCGCGTGCCGTCTCTTCCGTGGTGTGGAACGGATTTGTGGTTGGCCCCGAGACCATGGTGAGCGGAGTGGAGCTTCTCCCCCCGGGGTGGATCCTTGAGCTAAACGGCGATGGGGCCGAGGTCTCGAGCAGGGAGCACTGGGCCGCGACGAGCGCTCCCCCGCCCGACCGGATTCTCACAGAGCGGGAACTGGAGCACATCCTCGAGGAAGACGTGCGGTTGCATCTTCTTAGCGACGTGCCTTTGGGCGTGTTCCTGTCGGGAGGCATCGACTCGTCCGCCGTTGCCAACCTCGCGCAGCGCTCATCCCGGGCACCGATCCACACCTTCACGCTCGCGTTCGAGGGCTCGGAACTGAATGAGGGACCGATTGCACGCAGGGTCGCTGCCGCCATCGGTACCGAGCACCGGGAGGTGGTGCTCACCGAGAGCCACGTGGTCGAGCAACTCGAGACCGCTCTGGATAGCCTCGACCAGCCAACCTTCGACGGGCTGAACTCCTACTACATGTCTCGAGCCATCCGTGCGGCTGGGTTCACGGTTGCTCTCGTGGGGACCGGTGGGGACGAACTGTTCGGGGGGTATTCCTCGTTCCGAGACCTGCCCGTCCTGCAGCGTTGGGCCAGGCGAAGTGGTTGGTTCCCGCGCACGGCGCTCGCGTGGCTCGCCTCCTTTGCATTGGCGAGCCGGCGCCGTGGGCAGGTCGATCCCCAGACGCGGTGGGCGAAGCTACCCGACATGATTCGCAGGGGCGACGACCTGACTGCTCTCTACCAGTTGGCTCACGCGTTGTTCCTCCCGGAATTCAACACCGAACTGCTAGCCGGCGACGTGGCAGGGGCCCTCGTGGATGGGCTTACCGAAAAAATGCGAGAACGGCTGGCTCGGGAGACTCGCTCCCGCTCTGCACTCTCCGCCGTGAGTATCATGGAGCTGCGAATGTTCCTGGGAGAGCGCCTCCTGCGGGACAACGATTCCGTCAGCATGGCGGCCTCGATCGAGCAGCGTCTACCGCTGGTCGACCGCGTACTGTTCGAGTCCGTCGACCTGTTACCGGAAACGACCAGGTACTCACCGGTGGGGCGCAAGGCCGTGCTCCGCAGGCTGGGGCTACAAGGTCTGCCCCCAGAGCTTTTCGAGCGCCCAAAGCGGGGGTTTGAGCTGCCGTTCGACGGCTGGATCCGGCGCGGCCTAAAAAAGGCGATGGACGAGGCTCTACTCGATCCGGGCGCAGTCCGGGCTGTGGGGCTTCGACCGGAGGCGGTGGAGCGGCTGTGGCGAGCGTTCCTCGACGGGGCTCCGGGCCTGTATTGGTCGCGGGTGTGGGCTATCTACGTTCTGGTGCGCTGGTGCCACCGCCACCGCGTGTTCCGGTAAACCTAGGGCGGGCGACGGCAAGTGCTTACGCTGGAGCCAGTTGCGGAAAGGGGCGTGCACATGGACTCCCGGCGGTACTTGCTCATCTCCCCCTGCAGGGACGAGGCGATGCATATGCGGAGGACTCTCGAAACCGTGGCGGCCCAGTCGATTGCCCCGGCGTTGTGGGTGGTGGTCGATGATGGCTCGAACGACGAAACACCCGAGATCCTGGCAGAATACGCGAGCCGCCTCAGTTATTTACGCGTGGTTCGGCGTTCTGATCGAGGCAAGCGCGCCGTGGGGTCGGGCGTCATCGAAGCATTCTACTCAGGCTTGGAGACGGTTAACCTCGACGATTTCGACTACCTCTGCAAGTTGGACATGGATCTCGAGTTGCCAACCAAATACTTTGAGACCCTGATTGAGAAGATGGAGGCTGAGCCTCGCTTGGGGACCTGCTCGGGCAAGCCCTGGTTCCGACCCCGGGGCCGAGGGCTGACCCCTGAGGTGTGCGGCGATGAGATGTCAGTGGGCATGACGAAGTTCTATCGAGTCAGATGCTTCCGTGAGATCGGAGGGTTCGTCCGCCAGGTTATGTGGGACGGGATCGACTGCCACCGGGCCCGCATGCTGGGATGGATGGCGAGGGCATTCAACGACGAGCAGCTTCGTTTCGTCCACCTGCGGCCTATGGGTTCGAGTGAGAAGGGGATTCACACAGGCCGCGTGCGCAGTGGGTTCGGGCAGTACTTCATGGGCACCGACCCGCTGTTCCTGCTCGCAAGTGCGATCTTTCGGCTTCCCCGACATCCGGCCGTGACCGGAAGCCTCGCCACCGTGTGGGGCTACCTTTCCAGCGCGGCCCGGCGCCTTCCACGCTACGATGACCGAGACTTTCGGCGCTTCCTTCGGAGCTACCAGCGATGGTCTTTGCTGCTCGGGAAGAAGCGCGCCATCGCACGGATCACAGTCGAGCGCGAGGCGATGTGGCAGGAGCGCCAGGTGAGCACCGCCGTAGCGCTCCCGTCCTCTGCAGGCCGGGGTGGGCGGCCGTGAACTCGGCCCGGGTCCGGTTCGGGCGGGTGTGTGTCGACGCTGTCGATCATGCCCAGGCGCTGGTCGCTATCGAGAATCTGGTCGCCACCCAACGGGGCGGGGCGGTTTACACTCCCAATGTCGACCACGTCGTGCTGGCAGAGCAACTTCCCGAGTTCGCAGAAGCATATGCTCGCGCCGACATATCGCTGTGCGATAGCCAGCCACTTCGATGGATATCGCCGCTCTTCGGGCCGGCCATTCCGGAACGCGTTGCCGGCTCTGACTTCTTTCTGCCGCTCATGAGGCTTGCCAGCAAGCGGGAATGGCGCGTGTTCCTCCTCGGTGGAGGGCCGGGCGTGGCGGAGGAGGGTGCGGAACGGCTCGCGCGCGAGGAAGGAGTGACGATCGCAGGCACGGCGGCTCCTACCATTGGTCTCACCGCCGAGGCGGGCGAGGAGGCCCTCGTGGCACTGATCGCGAAGGCGAGGCCAGATCTCATCGTGACCCTGCTCGGCGCGCCCAAGGGCGAGTTGTGGATCAATCGCGTACGCGATCGGCTACGCCCAGCCGTGGCTGTGCAGCTGGGCGCGAGCCTGGATTTCTACCTGGGGCGCGTACGGCGTGCGCCTGTCTGGATGCGGCAGGCTGGCCTGGAGTGGCTCTTCCGACTTATTCAGGAGCCTCGGCGGCTTGCGCACCGCTACCTCGTGCGGGGGCCGAGGTCCTTGCTGATCCTAGCGAGCACGTGGCACTCGCGTCGGCGCGCGACCATCCCGGGTTCCAACGACACGGGTGAAGCATTGTGACAGTGAGGCGCTAGTGAGAACCGAAATGAATGTCGCCATGGTCGGGTGCGGCTTCATAGAGGATCACTGTGTTCAGGTCGATGCAGGGCTATCCCTCGCTCCAGCTAAGGGGCAAGGGCTTAGGCTCTCCGCTAGCCCGTGAGCTCGCTCAGCGAATGTGCACAGACAATTTGGAGGGCCCTTAGGCAGGGCCGGATCGGCTGCGTGCGCTCCGTCTGCGCCGACATCAACGGCGGCCCGGTTCAGCGAATGGCTCGCCAGCAGTGGGTGAGAGAGAGAGGCACGCCCAGACCTTCGAGGACGACGAGGCCGGACCCACCTGCATGAGCCCTTCTACCGACCACACCGGCCGTCCGCAGTTCATCTGGTAAGGACCAGGCGGCCGCCAACGAGCCGCTCGACAACGTTCCGGAAGCGAGGCGCCATCTGGATCTGCTTTTCGTGATGCCGTTCCCGGCGAGCCCAGCAACCATTGGCGCTCAGCGTCGGATGGAGGGGCTCATGATCGCGCTCGCGCGTCGCCACTCTGTGAGCGCGGTGTCGCTGGTGGATTCCTCCACGGACGCGACGGCCGTGGGACAGGCCATGCGCGCGTACTGCCGCGAGCTCGTGCTCGTGCCCACGCGGTGGAGGAGCAAGCTGGCGGTGCGCCTCCACCAACTGCGGCTGCTCCTTGCCCGCCCCAGCCTGGAGCGATACTTGTGGACCGCCTCGGAGATGCAGAGGCAACTTGACCGGCTGTTGCTGGTCACGAGCTATGACGCCGTCTTCGTCGAGTTTCCATTTCTCGCACATTACAGCGTTCGGCAGGCCCAAGCTGGCCGACCGCTACCTCGCGTCCTTGTCGATGAGCATAACATCGAGCATGACCTGAGTCGGCGGCAGGCGGCGGTGAGCCACGGGGTACTGAGGAAACTTCACTACACGGTCAACTGGCGGAAGGTCCGGCGCGAAGAGATCGACGCCTGGAACCAAGCAGATGGAGTGTTGTTCACGTCTGGTGAGGACCTTTCGCGGGCGATCGCGTTATGCCCTTCGATCAGGGCCAAGGTCGTTCCGAACGGCGTGGACCTGGAATACTTTCGTCCTCGCCCCGAGCACCGCAAACCCGATGGACGTTCAATCGTGTTCTTTGGAACGCTCGACTACTTTCCCAACCAGGATGGGATGCTGCACTTCCTTGCGGAGACCTGGCCCCTCCTGCAGCGAACTCATCCCGAGGCCCGGCTCAAGGTGATCGGGCCTCGCCCGACCCCTGAAGTCCTGCGCCACCGAGGCCCACGTGTCGAAGTGACCGGGATGGTCGAGGACTTGCGCCCTCACCTGGCGGAGGCCGCGGCGATCATCGTCCCGCTTCGGGTCGGGGGCGGTACCCGTCTCAAGATTTTGGAGGCGATGGCTATGGGGAGGCCGATCGTTTCGACCACAGTGGGCGCTGAGGGGATCGTCGCGGTTCCAGGCCAGGACATTCTGATCGCCGACGACCCGGGCACTTTCGCCCGTGAGGTCGGCCGGCTCCTCGAGTCACCGGAACTCGGCGCGCGCATCGGTGCGAGCGCCCGATCGCTCGTCGAGCGCGGGTATTCCTGGGGATCGGTTGCGGATGAACTGGAACGCTTTCTCGTGGAGCTGCGCGACTCCCCCACGCCGGTCCGCGATCTATGAACCACGTCTGCGCGTGACCGACGTACCCGTCCGGTCACCGCGAGGCAACGCACGCGTGCTCGCCCTGCGCCCCACTTGAATGCGTGGCCCTGATAGAAGGCTATTCAGCCGCCCCGGCCACGCCGGCACCGACCGCGGTCGATGGACACGAACGGAGAGTCCCCTGCTCTTGTGTCGTGTGAGCGCGCGGAGCGGTGGGGGGCGCGGCGTGGTATAGATGTAATCAGTCGGTCCCGATCAGCCGCTAGACCAGGATGATAGGATGAGCAGCGGTGCTCCCGGTTACAGCCTCCTCATCGCGACCTACAACCGGCCAGATGTGTTGAGGCTATGCCTCAGCCTCGCCTCCGCGCAGACCGTGCCCCCATTGCAGATGGTGGTCGTTGATGCAAGCGACGGATGGGAGGCCTCCCGCGACGCTTGCCTCGAGACCGTGCGCGCGGCCGGTTACCGAGGGGAGTTTGTCTACCAGAAGGCTGTCGAGCGGTCCTTAACTACTCAGCGCAACCAGGCCCTGCGCGTCGCCACCTCGGACATACTGTTCCTCTTTGACGACGACTCCCTCATGTACCCCGAGTGCGCCGAGCGCATCCTCGAGGTCTACGCCACTTTCCCCGGTGCGGCTGGCGTACGCGCGTCGGCCGCGCGTTCCCCGCCAATAGCGCTTGACGGTGCTGGAGCAACCAAGCTGACCGGGCTGCAACCGGGTTCGAAGGCGGAGCGGCTGCTGAACTTGCCCGGAGCACGCTGGCTGTTTGAGAAGGTGGCAATGCAGAACGTGGAGCAACACTTTATCCCTTATGAAGGGTGGAGCGAGTGGGCCATCCCGCCGTCGGAGTTGGAGCGGGTGGGCGCGGCGCCCGAGAGACTGTTCCAGGGCTTCCTCATGACTTTCCGACGAAGCGCGATCGAGGGCCTGGTATTCGAGGAGGCCTTTACTGCCTACGCCGCTGGAGAGGACCTCGATTTTACCTACCGCGCCGGAAAGCGGGGCCCGCTCCTCGCGGCGAAAGGCGCCTTGGTGTACCACCACCAGGCTGCCCGCGGGCGCCTGGCGCGAGACGTCGTCATCACCCTCGGATTGCTGAACCAGGCTTACTGCCTCCGCAAGCACTCCGGCCCCAACCTAGCGGTTAACGTGCGGCGTTTCCGGGTCCTAATGGTTCGCCGATTCTTCGCGGAAGCCGTGAAGGATCTCCTGTCGCGGAGGTGGACGCTGCCACAGGTCAGAGGCATGCTCAGGGCGGCTCGTGGGGCGCCAGGAGTCTTCGCTGCGGATCCCGCAGAGGCGGAAAGCCTCCACCAGGCCCGGCAGCGCGCGTTGATCCGGTGATGGAGCCAAAACATTCGGACAATCGGATGGCCCACGTCGTTATTGTCACCCCGAGCTTCCGTTTCGATCTCGAACGATGCGAACTCCTCGCCGAAGGGGTCGCGCGCTTCGCCGCCAGAGAGTTCCGGCAGGTGGTGATCGTGCCCCGCAAGGAGCTGGGACTCTTCCGTGACCGCGTCGGACGCTTCGGCGCAACCGTGCTCCCCGAGGAAGAGCTGTTGCCGTCGTGGCTGCTCAGGCTGCCGTTCAGCCGAAAGTGGCAACTCTCGCCGCGCGGCTGGCCGGTCCGCGGCTGGATCCGACAACAGGTTATGAAGATCGCGTTCGCGTGCCACTCGACGGCCGACGCTCTGCTGTTTGCCGACAGCGATACTTGTATCGTGCGTCCCGTGGACGGGAGCCTGCTGTTCCGCCCCGGCGGACGCGTTCGGTTGATTGCCGATCCTGCAGATGGCAATGTCTCGACGCACCACGCGTGGTACCAGGGAGCGGGGCGGCTCCTCGGGCTCCCTCGCGAGGACTACTCCGGTTTTGGCTTCATAGGGAACCTCGTGCCTTGGGTGCCGGACGTTGCGCGATCGATGGTGTGGCGCCTTCAGGAAGTGAACGGTGTCGACTGGAGGTGGTTGCTCCTGCACCAGCGGACCCTATCGGAGTACGTCCTCTACGGGGTCTTCGTTCAGAAGGTGCTCGGGTTCGATGCTGCTCGCCATGTCCCCGAGGCCCATAAGCAGGTGCTTGAGGCATGGACGGACGATCTCAGCGACGAGGGCCTGGTGCGCTTCCTCAGCACGATCGGTCCACAGCACGTTGCGGTTCACGTCCAGTCGAAAGTGCGGTACTCGCTCAACCTATATGCCCGCGCGATCCGCAGCGTGTGGGAATCCGGATCCGCTGCGACTCAGGAAGCCGGGAGCGCCTCTACAGATGGATGAGCTGGTCGTACCCGCCGGTGAACGGCGTAGAGGCGCGCGAGGCTGAGCGGGCGTACCTTGCTCCATGTGACGAGGACAACGACAGAGCGGACGAAGGCGTCGGCTGGGGGCACGGCGGCTCGGTGGGCGAAGCGAGTCGATCGGCTCAAGAAGAGCGGCCTGTCGCAGCCCCTTACTCGCTGACCGGGCTCACCTGTACCCCGGTGAATTAGGGCGGCAAGAGAGGTCTAACCGCGTCCGCCCAAATTCGGTACGCGGCCCCCGTCAGGTGCCCGCCGTCGCGGGTGTTCTGCGCAGCGAGAAACCCGCTTCCGTCCGCGAGCCTCGGCCCTACATCGAGCCACGTCGCTCCCATGTTCTTCGAATACCGAGCCAAGAGCTCGTTCAGCTCCGCAATCTCATCGGCGAATGGCGCCCACCTGTCGCGAACCGGAAGGACCGCCTGCACGACGATGCGTGTCTCGGGGAGGGCCGACCTTAGTTCGGTGAGAAGCGCGCTGTACCTTGCCAACACCTCCTTCGGCGAAACACCGCGCTGCAGGTCGTTCATGCCTGCCAGGATGAACAGGACCTTTGGACGGAGCGCCACCACATCCTCCACCCTTGCGCGCAAGTCTTCGACGGTTTCGCCCGCGATGCCTCGGTTGGCAATCGGACGGCCGAGTAGCTCGGACCAGTTCGCGAACTCCGTGACGCTGTCGCCGAACATCACCACATCGGCCTTTTCGCCGGATATGGCCAGCTCGTGAAAGTGGTCGGCACGCATCACCTGTATCGGTGACCGAGTGGAATTGAAGCGAGCGTAGATTCTACGGGCGCCCACCGTAACGAGGGATCCCGCGAGCACTACGTTCAACACTAAAGACATGACCAGCTTCTTTGACGAGCTCATGGCCCTGGTGTAGCCCTTCCAGCCCTGCGCGGTCGTGGGGCACATTCGACGCGAGGCAAAGAAAATCGCGCGCCGAGTCAGGGCATACCTACCTCGGGATACTGACCAGAATCAATTAACCATCTTGGGGGTGGTGTCGTGTAACTGCAGGCGGCCGAACGATGAGCTGGAGACTGCCATGCGGTCATCGCGGCGCAACTTGACGTGCCGGTGCGGAGCCTGGGGGCGGCCGTGGAGTCGAACGCCACGAGCTATTGCGGCGATGCCCTGGTCTCGGCGGCTACCGGCTCATCGCGAGACACGATTCGCAAGGCGTAGAGGGAGATGGAGCAAGGGGTCACGGCTTCCGACCGAACCGCTGCGCCAGGGCGGGGAGGCCAAGCATCAAAGATGACGGAGCCGGGTCCGGAGGCGGCGCCGGAATCCTTGGCAGACCAACTCACCCGCCGATGTCGCCGCTGCCTTCGCCCCCCAGCGGGAGCGCTTCCCCGCTGGCGCTCCCTCGGCCGGCGCCATCTCCGCCACTGCCTGGATCAGTCGATCCATAGGCCGCAGTCCGTTCCGCCCACGGAGGAGATGGCTCTCAATGGCCGCAACGCGTCTCAGACACCTTGACGGTTCCGGCTCCTCGTCCCGCATGCCGGCGCGGTAGACCGCTCCTTGTCGCGAGGGCCGTGTGGCTGGGCGCCAGGATCGTTCCCACGCGTTGGCCGATGGTTTCCGCCCGACCCCGAGACTGGCTCCCCGGCCGATGTCCACGGGAAGGCCCGCTCGCGGTCGGCCGAGGTCGACGAGGGTCATCGCCTCGGCCTCCGTCCACGGCGCTTCGACGCGACGCGGTTCCGATCACTAGTAGTGCTCTTGGGGAGAGCTAGAGCTCTTGGGGAGCGCGTGGGCAGGTCCCCCGTTAGCCGCCTCAACCGTTCCTTCGGAGGTGATGCGCCATAGCGGTAAGCCGACGCGATCACACGGGAAACATGGAGCTCCGTCACTCGTGTTACTTCAAAAGGGGCTGACTCGATCATGGCACTCGACCGGGCGGCCGAGCTGATGCTAACCGTACACCAATTCCGCCTGTGTACGGGGCCGACCTCACAAACGAGCCAAGGTTGCGAGCCTATCGCTCCTGCGACGGCCACCGGCGAACGGCGGCGCTCAAGACCCGCCCTACCTCGGAGAGTTGGCGGGACGCGGTCCTGTGGGCTCTGCGACCTGGTGAGGCCACGTGTTAAAGCCGGACCGGTCGGAGCTCGACTACCTGGAGCTCTTAAGAAAGGCCAAGCGGCTTTCGCCGCCGACCGGTCAAAGGCTCAAGCTCGCTCTCCTGGGAGATGTCTCTACCCAGCACCTGGTCCCCCTTCTGCGCGCGCTTTTCGCAAGCAACGGGGTGGAGGCCGAAGTCTACGAGGCAGGTTTCGACACCGTCGAGCTCGAGGCGCTCGATCCCGCCTCTGGTCTCTACGCCTTTGGCGCCGACGTGGTCGCCATTCTTCAGTCAAGCGTGAAACTGAAGTCGATCTATTTCGCGTCGCAGGGCGATCGAACTAGCTTCGCCCACAAGAGGGCCACCCAGGTCGAGGAAGTCTGGAAAGCCATCCGGGCGCGCAGCGGTGCCCACATCGTACAAAGTACCTTCGTGCTCCCGTACGAGCGGCCGTTCGGAAACTACGGAGCCGAAGTCCCAGACACGGTTGTTGGGATGGTCAGCGAGGTGAACCGCGAGATCTGCCTCAGAGCGAGGGAGAACCCCGGTGTGCTCGTCAACGATCTCGACTACCTTGCCGCCTGGGTGGGACGGCGCCATTTCATCGACGAGAAGCTCTGGGCGCTTTCGAAATCGCTGTGCGCGCTCGAGCTGCTCCCTGATGTGGCTCAGAACATCGTAGACATCGCCTTGGCCGCTCGGGGGCGAGTGGTGAAGTGCGTGGTCCTCGACCTCGACAACACGCTGTGGGGCGGAGTGGTGGGAGACGACGGGCTCGAGGGGATCGAACTCGGGGAGAATGACGAATCCGGGGCTTTCCGCTCCTTCCAACTCTTCCTCCGTGAGCTTTCGCGACGGGGTATCATTCTGGCCGTGTGCAGCAAGAACGAAGACGCAATAGCGCGCAGGGTCTTCCGCGAGCATCCCGGGATGGTGCTCCGGGAAGAGGACATCGCCGTCTTCGTAGCAAACTGGGAAG
>Ga0335077_10003730_pt1 | contig 18512 bp, 21 predicted proteins | sample Lox_Sample_31_FD_207151 | JGI IMG/M metagenome (GOLD analysis project Ga0335077, IMG submission 207151) | Soil microbial communities from Loxahatchee National Wildlife Refuge, Florida, United States - Lox_Sample_3.1 | ecosystem: Environmental > Terrestrial > Soil > Wetlands | place: USA... | reverse complement strand
TACTCGGGATGACGTTCGATAATGTCTGGTTCGATTCACTGGCGGACACGAAGGTCGTGGCCGAGTTCGCGGCGCTGAATTTCGCGGCGACGAACTTGGATGTGGGCGGAGAAGGCGTCACGGTCGGCGGTGCGCACTGGAAAGCGACGCCGAACGCTTGTGTGAGTAAGTTCGTGCCAATGCCGTAGCGGGGAAAGCCGGAAACCTACCTCACGTGCCACACTAAAAGCAGTGCCTCCCTTCCGTTCGTACGTCCTGGTTTCCCGCGATCAGATTGCCCGCAATTACCGCGCGGTGCGCGATGTGGTCGGCCCGCGTGTGGCTGTTGCGGGAGTTGTGAAGGCCGATGCTTACGGGCATGGCGCGCTGGAAGTGTCGCGCGTGCTGATCGCGGAGGGGGCGAAGTGGCTCGCGGTCAGCTCGGTCGATGAAGGCGTGCAGTTGCGAGCGGGCGGCATTCACGGTACGCGCATTCTGGTTATGGGCGGCTATCTGCCTTACGAAGGCGGCGCGCTGATCGAGTTCGATCTCACGCCCGTGGTCCACACGCTGGAGCAGATTCGCTGCACGGAGCGGCTGGCGGCGTCTTCGGGCAGGCAGTTGGCATTTCACCTGAAGATCGATTCCGGGATGGGGCGGCTTGGTACCCGCGCCTCCGCAGCCGAGATCGCAGTCGCGCTCCGGGAAGCCCGGATGGCGCGGCTTGAAGGGCTGATGACCCACTTCGCTTCGGCGGCCGATTACACTTCCTCGCAAACCACCGAACAACTCGCCTACTATCACGCCATCTGCGACGGCCTGCGGGCGGAAGGCTTCCAGCCGGCCCTGATGCACACCTCCAGCACGATCGCGATCGGCTACGGCCGGCGGGAAGGCTGGCACGACCTGGTGCGCGCCGGCCACGCGCTCTACGGCTATCTTTCACCCGCGCGCGGGAATGAAGCGCCGCCGCTGCTCGCCGTGAAGCCCGCGCTTACCTGGAAAGCCAAGCTGCTGGCCGTGAAGGAGGTGCCCGAGGGCGCCCTGATCGGCTACGGGGGAACGTTCCGCGCGCCGCGACCGATGCGCATCGGCATCCTTGGCGCAGGGTACGCCGACGGCATGTTCCACCGGCTGTCAAATCGCGGAAAGGTGATCGCTGCGGGAAAACTTATCCCGATCCTCGGCACTATCTCGATGGATCTCACCACGATTGACCTGAGCCACACCGAGGCGCTCGGACCCGGCGACGATATCACCCTGCTTGGCACGGAAGGCGATGTGTCGCTCGATGCCCAACAGATCGCCCGGGTGGCCGGTACTATTTCCTATAACATCCTCTGCAGCATCAGCGCCCGAGTTCGCAGGGTGTACGTCTGAGCCCCGGTTTTTCTTGCAAGATGGGAGCCCAAATTGGTCCCCCCCGTACGTGTCACCCCGTTGAAATGCCGAGCATGCGTTTATCCAGTGATATCATAAAGACCAGATGAGCTTACTGTCGCCCAGACTACAACTGAAGGTCGCACAGAAGCAGATTCTGACCCCTGGCCTGGTCCAGATGGTGACCGTCCTCCAGCTCAACCGGCTGGAACTGAAGGAGATGATCACCCAGGAGATCGTCAAGAATCCGGTTCTGGAGGAATCCACCGACGAGCCCGGCGAGGAGATTACTCCGGAAGAACTGCTGCCGCTGCTCGAGGCCGAATCGAATCACGACCCGGCAGATCGCCAGATTCTGGAAGCCGCCGTGCTGAATGGCGCCAACTCGGTCGATGGGGCGTCCGATGTGGCCATCAATGATAATCTTTTCCCCGACGCCGAGGAATCGGCCGCCGCGGCGGTAGTGGCGGAGGCCGAGACGGTTGCCGCCAACGATCCGCTGGCGGAGGCTCCCGCGGTAAACGATCCGTTCGACGAAATCGACTTCGGGTCGTTCTTCGATGAGTATCTCGATCCCGGCTACAAGAGCCCGGCTTCGGAATCGGTAGAAAAACCTTCGTTCGAGACGTTCCTTTCCGCTCCCGTCACTCTGGGCGATCACCTGCGGTCCCAGTTGAGCGTCAGCCTGGCTTCCGACCCGGTGCGCAGCGCGGCGGAGTCGATCATCGGCAACCTGGACGACGACGGCTACGTGTCGGCTTCGCTGGAAGAGATCGCGACCGCCGGCGAGCACACCATGGAGCAGGTGGAAGAGGGCCTGCGGGTAGTGCAGTCGCTCGACCCGGCGGGGGTGGGTGCCCGAAATCTCCGCGAATGCCTCCTGCTGCAATTGGAAAGCATGAACGGCAAGGGCGGTGTAGCGTGGCAGATCGTCGCCAGTCACTTACGGCTTGTCGAAACCCGGCAGTACAAGGAAATTGCCAAGCAGCTCGGCCGTCCGATGGAGCATGTCGAGATTGCGGTGCGCGCCATCCAGAGGCTTAATCCGCGGCCGGGATTGCGGTATTCGGGCGCCGGCGCGCGGGTAGTCGAGCCGGACGTGTATTTCATCAAGGACGGCGAAGACTACATCATCCAGATGAACGATGACGATGTCCCGCAATTGAGGCTGAACGCGCAATATCGCCGGATGCTGGACCGCGACAACGGCGCTACGAAGGAAGTCCGGGATTACGTTCGCGAGCGCTACACGTCGGCCATCCAGCTCATGAAGAACATCGAGCAGCGCAAGCAGACCATTCTCAAGGTTTGCCAGGCCATCGTGCGCCGCCAGACGGAGTTCCTCAACTACGGCCTGGACAGTCTGAAGCCGATGATGATCAAGGAAGTCGCCGAAGAAGTCGGAGTGCACCCTTCCACCGTCAGCCGCGCCGTAGCAGGAAAGTATGTGCACACGCCTCAGGGCGTTTTCGAGTTGCGCTATTTCTTCTCCGAAGCGGTACAGGGGCCTTCGGGTAGCGCCACCCCCCTGTTGCTCCTCAAGCGCAAGGTGAAAAAGATGATTGAGGACGAAGATCGCACCAAGCCGCTTACCGACGAGCAGATCACCATGCTGCTCCAGGGCGAGGGCATCAACGTGACTCGCCGGACGGTCGCCAAGTATCGCGAAGATATGAAGATCCCGTCCACCCACCAGCGGCGCATCCGGAACTGATCCCGACCACCGATTTCTTGACGCCCTCCGCTCACCTGGCGCATCCCCAGATCGTGCGCGCCGCCTGGCCGGCCGCCCGAAGCGGCCCTCGGTTCCCGGCAAGCGCGCTATAAAGGAAGAGAAGGAAGAGGAAGAAGGGGAGTGCCACATGAAAATCACCTATACAGGCAGGCAGGTTGAACTCTCTCCGGCGCACCAGAAAAAGCTCGCCGACCGTTTTGCCAAAATCGGCAAACTGCTCGATGGCAGGCGGGAATGCGAAGCTCACGTGATCCTCTCACTGGAGCGCCACCTCCATCACGCCGAGGCCACCATCAACTACTATGGCCATCAGTTGGTGGGGATAGGATCCTCCGGCGATCTCTTCACGGCCATCCATTCTGCCGCGGAGAAGCTCGAAAAACAGTGTTTAAAGGCCCGCACCAAGTGGCGGGACTCCAAGCGCACTCCGCGCAAGGCAGCCCCGGAACCCGAGGCTGCTTCGCCGCCCGAGACGGAATCCGATTCCGACCGCCGGGTGTATCGCGTCAATCACCATCAGAAGCGCAAGCCGATGACGCTGGACGAGGCGGTTCTCGAAATGGACTCTTCCCGCGACTACCTGGTCTATCGCGACGCGGAAACCGACAAGGTCAGCGTGCTGGTTCGGCGTCGCGACGGTCATTTTGACCTGGTCGAGTCGTAGCGGAGCCGATGCCGCCTCGTAAACGCGCTTCCACCAAGAGCAAGAAAGACAGCCGCCATCGCCCGGAATTGGTGGTGATCACGGGTCTGAGCGGGTCGGGCAAGGGATCTGTCCTGAAAGCCCTGGAGGATTTGGGCTTCTACGCCGTGGACAACATGCCCGTGGAGCTCATCCCGAAGTTTGCCGAGCTTGCCGCCGACAATCCCAGCATCCGCGCCGCCGCACTGGTGGTGGACATCCGGGAAGGCGAGGGCCTGAAGGCTTTTCCCCGAGTGTTCGCTTCCTTGAAGAAATTCGTTCACGCCCGCCTCCTCTTCCTGGAAGCGGACGATACCGCCATTGTGCGCCGCTTCAGCGAAACGCGGCGTCCTCATCCTCTGGGCACCGGCCGTACCATCGGCAAGAGCATCCGCGCCGAACGCGCCATGCTGGCGCCGATAAAGGCCATGGCCAGCCTGATCATCAATACGTCGAAATTCACGGTCCACGAATTGCGCGAATTCATCGGCGAGCGCTTCCGCGGGCGCCGCGACGAATCCAACATCATGATTTACGTCAACAGCTTTGGATTTCGCAACGGCCTGCCCGCGGACAGTGATTTGGTTTTCGACGTCCGCTTCCTGCCGAACCCGAACTACATACCCCGGTTCAAGCATCTCACCGGGCGGAATCCTTCCGTGGCTCGCTACATCCGTTCTTTTCCCCAGACGCTGGAGTTCATCAAGAGAATTACAGAGCTATTGATTTACCTGCTTCCGCACTACATTCGCGAGGGCAAGAGTTATCTGACGATTTCCTTCGGCTGCACCGGAGGGCAGCACCGGTCGGTAATGTTGGCCGACCACATACGCAAGAATCTCGCAGATGCGGGATTTCAGGCCAAGGTAAGTCATCGCGATATCTTAAAGGCGCGATGACCAATCCGCGTACCGGCTACGAACGGCCCGCGGCCGCGGCAGCCCTCCACAACAGGCTCGCGCACACGAGATAGATCACGCTGGTCGCGCTGATGCAGGCGCTCATGCCGATCCACTCGGAAGCCCGCGCGACGATCACGGGCGCGAATCCCGCGCCCAACCATCCGAGCGAGTTCAGGATTCCCGCGGCCGCTGCGCGCACCTCCACGGGAACGACCTCGTACAGCGAGGCGAAGATATTGGCGTCGTACAGGCCTTTGAAATAACCGAAGCAGGCCATGGCGGCAACCAGCACGGGCACGGAGAGAGTCCAGCCGGTGAGGAACAGGAATGGGACACCGCAAAGCAATCCCAGGCACTGGATCGCGGGCCGTGCGCCGGCATAGCGGCGGAACAGCCGGTCGGCCGCAACCCCGCCCGACAAAACACCCATCACGGAGGCCAATTGCAGGTAGGCGGTGGCGCTCCATCCGGCCATCGCGAGAGTCATCGAGAACTTCCGATAAAGGAACGAGGGCATCCAAGAAAGGAAGACCACAGCCACGAAATTGGCGCCCATGAAGGCCACGATCAACAGCCAGGCGTGGCGATTGGCGAGAACGTCGCGGGCGATCTGCCGCGAAGCGGGTGCGGGGCCGGCGGCGGGCTCCGATTCGGCCATGCCACGTTTCGGTTCGCGAAGCCACAGAAGAATGGCTAGTGCCACCGCGATTCCGGCGCCGCCGAACCACCAAAACGCGGACCGCCAGCCGTAGGCCTGGGCGGTCCAGCCGGCAAGCGCTCCTCCGGCGATGGTACCGGCGTAGACTCCCGATTGGTGCAGAGACATGGCGCGTGAGCGGGTGGCGCGCGTGTGGTAGTCGCCGATCAGGCTCATCGCAGCGGGAAAGTAGAACGCTTCGCCAAGACCTCCCAAGGCGCGGCACAGTGTGAGCTGCCAAAAGTTCTGCGCGATGGCGGTGGCGGCCGTGCAGGCTGACCAGAAAACCAGGGCGCCCAGGATCAGCCCTTTCCGCGGGAACCGGTCGCCGAGCCAGCCAGCCACAGGGCCGAATAGCGCGTAGGCCCACATGAACGAGCCGCCCACCACTCCCAACTCAATGTCGGAGAGGCCGATTTCCCGTTTGATCAGCGGGAAAACCGAGAAAACGACCTGGCGGTCGGCGTAGTTGAAGAAGCAGACCGTCCAGAGAAGGGCTACCACCAGCCAGGGGTAGGCCGCAAACCCGGCCCGCGCCACCGCAGCGTCTGCTGAATCCTTTTGCACAATATGCGATTCTAATAACTGTAGCTTAGGAGAAGAAATGGCAGGTCAGAACACCCTCGAATTTACCGACGCGAATTTCGACCAGGATGTGCTTCGTTCCGAGGTCCCGGTCCTCGTGGACTTCTGGGCCGAATGGTGCGGCCCGTGCCGCCAGATGGCCCCCACGATCGACCTGGTGGCGAACGAGTACGCCGGCAAAATCAAAGTCGGCAAGCTGGACGTGGACTCCAGCGGCAACACGGCGATGCGCTACAACGTCCGGGGCATCCCGACGCTTCTGCTTTTCAAGGGCGGCCAGGTGGTCGAGCAGCGCGTAGGCGCTATTCCCAAGAGCGAAGTTCTGAAGATGCTGGAAGCGCACGTCGCCGCGACCGTCCGCTAGGGTCTAAGCCACAGAATTCAGTTCTGAGCCCACCATCTCCTGGCAGACTACGCAATACCGGGCCCAGGGAATGGCATCCAGCCGTTTGGCTGCGATCGGCTCCTCGCAGGACAGGCAAACTCCATAATCTCCGGAATCCAGCCGGTCTAGAGCCTCTTCGACCATACGCAGTTGTTCGTAATCCAGGCCGTTGACGCGCAACGAGATAAATTCCTCGTGCGATAGCTGCGCCTGGTCATCTTCGGCCACGCGTCCCATTCCGGCGCGGGCATCGAACTTGACGCCGAGGGCTGCAAGCGCTTCGCGACGCTTCTGCATCAAGATCGAGCGATAGCCGGCACTGGCGGGCGAGCGTCTCATTGCGTGCGCTGGTATTAGTCATAGGAAATTAGCAGAATTCTCGGAACAATACAATCGCCAATTCAAATTGACCCCTGCGATGGGGTGGAAGCATACTGACTCCTGCTCTCTTACCTGGGGAGTACGTTGGTGGCCGAAAGCTCGTTGAGAGCCTGGAGTTCGGAGGGCGAAAACCGCGACTTGAAGTCCTCGCTCGCGAGCCGTTCCTGCCGGTCGCCCTCGGGCATGCGCCACAGCGTGCGCAGTTCACGCACTACGGCCTGCCGGCGATCCGGGGACATGGCGTTGACCGCCTGCACCTGCCGGGCGTAGGCAGCCTGCTTTTCCGGGGGCAGGGCGAAATAGCGGTTCGCCAACTCGAGCCGGAGGGCCTTTTGCTGCGGGGGAAGCTTGTCGAACTGATCCAGCCGCTCACGGAGGCGGGTTTGCTGCGCGGGTGGAAGCTTCTCCAGTACCTGGTCGCGCTTGTCCGGCGGCATGGCGATCAGCCGCTCGAACTGGTTCATCGGATTGCTCAGCCGCGGTCCACCGCCGGGGTTGGCGCCGGCGGCTTTGGGCATGCCCTTCGCTGGGGCCGCATGCTGCTGCGGCGGCGGAGGCGGAGCCTTGGGCTGTTTGGGATTGCCCTTCTGCGCCCCCAATCCGGCAGCTACGGCGAGCAGCAATGCCGGAATCCGGACAACCTGGAGGGCGCGGTTCATAGGCTCACATCTTCGCGTCTGCGTTCGCCTTCACCTGGCGATTGAAGTCCGCCAGCATATCCATGGCGTCCAGGGCGTGCTCGACCTGCTCGGGCTGCACCTGTTCCACCTGCGCCGCGTCCCTGACGAAATCGGCCGGCGCCGGAGGACGATTCAGCAGCAAGCCGGCCGCGAGGACAATCACAAGTCCCGCTGCGGAAGCCGCGACGTTCCAGCGCCGGGTCAACGGGCGGAATGGACGGACCAGCCACTCCCGCAAGGAAACCTGCTGCTCGATGCGGCGGTACAACTTCCGGTTGAAATCGGTGGACACCGGCGCGGCTTCCCAGGAATCAAGCGCCTCCCAGACGGCCTTCTGGCCTGCGGCGAACTCCCGGCACGCCGGGCACACGGCGATATGCCGTTCCAGGATGGCCTGCGCCTCTGGGTTAAGTTTTCGGTTGCAGTAATCCAGCAACTGGTCCGCGGTTTCCCGGGTTTGCAAAGGACAATTCATAAAGCCTCTACTTTACGCCATGTGAGCCAGCCGTGCGCGCAGCGTTTCATAGGCTCGAAACAGCAACGATTTCACGGCCGATTCCGAACAACTCAAGACCTTCGCGATCTGCGAGTACTCCATTTCCTCGTATTTGTGCATCAGGACCGCCGCACGCTGCTTCTCCGGCAGCATGGCGATCGCCCGCCGCACCTCATCCAGCCGCGCCTGGTACACCATCGTCTGCTCCACCGAAGGACACAGATCGCGCACCTGGCGCACCGGCATGTCGTTGGAATCGTCGTCCAACCTCTCTTGCGAACGATCCTTCTTCCCATCCCGGAGCGAGTTTAGTGCCAGATGGGTCGCAATCCGGAACAGCCACGTCGTGAATTTCGCCGTCGGCTCGTAAGTACCTCTCGACCGGTAGACCCGCAGAAAGACTTCCTGGGCCAACTCCTCGGCCACAGCGTGATTCTGAACCATCCGATAGAGGAAATGGACTACGCTGGAGCGATGTTTGTCCAGCAGGACACCAAAGCTTGCGCCATCTCCTTCTTTGACCCGGAGCATCAACTCGGCGTCAAGGTCCAGAGCCGCTGTGGCTCCTCCCATATCTGTGTTAACCCGTTCCAACATCCGAGGTTGCGTTAGTTCCGGATTATTTGCCGGAGCCGGTCACGTTTACTCTCCTTTCAGGGAACGCTCCATCAGCCGCTGAATCGCCTCTCTTGGCGAGTTGCCATTGTGTAACACCCCGTACATTTCGCGCGCGATGGGCATCTCGACGCCATACCGGCTCGCCAGATCGACGGCGGCATTTGTCGTTTTCACACCCTCGGCAACCATCTTCATCGAACCCGTGATGTCGTCAAGTTTCCGCCCATGTGCCAGTTCGATCCCGACGGTTCGATTCCGGCTGAGCTCTCCGGTGCAAGTCAGCACCAGGTCCCCGAGCCCTGCCAGTCCAGCCAGGCTTTGCGACCTGCCGCCCATCGCGACTGCCAATCGAGTCATTTCGGCGAGTCCGCGAGTAATCAGGGCCGCCATGGCATTGTGGCCTAACCCCAAACCATGCAACACACCGGCGCCGATGGCGACGACGTTTTTGATGGAGCCTCCAATTTCTACACCGATAGGATCCGTGCTCGTATAGACGCGGAGAGTAGGGCCGGCGAACAGGGACTGAACCTGAGCGGCAGCGTCTGGTCTCGTGGACGCAGCGACCAAGGCCGTCGGCTCGCCCCGTGCGACCTCCCTGGCAAATGAAGGACCTGAAATCACTGTGACCCCCAAACCGGCCCCAGTTATCTGGCCGATTATTTCCGACATTCGTAGTAGAGTCTTGCTTTCCAATCCTTTTGTGGCGCTTACGAGCAACCGGCACTGGCGGAGATGGGGAAGCATCTGTTGATAGAGCCCGCGCACCAAGTGGGAAGGAACAACGCTGAGCACGATCTCTGCATCTTCGAGAGCCCGCGCCAAGTTGCTCGACACTTGAACAGAATCCGGCAGGACGAAGCCCGGCAGGTAGACGTCGTTGATGCGAGTTTCGCGCATCCGGCCTGCAAGATCTGCCTCATAGACCCAGAGCCGGACACGTTGGAATCGCGGCGCGAGCACCAGGGCGAGGGCCGTTCCCCAGCTTCCGCCGCCGATAATCGCCAGATTCCTCAAAATTTAAACATGTTCTCCGTGCCTGAGCGCAGACGTTCGATATTGCTTCTATGTCTGTAGATAATAAAACCTGCGGCAACCACCGACGCCGCCAGAGCCGGTATCGGCGCCCTCGCCACGAGCCACACTGCAAGCGGAAACGTGGCCGCGCCGATGATCGAGCCCATGGAAATATACCGAGTCCAGGCGACAATTACTACAAACACGATAACTTCGACGGCCAGCGCCAGCGGCGTCAGGCATAGGAAGGCACCCACAAAGCTGGCCACTGCTTTCCCACCCTGGAACCTGAGAAACACCGGGAACGCGTGACCTGCCATCACGGCCAGTGCAGCCGCGCTCATGGCGAGCCAGTCGCCGTGGGTGAGCCGGTCGGCGATCCAGACCGCAAAGTATCCCTTAGCGATATCAAGCAGCAGTGTGGCGATTCCGGTGGCGCGCCCGGTAGTGCGCATGACGTTCGTGGCGCCGATGTTGCCGCTGCCCTTCGAGCGCACATCGGCGCCGGTCTTCCATTTGACCAGGAGGTATCCGAACGGGATCGCGCCCAGCAGGTAGGCGATCGCCAGCACCAGGAGCGGCGTCATGACGAGATCAGCGGAAACTCCGCTAGCTTAGTGTACACGCTTCCGCCCGGCCTTAAGGCGCTCTGGTACAGGAAGAAACTGCTGGCTTCGAAGCTGCCGAACTCCAGCGAGGGCAGCGCCGCCACGGCCTCGCGCAGAGGCTGCAAGCCGACAGGCTCCTTGATCCGTGCCAGCGTCAGGTGCGGCGAGAACGGTCGTGTTTCCCGGGCCACCCCTACGGATTCTGCGGCCGAATCGGCATCCGCCGCCAGCGACTCCAAGCCCGGCGCCTCGATGCCGCACCAGAAAACGCGCGGCGCGTGGGGGTTGGGGAAGAATCCGACCCGGCGCACCTGAACCGGTATGGCGGGCCGCCGCGGCACTGCCGCAAGCACCTGCTTCAGTTGTGCGAGCCGGTCATCGGCAAACTGGCCGATGAACTTCAGGGTGATGTGCAGATTCTCGACGCGGCTCCACTGGATCCTGGCTGCAGGTTTCAACCGCCGCAGAACGTCTTCCAGGTTCGCCATCACGTCCGGCGGCAGATCAAGCGCGGTGAACAGACGCATTCGCGCCTAACATTGTACGATGCCTTTCGGTCCGATCCTGCTCCGTTCGTTCTATTCGCGGTCTTCGGTCGAGGTCGGGCGCGAGCTGCTAGGCAAAGTGCTGGTGCACGGGCGGACGGCCGGCATCATCGTCGAGACCGAAGCCTATCCGGGCGGCGACGACCGGGCTTCGCACTCGTCGCGCGGCATTACCGATCGCACGCGCGTGATCTTCGGACCGCCCGGCCACGCTTACATATATTTCATCTATGGAATGTACGAGTGTCTGAATATCGTGGCCGAGCCCGCGGGAACACCCGGGTGCGTGTTGATTCGCGCGATCGAGCCGGTCGCTGGGATCGAGTCGATGCGGCGGCGGCGGCCATCGGCTCGCGGCGTGGAAGACCTGGCCAACGGGCCGGGCAAACTGACCCTGGCCATGGGCATCACCCGACGTCAGTATGGGGCCGATGTCACGCGCGGCGAGCTGGTGGTCCGCGCGCCGGCTGAAGCGCGCCAGATCGAGATCGTAGCCACGCCGCGCGTCGGCATCACGCACTGTGCCGACCGACTGCTGCGTTTTGTGATCGCCGGCAACCGGTTCGTGAGCAAGTGACCGTTACTGGTTCTGGTACCATTTGAGGCGCGTGGAGTCGATGCACGCGATGTCGGGGCGGCGGTCTCCGTTCAGGTCGGCGACGACACACGCCGCGGCGCCCATGCCGCCTTTGTCCAGCTCCGAACGCACCCAACGATTGCCGTCGTACCGGTACAAGTACACGCTGCGCGGCTGGCCGCGAAATCCGGCGAGGATCTCGTCGTTGCCGTCGCCATCGAAATCGGCGCTCTGAATGGTGTGGCCGTCGAGCAGGGTATCGTCGATCACCTCGCGGACACCGTCGTGGTAGACCACCACCTGGTTGCCATGCCACGGTTCGATGGCAGCCATAAAGCGCATTTTGCCGAGATGCCCGACTGTGACGTCGCTCGAGCCGCTCTTGGGCCACGGCGCGGGGTCCCCCTTAGCCAGCTCCGTGCGCGTGAATTTGCCGTCCTTCGCAGCGCAGAACCGGTGGATGCCCGTGAAGCTTGCGGTCAGAATGCAATGGTCGTCCGTGACGAAAATGCCGTGCACGACACCGGTGTTCTCGGTGCTGATGACGCGCCGCTTCCATTCGCCCGGGACGTAGTAAACCAGCGGAGTCTGCCCGCGGTAGTCGGGGCCGCCGGCATCAGGCGCGGTAAGCGCGGCGTTGATCACGACAGGGTGGCCGTTTCCGAATATGTCGGCGACGCGCAGGCGATGGCTGGTGGGAAGGCGATCGATCTCGGCGGCGGTCCAGGGCTCGCGCGGGTCGGAGCCGGGGCGAAGAACGCTCACCAGTCCGATCGAGTTCTTGGCTTCGTTGCTGAACTCACTGGCCAGAACGATCTCGTCGCCGATGACGGCGCAATTGATCATGCGGTTCTGTCCCGTGGCAAGAACGTGACGCTGCCAGCCGGGGTTTTCGAACCAGATTAGCTCGCGCATGCCGCTGGCGAGCGCGATGATGTCGGGCTTGCCGTCATGATTGAGGTCGGCCACGACCACCTGGTATCCGCCGCGCAGATCGCTGGCGATGATGTGCTCGGCGAACTTCGCGGGCGCGGCCGCGGCGAGCAGCGGGAAGATCAGGAGGAGCAGAAAGCTCACGCTCCACAGTATACTTTCCTTCAGCTATGAAACGAATTGCGAGTCTGGTGCTGGCCACGGCCTGCGTTGCGGCGGGGCAGTTGAGCGACCTCAAGCAACTGACGCACGGAGGGCAGAACGCGGAGGCGTATTGGTCGCCCGACGGCAAGCGGCTCATCTTTCAAACCACACGTCCGCCATACGATTGCGACCAGATCTTCATCATGAATGCCGATGGCAGCGACCAGCACCTGGTGTCGACGGGCAAGGGACGGACGACCTGCGGGTATTTTCTGAAAGACGGCAAGCACATCGTCTACGCCTCGACCCACCTGGCGGGCGATGCGTGTCCCGCGCCGCCGGATCGCAGCAGAGGCTATGTGTGGGGCGTGTTCGCGGGTTACGACATTTTCGAAGCGACTGACATGGGCAAGATCGAAAAGCGGCTGACCGATGCGGCGGGCTACGATGCCGAGGCCACGGTGAACTGGAAGACCAACACCATCGTATACACATCGCTCGCCTCGGGCGATCTGGATTTGTGGACCATGAAGCCGGACGGCAGCGACAAGAAGCAGATTACGAAGACGCTCGGCTATGACGGCGGGCCGGTGTTCTCGCGTGACGGCAAGATGATCGTGTGGCGTGCCGGATATCCGAAGACGCGGGAGGACACGGCGAAGTACAAGAATCTGCTCAAGGACAACCTGACCGCGCCGATGAAGATGGAGCTGATGGTGTCGAATGCGGATGGCAGCGGAGCGCGGCAGATCACGAGTTTCGGCTGCGCCAGTTTTGCGCCGACGTTCACGCCGGACGGCAGGAAGATCCTGTTTGCGAGCAACAAGCAGGAGTGCGACAGCCGTAAATTCGAGCTCTTCCTGATCAATGTGGACGGCACTGGCCTGGAACAGGTGACCATATTCGGGGGATTCACCAGCTTCCCCGAGTTCTCACCGGACGGGACGTCGCTGGTGTTTTGCTCGGATAAGGACGCCAAAGAGCGCTACGAGTTCAACATCTTCACAGCCAAATGGGGGAAGTGAGGGACTTGCTTCCCAAGCCGCCAGATGATAGCTCCAGAGAGGGGGTAACCATGCTACGTCGCGATTTACTCAAGACTGCCGCGGGCGCGGGCCTGACGATCCTCAGGAGCGGCACGCTGCGCGGGCAGAACGCGCCCAGCAACAAGCTGAACATCGCCCTGATGGGCGTGTGGGGCCGCGGGACGGCGCACTATAACGTCCTGCTCCGGGAGAACGTGGTCGCGTTGTGCGACGTGAACGACAACCGCACCAAGGAAGCGCTGGAGATTTTCCCCAAGGCGAAGACCTATTGGGACTGGCGCCGCTGCTTGGATCAGAAGGACGTCGAGGCCGTGGTCATCTGCACCGCGGACCATCACCATGCGTTCATCGCCAACTGGGCCCTGAATCGCGGCATGCACGTCTACTGCGAGAAGCCGCTCGGGATCACGGTTGAAGAAGCGCGAACGGTGCGCGCGAGCTACTTGAGCAAGCGGACGAAGCTGGCCACGCAGCACGGCACACAGCGGCACGCGTACCCGAATTTCGAACGCCTGCGCGAGCTGATCCTCGACGGCGCAGTGGGCGAGCTGCACACGATACACGGCTGGGACAGCCGGCAGTTGCCGAGGCCAGGCTACCCTGAAGGAGAAGGCATGGCGCCGGGGTTCCTTCACTACGAGCAGTGGATCGGCCCCTCGCCGTATCATCCCTACAGCCCGCAATACTTCGGCGGATCTTCCGGGATGAACTGCCTGTTCTGGAACATGTATCGCGATTTCGGCGTCGGGCAGATGGGCGACATGGGCGCACACACCATGGACCTGTTGTGGAACGCGATCGATGCGGGCGCGCCTGCAGCGATCGAGGTGGACCAGGAAGTCAGCGACAAGTACGACCCCAACATCACTCCGGTCAAGCTGAAGGCCACCTTCGAGCACCCCGCGAATCAGTGGCGAGGACCGATCAAAGTGGTCTGGTATCAGGGCGGGTTGAAGCCGAACGCCCCCAAGAATTACATCGACGTGACCCGCATTGCGAACGGCGCCATCTTCGAGGGCACCAAGGGTGCGGTCCTGGCCGACTTCACGACACGGGTGATCATCCCCAACAACGACGATGGCGATCTGACGTACTACAAGCGGCGCTCGAGGGAAGAGACGCTGCCGCTGATCGAAGGGACGGGGCAGGTGACCCAGGCCCAGCCGGGCCGCGGCGGACGCGGCGGGGGCCGGGGCGGTGCGGGCGCGCAGGGCGGACGCGGCGCCGGCCGTGGTCCGGGGCTGCCGGCGGGGTTCAGCGGGATGCCGAGCGCGGAAGTCGGCGCGAACGGCTTTCCCAAGGTGCAGATGATGGACGGCAACGTTCCGGCGGCGCTGGCTCTGCCCAACACGAACGTGCAGAACATCCTGGCGGCGGAGAAGGACGGCCGTGAGATACCGGCGGGCGACAGCCTGTTCCAGATGGACTGGCTGGACGCCTGCAAAGGGAAGAGCGCCAGCGTCGTGCACGGCACCAGTAGCAAGACCCATTGCGATTTCGATTATTCCGGCACAATGATCGAGCAGATGCTGCTTGGCCTGGTGGCGCACCGGGCTGGCAAGCGACTGGAGTACGATCCGGTCGCGGGCCGCGTGACCAACATGCCCGAGGCTAACGACTGGTTGAAGCGGACGTACCGGTCGGGGTGGACGCTGAACGGCTAGGGCTTGGCTGGCTTTAGTTCGCGGTACTCGAGTTTGCGCAGCGCGCCCTTTGTGTTGTACGACGCGAAGCCGAGTGGCGCAGAGAGTTTGATCTCGCCGTATCGCAGGCTGATCTTGCGGCCGGCGATCTCGGCGTTGACGATCGGCCGCTCGCCGATCCAAGCCAGGATCCGATCATCGGCCACCTTGAGCCGGAACACGTACCAGCGGCCGGTCTCGAATGCGAAGTAGGTCCGTGTCTCGTTGTCCGAAGCGTCCCAGCCGTCGATGCTCGACAGTCCGACGATATCGCCGCCCCAGCCGCCGGTCACCCAAGTGCAGAACGAATCCCCGACAGGAAACGTCAGACTTGCGAAGAAATCGCCGCCGGACTGGCGTGCGGCTTCGAACCGCACTTCGTAGTTGGACCGCGGGAATTCACCCGTAAAGGTGATTCCGGCGAGCGGATTGCCCGGGCCGATGACGATCGTGCCGTTCTCTACGCGTACTGGACCGCGGCCGGTGAACTCAGTTTCGCGCCAGCCCGCGAGCGACTTCCCGTCGAACAGCGATCGCCAGTCCGTCTGCCCGGGAGCGGCGATGGCAAACGACAGCGCGGCCACGAAGCGAAGGGCGGACGTCATCTGCTTACGGACTATATCATGGGGTGTGTGGCGTGCTTTACGTTCCATCGCGATCTGGACAGCAAACTTGTCGCTGATTCTGGCGTGGGTGCCGGTTGTCGTCGTGGTTTGGCTGTTCGATCGCGACCCGCTGCATGTGCGCACGGCGCATTGGTTCCGAGGACTCGCGCCAGCGCTCGCCAAGGTCAACCCGTGGCGGATCGAGATCTCCGGGCGGGACTACCTGAGCCACGACCGGGTGTACGTCATCGTGAGCAATCACCAGTCGCTGGCCGACATTCCGGTGATCTCGCTCCTGCGTCTCGACGCCAAGTGGCTGGCCAAAGCAGAATTGTTTCGCTTGCCGGTTTTCGGCAGGCTCATGCGGATGGCCGGCGACGTGCCGGTGGAACGCGGCGACCGGCGGAAAGCGGCCCGCGCACTGCTGGATTGCACGCGATACCTGCGGCGGGGCTGCTCGGTGATGTTCTTTCCCGAAGGCACTCGTTCGCGAGACGGGAAAGTACTGCCCTTTAACGACGGCCCGTTCCAACTCGCCATTCGGGAGCGCGTGCCGGTTCTGCCGCTGGCTATCGAGGGCTCGGGAAACGCACTCCCCAGGAATTCGTGGCTATTCGGGCCGCCGCAGGACATCCGGCTGCGGATCCTGGAGCCCGTCTCAACAAAGGGATGGGACGCGAGCCGGACCGCGGAACTTCGCGACCTGGTGCGGCAGAAAATTGTAGACAGCCTGGCGGCTAGCGCATCCGGTCCGTTTCCGTCTTCATGACGATGGCGTTATGGCGCGCCTGGTCCGCGTATACGGCTATCGATGGCCGCCGACTGGTGACTGCGTTTTTCAAGCTCTGGTACTTGTCCTCCAGAGCGTCCGCCGCTGCCACAACGGGACCGGCGAGGAGAATTAGCGCCACTAACGCGGGCAGCTTCACGGCACCTCCTCACTCCCGGCATTGTAGGCGTTGCGCGTCTGTCCGAACAGGTTCCCGATAGACCTGGTTTCCGAGCTGACCCGGAGTGTTGCCGGTGCGGATCGCCTGGCCGCTCAGAGTGTTGGTGACCCTCACCTCCGGGGTCAATGGAACTGCCCCGCGCTGCGGCGCAGGTTAAGCGCCGTGACGCGAAGCGGCTTCGGCCGCGATCCGGTTGGCGAACTCTCCGATCTCAGGCGGGGGCCAGCCTTGATCGAGCCCGTGGAGAAACGCGGCGGAAAAGGCATCGCCCGCGCCCACTGCATCGGCTACTTTCACAGGGTGGCCAGGGCAGTCGGTGCGCTCTCCATTCAGGAAGATGGTGCATCCAGCCGCGCCGCGCGTAATGCACGCCGAGTCCCACTGTTGCGGGCCTAACATCCGGTCCAACTCCATGGCCTCGGACTCATTGAGCTTCACTACGGTGGCCTGGGGCAGAAGCTCGGCAATCAGGGCGGGCGTGTAGCAGCCTGGGCGCAGGTTCACGTCGTAAAACCGTCGAGCTCGCGGGTAAGCATCCACCAAATCCTGGGTGAGCCGTCGCATCGCCGGCGCCGTCTGGTGTAGCGTGCCGAAACAGATCCAATGCGGGGCGAAGTCGACCGGGCGAGCGGGAATGCAATCGTACGCCGCCGGGCGATGAATCGTGAACGTGGGCTGCCCGTCGGAATCGAGCGCGACCGTCACCGTGCCGGTGGGGGTTCCCTTAACCGTGGAGATGAAATCCGTCGGGATGCCGCGGGCCGCGGCTTCGGCCAGCGCGGCGCGTCCCAGCTCGTCGTCGCCGACAGCGCTCACGAATGCGACGTTATGTCCCAGCCGTCGCGCCTGGACCGCCAGGTTGAAGGGAGCGCCGCCGAGGTGCGCCGTGCCGTCGATCAGGTCCCAGAGAATTTCGCCGATGGAGAGCAGGTTCACGGTGATAGTATGAGCTACTGGAATTCAGAGTCAGAATTCAGAATAAAACACATGAGCAGCGGCGGCACAAACACTTATCTTCTGCGGAGCACGGCGGTCGCGGCACTGGGCGGCCTGCTGTTCGGTTTCGACACGGCCGTGATTTCGGGCACCACTCAGGCCCTGACCGAAGTCTACAGCCTGACGCCGACGATGCTCGGCATCACCGTTTCGAGCGCCCTTGCCGGCACTGTGGTCGGATCGGCGACGGCGGGCGGACCGGCCGACCGCTACGGCCGGAAGGCTTCGCTGGGAGTTCTGGCCGTGCTGTATGTGCTCACCTCCCTCGGTTGCGCGATAGCGTGGGATTGGACTTCGCTGCTGGTGTTCCGCGCTATCGGGGGCCTGGCCATCGGCGGATCGAGCGTGATTGGGCCGATGTACATCGCCGAAGTCGCCCCTGCGGCGAAGCGGGGCCGGCTGGTGGGAATGTTCCAATTCAATATCGTGGTTGGAATTCTGCTGGCCTACCTTTCGAATTACCTCATCGGCACTCTGGGCTTCGGCGAAGATGAATGGCGCTGGAAACTGGGAATCGCGGCGGTGCCCGCGGCGCTGTTCTTTGCTCTCTTGTTCGGCATTCCGCAAAGCCCCCGCTGGCTGGTGCGGCAGGGGCGCCTGGCGGAAGCCGAAGAGGTGCTGAAACAGACCGGCGAGCCCGACCCGGCTGCCGAAGTGAAAGACATCCTGGAGTCGATCGGCACTGAGCGCGAACACGCGTCTACGCCCCTGTTTTCGCGGCGCTACCGCTTTCCCATTTTTCTGGCGATCTCGATTGGCATGTTCAACCAGCTTTCCGGGATCAACGCCATCCTGTATTACCTGAACGATATTTTCCAACGGGCAGGATACACCAAGGTATCCGGGGATCTGCAGGCGGTGGCGATCGGCGCCACCAACCTGCTGTTCA
>Ga0335077_10003729_pt1 | contig 18513 bp, 11 predicted proteins | sample Lox_Sample_31_FD_207151 | JGI IMG/M metagenome (GOLD analysis project Ga0335077, IMG submission 207151) | Soil microbial communities from Loxahatchee National Wildlife Refuge, Florida, United States - Lox_Sample_3.1 | ecosystem: Environmental > Terrestrial > Soil > Wetlands | place: USA... | reverse complement strand
GAGCGCCGAAAACCGCATCACTGGCATCCCGATACCACGCCGCAGCAGATCGGCCGGCGCGACCACCGGCGGTCGCAGGTCGGACTTGTTGAGCAGGGCGACGCCCGCGCGCCCCTGGCAAAGCCCGAGCACCCGCGCGTCTTCGTCCTCGAACGGGCGCGAGGAATCGAAAACCGCGATCAACAAATCGGCCTCCGCGACGCTGCCGAGCGTGCGCCCAATCCCGATACGCTCGACCTCGTCGGCCGCCTCGCGTACGCCGGCAGTGTCCTGAAGAACCAGCTGCCAGGGACCGAGCGTGACCGATTCTTCGATAACGTCGCGCGTGGTGCCGGGCGTCGCCGTCACGATCGCGCGATCGGCGCCGAGAATCAGGTTCAGCACGCTCGACTTGCCGGCATTGGGCTTGCCCACGATAGCGGCGCGTGCGCCGTCGCGCGCAAGACGCCCGCGCCTGAAGCTGTCATGCAGAAGCGCGACGTCGGCGGCAACTTGGGCGATTTCCCCGGCGACCTGTTCGCGCCCCGGCAGTTTCAGCCCTTCGTCGGCGAAGTCGATCTCGGCCTCAAGATGCGCCAGAACCCCGATTACCGTACCACGCAGATAGTCCACCCGTTGCGCCAGTGCACCGTCTAGTTGTGCTATTGCATGCTTAAGTGCGCTTTCACTACGAGCATCTATCAGATCCGCAACCGCCTCGGCCTCGGTCAGGTCGATCCGTCCGTTGAGGAATGCGCGCCGGCTGAACTCGCCCGGCTCGGCCATCCGGGCGCCGGCCGCGATCGCCATTCCCAAGACGCGGCGGACGATATATGGGCCGCCATGACAGTGAAATTCGACGACATCCTCGCCCGTGAGGCTTGCGGGACCGGGCATGGCGACGCACATCGCGCGGTCGATAACTCCACCGGTTTGGGGGTCGCGAATCTCGCCCAGGGTGAGTCGGCGGGGGCGTGGCGCGCCCGCACGGAGGGGATGCCACAGACTCGAGGCTATCCGCGTCGCGTCGCCGCCCGAAAGTCGCACGATCGCAACGGCGCCCCTGCCTGGCGGCGTGGCGGGCGCGACGATAGTGTCCTCGGCATACATGTGGGAAGCAAATATAGCTCAATTTTGGATCGTGTAAGCTTCTCATCGCGAAAGCTCCTCCGTAAAAGCTCCTCCATGACTGCTTCGTCCGGGCGCCGCTTTTTCCGTACCATTTTCCACGGATGGGCTTGCCCGCGCGGCGCCTGTATGGTTCCATGGCTTGTTCAGCGTGAGGCCCGCGCCTCTTCGTGGAACAGTGGATAAATCAAGACATGGTGGGCTCGGCACGAGCCGACATCTGGCCGCTTTGGGCCGCAGGCGATGAAAAGGACTTATCAACCGCACAACCGCCGCCGTTTACGGACGCACGGATTTCGGGCGCGCATGGCCACGCCGGGGGGAAGAAACATTCTCAGACGCCGCCGCGCCAAGGGGCGCGTGCGCCTGACCATCACGATTCCTCCCAAACAGCCCGGCTAGACCGGCGGCGGCACGCCGTCGTGAACTCCAGTTCCGCGGGGTTCGGCAGAGCGGACCGGCTGCACAGGTCCGCGGAATTCCTCACTCTTCAGCGGCGCGGCACGCGATATCAGAGCGAACATTTCGTGCTTTACGGCGGCCTTGGCGGCGCAACCGGTGAACGCTCGCGGTTGGGAATCACGGTTTCGGGCCGGATCGGCAATGCCGTGGTGCGCAATCGGCTGAAGCGCCGGGTGCGCGAATGCTACCGGCAAAAGCTGCGCGGGATGCTACCCGCGGGAGCGGAGATCGTGGTAATCGCGCGCAGAGGCGCCGGCGAACTTCAGTGGGCGGCGCTCGACGCAGAGCTTCGAACCGGCGTCGCGAATCTGGGCCGCAGGCTCGGCGGCAATTCCGATATTCGGCAAAACGACGTCGGGCAGAAATCGATGCGCGGGACAGAGCGCGGCCGTGATTGAGCGGGCAAAGAACCGGCTCCGCTCCGCTCCGCTCACGGCGGCAATGGGAATGATTTCGCTCTATCGCCGCCTGATCTCGCCACTCGTGACGGCGACAGCCGGCCCCGCCTGTCGCTTCGAACCTACCTGTTCCGAGTACGCCCATCAGGCCCTGACTATTCACGGTCTGGGGCGCGGTCTTCATCTCACCCTGTGCCGAGTTTTGCGATGCCGGCCGCTCGGCGGATGGGGTTACGACCCGGTGCCATCCCGTGCGGCCGAGCAGCCGCATCACCCTTGAAGGAGTAATTTGGACAGCACACGTCAGATCGTCATCTTTGTCCTGCTGGTGCTGGCGGCGATCTTTTACGCCGATTTCATCCGCTGGATTCGCCCGCCGAAGGTTCCGCTGGGGCAGCACGCGCAGCGGCCCGGAACCGTCGAGTCGCCCGCGCCGGCCGCGTCGGGGACGGCGGCTGCGCCGTCTTCCGCGGGTCCCGCCGCAGGTCCTGCGGCAGGTCCCGTGGCAAGCGCGGCGCCGAGCTACGCCGCCGCCGGTGAGGGCGAGGAGACGGATACGACAGCGCCCGAGCCGCTGATGCCGCCCTCGACGAGCGCGAGTCCGCCGCGCACCATCGAAGCCGACACCGATCTGTATGAGGCGACGTTCACCGCCAAAGGAGCGCGGCTGCTGAACTTCCGGCTCAAGCGCTACCGCGAAACGGTCCGCAAGGACAGTCCGCTCTACGATGTCGTCGTGCAGGGTGCGCGCCTGCCGCTCGGACTGATCATAAGCCGCGGCGACAAAATCTACGCCGATACGGCCCTCGACTACACTACCGACGCTCCCGCGCGGGTCGAAGTGGGTCCGGACGGCGAAAGCGCGAGCGTGACCTTCACGGCAGACACCAGGGAAGGGCTGAGGCTTACCAAGCGTTTCACCTTCCGCAATGGCAGCTACGTCTATGGGGTGGACGCGGAGGTGAGCGGCGCGGCCGCCGACGTCAAGGCCGTCGGGTTCACGATGAGCCAGCCGCTGACCGAACGCGCGCCGGAACAGGGTTACCGGGACTATCCGGCGCTCCAGGCCGATATCGACGGCAAGGTGCTTAACGAGTACCAGAAGCAGCTGCAAAAGGGCGTCGCGCCCGTCACCGGCGAGATCGCTTTTGCCGGCTTCGGCGACCGCTATTTCCTCTCCGCCTTCATCCCCAAGGCGCCGGCCAAGGGCGAGCTGCTGATGGCGTACGGCGGTAACGAGGCTCGGGCGGAGATGCTGTTTGCGGGAGCGCTCAAGGTCTCGACCGCGGTGTACATGGGGCCCAAGCAGCTCAACCTGCTGGAGGCTGCGAGTCCCAACCTGAGCAAGGCGATCAACTTCGGATGGTTCGGCGTCCTCGCGATCGTCTTTGTGCGCGCGCTCCAGGTCTTCCACACCGTCGTCCCGAACTACGGCTGGGACATCATCGTGCTGACGATAGCGGTGCGGGTGGCAACGCTCCCGGCGTCGATCAAAGCCCAGCGCTCGGCGCTCAGGATGCAGCGTCTGGCGCCGCAGGTCGAGAAAATCCGCGCCAAATTCAAGGATGATTCGACGCAGCTCAACCGCGAGATGATGGAGCTGTACAAGCGCAATCACGTCAATCCGCTCGGCGGATGCCTGCCCACGGCGATCCAGTTCCCGATTCTCTATGGGCTCTATGAGGCGCTGCTCAATTCCATCGAATTGCGCCACGCGCCGTTTATGCTCTGGATCAGGGATTTGTCAGCACCCGACTGCCTGCCGATCTCGTGGCTGCCCAAAATGCCGGGTATCGATTGCCACGGCCTCCCGGTCGTGGTCCTGCTGATGGGCGCCAGCACCTTCCTGCAGCAATGGATGATGCCCAAGGCGGGCGACCCCAATCAGCAGAAGATGATGATGTGGATGCCCATCATGTTTACGGTGCTGTTTATAGCCCTGCCGGCCGGGTTGTCCCTCTATTACTTTGCCTCCAACGTACTGGGTATAATTCAGCAGTTTTTCCTGAATCGGGAATTCAAACAGTACACCCCAGTTGCCGCAGCATGAGCGAACCCAACGAAGCGATCGAGGTAACAGCCCCCAGCGTCGACGAAGCGATCAAGCAAGCGCTCGATCAGCTGGGGGCTTCCCAGGACGACGTCGTCATCCAGGTGCTGAGCACGCCGCGCTCGGGCGTGCTCGGGCTGGGCGCGCGCCAGGCGCGCGTGCGTGTCGAGCGCCGGGCGCCCGAAGGCGCGAGCAGCGGCGTGATGTCGCCGCCGCTAGCTCCGCCCCCCGCTCCGCGCGAGCGCCATCAGCAGCGGCAACGCGAGCGCGCTGAGCCGCGTCAACGCGAGCAGCGGCCCGAACAACCACCGCCGCAGGCGCGAGCTTCAAGCGGCAGCGCCGACCGGAGCGGCGCGGAAAAGCGGAGCGCCGAGCCAGAACGGCGCCGCGCTCCGGACCGGAGTGCCGAAGCATCGATGCGCCGGGACGAAAGCGCGGCGCCAGGAGAGGACGAGGGCGCAGCGTCGCGCAAGGCGGTCGGACTCGACGAGCAGGCGCGCGAAGCGACCACCATCCTCGCGCGAGTCCTCGAGCTGATGGGCGAGAGCTCGGAGATCACAACCACCGAAGAAGATTCGGAAGGTATCGAACTGTCAATCAAGGGTGACGGTTCGGGGCTCCTAATCGGACGCCATGGCCAGACCCTCGATTCGCTGGAATATCTCGTCAATCGCGTCCTGGCCCGGCGGATAAAGGACGCCGTCCCGATCACGATCGACACCGAATCCTACCGCGAGCGCCGCCGCCGGCAGCTTCATCGGATGGCGCTGTCGATGGCCGAACAGACCAAGCGCGAGCATGTGCCGGTCACGCTTGAGCCGATGCCTCCGCGCGACCGCCGCGTAGTGCATCTCGCCCTCAAGGACGATCCGCTTATCACGACCCGGTCCACCGGCGAGGGCTTTATGCGCGTGGTCGAGATCATCCCGGTCGGCGAGCGCCGCGAGGGCGCCGACGCTCGAGGCGGAGGCCGCCCGCGCGGGGGCGGTGGCGGTGAAGGCGGAGGTGGCGGCGGCCGCGGCCGCCAGCGCGAACGCGCAACCGGCGAGCAGCGCGAGCGCGAACAGCCGGTCGGCCAACAGGGCGGGTTCAAGCACGGACAGAAGCGGATGTTCTAAAGCAAGTAGTCTGATGTCCCGCAAATAACTTGCATCCGGAAAGCGTCAAGGTGTCATTCCGAGGGAGTCAGCGACCGAGGAATCCCGGATCTTTGTTCGTTTTTCGTGGAAGCCGGGATTCCTCGCTGCACTCGGAATGACAGCCTTGAGACATCCTGGGATGAGACTTATTTCCAGGACACTCTAGCGGTCGCCCTCTGCCGCTCTCGTTTAAAGAAGCGTACGGGCTATCGCCGCCCTCCAAGACTCCGGAATCCCGGAGGAATCATAGCCGCCTGACCGAAAATCCCGCATCAAGGCGCGCTAAGTCGGGAGAAACCGGCCCTTGAGACCGACATATCGTTAATCGAGGCTCCGCGCTGGTTGATGGGCTGAGCTCGGAGGAGCTGACGATGAAGGGAATCACGAGTCTCATGGCAACCGCCGTGGTGCTGTTGATGCTGACGGCTCCAGCACTGGCGCAGTACGCCCCGTGGCCCGCGCAAATGCCTCCGGAGCCGGCGTGGGGTGAAAACTACAATGGCGCGTGGCAACCCGCATCATGGTGGTGGACGAACCAGCCCCAGTGGGTTCAACAGAATCATCCCGAATGGTGGGGCGACTACGACGCCGATCGCGTCTGGCATCCAGCCGACTGGTGGTGGGAAAACCAGCCGGCGTGGACGCAGCTCCATCATCCCGAATGGTGGGGAGACTTCTTCCAGGGCATCTGGTACCCGGCGTCATGGTGGTGGCAGTATCAGCCCGCCTGGACGCTGGCGAATCATCCTGAATGGTGGGGCTATAGGGACAATGGCGTCTGGTATCCGGCCTCGTGGTGGTGGCTGCACAAGCGCCAATGGATGCTCGCGAATCATCCGGACTGGTGGGGTGACGAATATCAGGGCACCTGGTATCCGGCGTCGTGGTGGTGGCAGAACAATCCGGTCTGGGTGCAGGAGACGCATCCCGACTGGTGGGGCGACTACGATAACGGCCGCTGGTACCCGGCCGATTGGTGGTGGGCGCATCGTCCCGACTACGCCCGCGAGTACCATCCCGACTGGTGGGGCGATTTCGACCAGCATCATGTGTGGCACGTCGACACCTGGTGGCATCAGAACGATCCGACCTGGATGGCGCAGCATCATCCGGACTGGAAGGGCGACGTTGACGATCAAAAACAGTGGCGCGATCTTAACTGGTGGGCGGCCAAGCAGCCGCAAGTCGCCGCCGCGCGCCATCCGGACTGGCGGCAGCCGCTGCAGCAGTCGATCGAGCGTCAGCACGTCGAACAGCAGCATGCCGTCGAAAATCAGCATGATGCGCAGACGCAAATGATCGGAAGGCAGCACACCGAGCAGTTCCAGGCAATCGGCCGCCAGAACCAGGCACAGCGCCAGACGCTCGAGCAGCAGCACACGCAACAGATGACGGCTCTCGAGCGCGGGCAGCAGCACGCGGCCGCGCCGGGGCAGCAGCCACAACATCAGCCGGAGCAGCCGGGCCCACAGGCGCAACATCAGCCAATGCGGCCCGTTCCCGCCGAAGAGCAGCAACAAGTCCAGGCGCGGCAGCATGAGCAGCAGGTCGAGGCGCTCCAGCGGCAGCATCAGCAGCAGGTGCAGGCGCTGGCACAACGACAGATGCAGCAGGAGCAGGCCGCGGCGCGTCAGCACATGCAGCAGCAACAGGAGTTAGAGCGCACGCAGGCGGCGCGCGAACAGGCCGTCGAGAGCCGCCACACTCAGCAGCTGCAGGCCCTGGCGCATCCGAATCCCAACCCGCCGCCGCGGCGGATGGCGCCGCCTCCCAAGCCGCAGTTCCACGGCAATCCGGTGCCGCAGCATCCGGCTCAGGCGCCTCGCGAGGGTGGCGGCGCGGCGCCCCACGGCGGCGGCCAGCAGAAGCATCGCTAGCACACGGGAGCCAGGGCCTTCGCGCGGCGCGGGACGTGCGCGAATCCTAGCCGAGACGTAAGAGCGGCGCCGGACACGCGACCAACGCGCGTCCGGCGCCGCTTTCGATTCGGGGATTAGCCGGTTGGGACGCTTCGATCGGTTGGCTGCCGCCTAGTTGTGGTGTCCTGGAAATAAGTTCATCCGGGCTCAAGGCTGTCATTCCGAGCACAGCGAGAAATCCCGGCTTCCACGAAAAACGAATAAAGATCCAGGATTCCTCGTTCGCTGACTCCCTCCGAATGACACCTTGACGCCTTTCCGGATACCTAGGTTATTTGCGCGACATCACACTAGTCTAGGCGTTAGGGTCGAGTCCCCATTTGCGCTTGTTTTCGGCAACCTGGTCGGAGGTCGGATGCTCGGTCTGGGTGAAGGTCTTCACCTTGAACTGATCGGCCAGTTCGAGCGTGGCGTGGTTGAGCGCGATATCGTCCTTGAAGACTTCAGGGGTCGCCGGCTCCTCGAAGATCGCCTGCCACGGGCACTCTGGCTCGCACGCGCCGCAGTCGATGCATTCGTCCGGATTGATGTAGAGCATGTTGGGGAAGCGCTGTTTGTCCTCGCCCACGTACTCGTAAATGCAATCGACCGGACACACGCTGACGCATCCGGTGTCAACGCAGTCAATGCACAGTCGGGTTATGGTCCAGGGCATGTTCCGTCATCCTCTCCTGTCGGGCAGCGGCGCGTTCCAAATTATAACTGGCGGACGGTTTCGCTGAGAAGCGCCGCGCCCGCGGCCTTGGCTTTTGTTCAGGCGCAACTTCTATAGCATAGATTGAGCGGCGGCAAGAATGAACCGCGACGCGTCCACGCGGGCGTGCGCGAGCCCCGCGGACGGTTACACAAAGGGGTTGACGCGATGGAGATAAATGGGGTCGCCCACGTTATGTTGACGGTCGGCAACTACGAGGCCTGCCTGCCCTTTTACGAGAAGCTGCTGCCTTTTTTAGGCCTGACCTTCGTGGTGCGCAGGACCGCCTCCCAGTTCTATTGCATCGGCGGCCGTACCGGAATCGGCATTCACAAGGCCGACGAAAAATATCGCGGCGAACGTTTTGCCCAGGGACGCCCCGGGTTGCATCACGTCTGCCTGCGCGCGCGCGAGCGCAAAGACGTCGACGCGGTCCACGAGTTTCTGCGCGGCATCGGCGCGAACATCATTCATCCGCCCGACGAGGGCGCCTGGGCCAAGGGCTACTACTCGGTACTCTTCGAGGATCCCGATGGCATCCGGATAGAGGTCAATCATATCCCGGGCAAAGGGCTGCTGGCTGAATAGCCGCACGCGCTCGGAAGAGGCAGGCTGTCAGAGGCAGGCGCTCGGAAGAGGTAGGACACGCGCGGCCCGTGAATGATGGTTGAATTTCCGATTATGCGGCGTGTTTCGCGCGGCCGGCGCGCGCGTATGCGTTCTTGGCGCGGTATCTCAAACCAGATTACAATCGCGGCTTTAGATTCCTTCAGCAAAAGTTTCGAGGAAGGCTAGCTCATGGCAGACAAACACAACGTCCGCACCGAAAGCGACAGCATGGGCTCGATCGAAGTCCCAGCCGAGCATTACTGGGGCGCGCAGACCGAGCGCTCGCTGCATCACTTCAACATCGGACCCGACCGGATGGCGCGTCCGCTGATTCGCGCCTTCGGCCTGCTCAAGAAAGCCTCGGCCCAGGTCAACCAGGACCTGGGCAAGCTCGCCGCCGACAAGGCGCGGCTGATCGTGCAGGCGGCCGAAGAGGTCGCCTCGGGCAAGCTCGACGCCGAATTTCCGCTGCGCGTATGGCAGACCGGCAGCGGCACGCAGACCAACATGAACGCCAACGAGGTCATCTCGAACCGCGCGATCGAGCTTGCCGGCGGCAAGATGGGCAGCAAGAAGCCGATCCATCCCAACGACGACGTTAACATGTCGCAGTCCTCCAACGACACGTTTCCGACCGCGATGCACGTCGCGGCAGCCGAAGAAATCGTCCATCGGCTGATCCCCGCGCTGAAAAAGCTGCGCGGCGCGCTCGACGACAAGGCCCGCCAGTTCGCCGACATCGTCAAGATCGGCCGCACCCATCTGATGGACGCGGTGCCGCTCACCCTCGGCCAGGAATTCTCCGGCTATGTCGCGCAGCTCGACGCCGACTTGAGGCGCATTGACGCCGTCCTGCCCGACGTCTTCGAACTCGCGATCGGCGGCACCGCCGTCGGCACCGGCCTCAATACCCATCCCGAGTTCGCCGAGCGCACGGCGGCCAAGATCGCTGAGCTTACCGGGTTGCCGTTCGTCTCGGCGCCCAACAAGTTCGCGGCGCTCGCCGCGCACGACGCGCTGGTGATGGCGAGCGGCGCGCTCAGGACGCTCGCGTGCTCGCTGATGAAGATCGCCAACGACATCCGCTGGATGGGTTCCGGGCCGCGCTGCGGCCTCGGCGAATTGCGCCTGCCGGAGAACGAGCCCGGATCGTCGATCATGCCGGGCAAGGTCAACCCGACCCAGTCCGAAGCGATGACGATGGTCTGTCTGCAGGTGATCGGCAATGACACGGCGATCGCTGCGGCCGGCACCCAGGGCAATTTCGAGCTTAACGTCTTCAAGCCGCTCATCATTCACAACCTGCTGCACTCGGTAACCCTGCTCGCCAACGCCTGCGTCTCGTTCACCGAGTTCTGCGTGCTCGGCATCGAGCCCGACCGCGAGCGCATCGCCGGCTACGTCGCGAACTCGCTGATGCTGGTCACCGCGCTCAGCCCGCATATAGGCTACGACAAGGCCGCCAAGGTCGCCAAAAAGGCACACCAGGAAAACACGACGCTCCGCCAGGCCGCGATCGATCTCGGCTACCTCAAGCCCGAGGAGTTCGACCGCTACGTGCAGGCGGACAAGATGCTGGCGCCCGAAGGCTGACAGCCCGAAGGCTGAAAGACAGCCGGCTGAGCGACGCGTGCGAATCGCTTGGGCGCCGCCAATTCGACAATCGCATCGGAGGAAACGATCGATGGAAAAGCTGCCGTCCGCCTACAAGCAGGTCGGACCCAACCGCTATCGCGAAGCCTACGGGCTTTTTTATGAAGACTTCACGCCGGGCGACGTCTTCGAGCATCGCCCCGGCCGCACGCTGACCGAAACCGACAACATCTATATGACGCTGCTTGCGATGAACACGCATCCGCTGCACTTCGACTCTGCCTACGCCAACGCGACACAGTGGAAGCGCCCGCTGATGAATTCGCTGGTCACCATCTCGGTGGTCACCGGGATGAGCGTGCACAGCACGAGCCAGAACGCCGTCGCCAATCTCGGCTGGGACAAGGTGCGGCTGGTCAACCCGGTCTTCGCCGGCGACACGCTCTACGCGGAGACGACGGTCGTCTCCAAGCGCGAGTCGGAGAGCCGACCCACGCAGGGACTGGTCACGGTGCATACGGTCGGGATGAAAACCGACGGCCAAACCGGGCAATCGGGAACCGTGGTGATCGAATTCGATCGCACGTTCCTCGTTTACAAGCGCGAGCATTCGCCGCTCGGCAAGGCCAACTACTGAGCACCTCGCCGTCAGTGGAGCGGCTGATGACCGCGCGGGCGACGCGGCGCGAACGCACGCTCGGCCGCTTGCTGCCGCGCGCGCTCGCGGCCGCTCTGATGGCCGGCTTCGCGCTCACTGCAGGCCTCGCGTCGATCGCAATTCTCGCGGCTCCCGCCGCGGCCGCGCCGGCGCCGATCGCCGGCTTCCCCGCCGGGCTCGATCCCAATTCGCTGCTGTTGCCGCCGCCGACCGCGAACGGCCGGACCAAGGTGAGCGTCGCGCTGCACGTGCTCAATCTCTCGAGCATCAACGAGGTTACCGAACGCTTCCAGCTGACCGGTTACCTGCTGGCGCAATGGAGCGATCCGCGCCTAATGTATCAGCCGGCCGGCCCCCGCGACAGCTTTCGGAGGCTGACGCCGGACTCGGTATGGCGGCCGAAACTGGTCATCATCAACGTGGTCGAGCCGCGCCAGACTTATGAAACCTCGATGCGTGTCACGCCGGACGGGACCCTGTATTACATCGAGCGCTTCGACGCGCTCGTGACTTCGACGTTCCATCTCAAGCCTTTCCCTTTCGACAAGCAAAAGCTCGAGGTCCTCGTCCATCCGTTCACCGACCAGCAGCAGTACATCGACTTCGTGCCGAGTAGCCTGCCGGTATGGACCGCGACCGAGTTCAGCAGTTACTCCTCGCTCGAGTCATGGCAGTTCAGATCGCTGACCAACGAGCTCAAGCGGGCGCCGAGCCAGTACGGCGAGCAGGCCGTGGCCGAGGCGAAATTCGAGATCGCGGTCGACCGCCGCTACGGGTTTTACCTGTGGAAGGTATTTCTGCCGCTGCTGCTGATGGTGGTCGTGTCGTGGTCGGTGTTCTGGTTCGATCCGCCCGAGGTCTCAAGCCAGGTAACGATCGCGGTAACGACGATCCTGACGATCATCGCGTTCGCGCTCGCGATCTCGCTGACCCTGCCGCGGGTGCCGTACCTGACCTTCGCCGACGCGTTTTTCCTGACCTGTTACATTTTCGCGTTCGTGGCGATGCTTGAATTGACCGCGGTGCACGTCGCCTATCGCGGCGACCGGCGCAAGGCGGCGGCCAGGATCAGGCACACCGCCCGCTGGCTGGTGCCGGCCGCGTTCGTGGCGATCAACTGCGTCCTGATCGTGCATTTCCTCGCCTGATCGTTTTCCGGCCTTGATCACATCCTGAACACGCCGAACGCGGTGGCCGGCGGGACGCCCGCGTTCAGGGACGCCGCGATCCCGAGCGCCAGCATCGCGCGCGTCTCCAGCGGATCGATCACGCCGTCGTCCCACAGCCGCGCGCTCGAGTAGTAGCAACTCGACTCGTGCTCGTACTTCGCGAGCGTCGGCCGCGTGAACTCGGCCTGCTCGGCCGCGGTCATCGTCTGCCCCTGCGCCTTCAACTGGTCGAGCTTGACCGTGAGCAGGGTGTTTGCCGCCTGCTCTCCGCCCATCACCGAGATGCGCGCGTTGGGCCACATGAAAAGCATCCGCGGCGAATACGCCCGCCCGCACATCCCGTAATTCCCGGCGCCGTTGGACGCGCCGATTAGCACCGTGAACTTCGGCACCTGCGCGTTGGCGACCGCGTTGACCATCTTGGCCCCGTCCTTGGCGATTCCGCCCTGCTCGTAGCGCTTGCCGACCATGAAGCCGGTGATGTTCTGCAGAAAGACGAGCGGGATGCGGCGCGCGCAGCAGAGCGCGATAAAGTGCGTCGCCTTGAGCGCCGACTCGCTGAACAGCACGCCGTTGTTGGCGATGATTCCGACCGGGTAGCCGTAGATGCGCGCGAAGCCGGTCACCAGCGTCGCGCCGTAACGCGGCTTGAACTCGTGCATCCGGCTGCCGTCGACAAGGCGTGCAATCAGCTCGCGCACCTCGTAGGGCCGGCGCGTGTCGCCCGAGACGACCCCATAGATCTCGCGCGGATCGTAGTACGGATCCTCGGGCTCCTCCTGCTGCAGCGCGTACTCGGGGGCGACCCGCGGGCCAAGGCTCTCGAAGATCGACCGCGCTATCAAAAGCGCATGTTCGTCGTCGTCGGCCAGATGGTCGCTCACGCCGCTAAGGCGCGTGTGGACGTCGCCGCCGCCGAGTTCTTCGGCGCTGACCACCTCGCCCGTGGCCGCGCGCACCAGCGGCGGCCCGGCGAGGAAAATCGTGCCCTGCTCGCGCACGATAATATTTTCGTCGCACATCGCCGGCACGTACGCGCCGCCCGCCGTGCACGAACCCATCACCGCCGCCACCTGCGGGATGCCCGCGGCCGACATCCGCGCCATGTTGTAAAAGATGCGCCCGAAGTGCTCGCGGTCAGGGAAGACCTCCGATTGCAGCGGCAGGAAGGCGCCTCCCGAATCGACCAGGTACACGCACGGCAGATGGTTCTGCAGCGCGATCTCCTGCGCGCGCAGATGCTTCTTGACCGTCATCGGATAGTAGGTGCCGCCCTTGACGGTCGCGTCGTTCGCGACCACCACGATCTCGCGCCCCTGCAAGCGCCCGATCCCGGTCACGACCCCGGCACCCGGCGCCTCGTCGCCGTACATCCCCCACGCCGCAAGCGGCGAGAGCTCCATGAATGCGCTCTGCGGATCGAGGAGTTTCCGAATGCGATCGCGTGCCAGGAGCTTGCCGCGCTCGAGATGGCGGCGGCGCGCCTGCTCGGGGCCGCCCTCGCGCACGCGCTCGACCGCCGCGCGCAACTGTTTGACCGCCGTCTCCATCAGCGCGAAATTTTGCCGGTATTCCGGGCTCGAGGTGTTGATGCGGCTCTCGATTCGTTCCATCGCGTCCCCTCTCTCCGTCGCTCTCCGTCTTCTCTCTCGCGGTTCGATCCGCTGCGGCGAGGACCTGATACCTGCCGCGGTCGGTTTGGGCTAGATATTAGCTTGACCCAACACCAGACGGCGAAGCGGTCTTACAACGGGACCGCGAAGCGGTCGGGAAGGAACGAGGCGGGTGCGCGATCGCGACCTCAGAGTGCTCGAGTTCCACAAAGTGATCGGCCTGGTCGCGGCGCTCGCGGCCTCCGGGCCCGGCCGCCGCGCGGTGGAGATGCTCCGGCCCTCGGGCGACCCTGCCGAGGCCGCCGCGCGTCTTCGCGTAACGGCCGAGATGGTCGCGCTGCGCGCGCACGCCGGCGCGCTCCCGATGCAGGAGTTCGCCGACCAGCGCGAACTCCTGCTCGCCGCCGCGCGCGAGGGCGCCGTGCTCGACGGCGTCTCGCTGCTGAGCGTGCGCGATTTCGTGCTTGCCGCGCGTCACGTCGCGGCCTTCATGCGCTCGCGGGTCGAGCCCTATCCGAATCTCGCGGGCATGGCGCAGAACCTGGCGGCGCCGAAGGAACTCGCCGACGCGCTGCTCGGCGCCCTCGCCGACGACGGCGGTCTGCTGGACGAGGCAAGCCCGCAGCTTTTGCGCCTCCGGACCCGGCTTCGCGCCGAGCGGGTCGAGCTCGAAGCGCGCCTTGCGCGCTCGCTCAATGCGCCGGGGATGGATTCTTTCGTCTCCGACTACCTGGTCACCGTCCGCAACCATCGCTTCGTTCTGCCGCTCAAACTCAACTACTCCGAGCGCCTCGAGGGTATCGTGCAGGACCGCTCGGTCTCGGGCGAAACGCTGTTCGTCGAACCGATGTGGGCGGTCGAGCTCAACAACCGCCTGATGATGCTGGAACGCGAGGTCGAGGCCGAGGAACGGCGCATCCTGACCCATCTGACGGCCATGATCCGCGGCTACGGCGTCGAGCTCAGAATGACTTTCGACGCGATGGTCGCGCTCGACGCGCTCAACGCGCGCGCGATTTTCGCCGAGCGCCTTCGATGCGTCGAGCCGGTGCTCGGCAACTTCGGCGAAAGCGGCCTCGAACTGGTCGAGGCGCGCCATCCGCTGCTCGTCGCCGGCGGGCGCGATGCCGTGCCAATCGACGTGCGCATCGCGGCCGGCCTGCATGGCATCGTGATCTCCGGCCCCAACACGGGCGGCAAAACCGTCGCGCTCAAGACCATGGGGCTGCTCGCGCTGATGGCGCAGGCGGGTCTGCTTATCCCGTCGCGCGAGGGCAGCCGCATCGTCGTCTTTCGCAGTATTTTCGCCGACATCGGCGACGAACAATCGATCGAAGCGAGCCTCTCCAGTTTCGCCGCGCATATCGCCAACCTGAGCGAGATGGCCGCCGCGCTCAAGGAGCCGGCGCTGGTCATCCTCGACGAACCCGGCGAGGGCACCGACCCTGTCGAGGGCGCAGCGCTCGCGATCGGCCTGATGACCTATCTCGGCCGGCGGCAATGCCTGGTCGCGATCGCTACTCATTCGGCCGCGATCAAGCTCCATGCGTATTCGCGCGCCGGCTTCGAGGCTTCGGCGGTGGACTTCGACGCCGAGCATCTCCGGCCGCTCTATCGGCTCAAGCCGCACACGATCGGCCAGAGCTACGGGCTTGCCGTCGCCGAACGCCTCGGATTGCCGGGCGAGATCGTCGCGGCCGCGCGCGAGGCGATGCCGGCGGGGGCGGCCGAAGTCGAGCGCGTGCTCGGCCTGCTCGACGCCGAGCGCGCAGAGATTCGCGCCGAGGCGGAGCGCCTGCGCGAGGAGGAACGGCGTGCTGCTGAACGCGCTGCCGAAGCGGAAGAAACCGCGCGCCGCGCGCGCGCACGGATCGACGCCGAGCGCGAACGGGTCGTGGCCGAGGGCAAGGCGCTAATCGCGGAGATCAGGCGCGAAAGCGCGGCGCTCGCCGAGGAGGTCAGGGCCGGGCGTAAGAGTCAGCGCGAGCTTGCCTCGACGCTCGCGCGCGCGGCGGAACGAATCAGCGCGATTGCGCCGCGGGCCGGCGCCGAAGAAGAGGGCGCCGCGCGCGAGCCGCTCAAGGTCGGCGACCGCGTCGAGTTCGGCGATATCCAGGGCGACTTGATCGCGCTCGAACCGGGACGCGCGGTCGTGAGCCGCGGCGGACTCAGGATTGAGGTCGCGCCAGAGCGGCTCCGCCGCGCGCAACTTCGCGCCGGCTCCGCACAGGAACGCGCCGGTCAGGAACGGGTGCCCAAAGTCACCGTAAGCGCGGCGTCGGGCGCCGACGGCGGCGATAGCGAGCTTAACCTTATCGGGATGCGCACGGCGGAGGCGCTCCGGCGGCTCGAGGAGTTCCTCGACCAGGCCTATCTCACCAACCGGAGCGAGGTGCGGATCGTGCATGGGATCGGCTCGGGGGCGCTCAAGAAGGCGGTCCACGAATATCTCGCCGATTCGCGCTACTGCGCGAGTTTTCGCCAGGCCGAGCCGCATCGCGGCGGCGCCGGCGCCACCGTCGTGCAGCTGAATCTCTGACGTTCCGAGCGCAGCGGGAACCCGCTCCTGCGAAGAAACGAATCAAGATCAGGGATTCCTCGGTCGATGACTCCCTCGGAATGACACCTTGACGATACCTCGAGGCTGTCATTCCGAGCGCAGCGAGGAATCCCGGTCTCGGAATGACACCCTGACTCAGTGGAACAACTTGTTGAGGGCGCCGCCCAGCGGGTTGCTCCCCGACGAACCGTTCTTGCCGTTCTTACCGCCGCCGAGAAATTTGTTGAGGTACTTGTCCGCCTGTTTTTGCACCAGGTGACCGGCCGCGCGCTGCGCCAGATACTGGATATCCGGCTGCACCGACGGTTTGGGCAGCTGTCCGGTGATTCGCACCGGAATATCGACCTGCTTCTGGTCGTTCGCGAGATAAACGACGTTCTTCTTTTCTGACATCAGCTCGCGGCTCAGCTCCTGCGACAGCAGCAGATGCGCGCTCATGTCTATATTCTTGTCGAGATCGAACCATCCGTCGGCGAGCGCGCTGTAGTCCGGCGTCGCCGCCTTGATGTCGTGCGAGGTGATTCGCGCGCCCTGGATCACGAAGGTCAGGCCCAGCGCGGTGAAGCTGGTGTCGGGTGAATTGAACAGCGCCGGATGGCGCGCGACGACCGTCGGCGTAAGCAGCGTGTCGATCCCGGGGACGCCCTGCACCTTGCGCATCGCCTGTGCGCCGATATTGACTCCGATAAGCTTGCCGTTGGCGACCGCCATCTGCCCGTTGCCCGCGAGCGTGGGCTTTATCGTATCGAACGTGTCGCCGCGCCCCGCGACGCGCACCTGCCCGGTCAACTGGCCGCGCACCGTGTCCGCCGCCTTGGATTTCTGCGAGATGAGCACCTGCTGAACGTCGATTCCATGCAGATTCACCCCCACGTTGAAGGCTGGGGCGGCGCCGAGCGTCGCCCTGGCGTTGCCGTCAACCGTGCCGTTGAAGACGCCCACCTTGAACGAGTTGACCGTCGCCGAGTGCCCGTCGTAAATCGCGTCCATCGCGAGGCTCCGGTACGCGACATTCTGCGCCATGCCCGAGGGCGAGGTCGCGGTCGCGGTCACCGTGGGCGCCGAAGTGCTGCCCTTGACCGTGCCCTTGACCGCTACCTGGTCCAGATGGTCGGCCGCGGCCTCGGGCTTGGAATTAGCGGTCAGCTCGGCCGACTTTATTACGTCGGCGCTGAAATCGTAGCTCGCGTCGATCGGCTGAATCGATTGCGCGTTGACGGTGAGCCGCGCATGCCCCGAGCCGAGGTTGAACGCGAGCGGACCGGCGGTCGCGCTCTTACCCGCCATCTTGATGTCGCCGCTTAGCCCTCCCACTATCGAGCGCTTGCCTAGTGGCGTGACCGTGACCGAGGCCAGCGTGATGACGCCGTTTACCTCGGGCTGCTTCTCTACCACTTTGACGGTGGCGTGAATCTCGGCCTTGCCCGAGGCGTCGTATTTGCTCAGTGGAACCAGCATCTTGCCCATCGAGGCGAGGTCGAACCGATTGCTGTCGAGCCGCGCGCTCAGGTTCTGGCCAAGCTGGATCTGCCCGGCCTTGAGATTAAGGTCGCCGAACACGAGGTTGGCGCTCTGGATCTCGACCTGCGCCGCCCCGCCTGCGGCTTTCCGCGAACCGGCCGCCGAGAGCTTGAGCGGTACGCCGGCTGCCTTGTCGAGCACGCCGCTGTACACGACCTGGTTGCCGGTCAGGTCGGTCGCGAGATTGAACGCGACCGACTCGGTCGTGCCTTCAACCTTGATACTGGCCGCGAAGGGATTGGTGAGCTTGAGCTGCGGCGGTAGGGCCTGGGCTACCGGCGGCACCATCCTTAGCTGCGCCATCGTGAACGGCCCGGCGTCGAGGGTTAGCGAGAGCGGAATCGCGCTGAGATCGATCGCGCCGTTGCTCATCAGCGGCCCAACCGTGCCGCTAAGCTGCAGATTTTTGTCCTGACCGAGGGCGGCGAGGCTCAGCTTGATGCCGACCGGCGTGCTGACGGAGAGATTATCGACATCGAGGTTGACCGAGCGGACGATGAGCGTGGACGCACCTATTTGCTCGTAAACGATCGTCGCGTTCTCGACGGTGAGGCTTGAGACCGAGACGCTGCCAAGCGTTCCCGCTCCTGCACCCCCCAGCGCCGGTCCCTGCGGCTGCACCTCGCTAAGCGGCGGCCCCTTGGATTGGGATGTCCCGGCCGGCGGAGGCGGCGCAGCCGCCGATGGGGCCGCGGCCTCGCCACCAGAGGGTTTTTTTCCGATAGTGCTGACGTTCAGCTCGCCTCGCTGGTTGCGGATGATGTGTACCTGGGGATCTTTGAGCGAAACCTGGTCGACATCGATGCGATGGCTCAAAAGAGGTAGCAGCGCGACCCGCGCATAAATGTCGGCCGCCTGAACGAATGGATCCTTGGAGAATGCCGGGTCGTCGGCGATCGTCACGCCGCGAAGATCGGCGATCACTCCCCATCCGAGACTCGCGTGGATATCCTGGACGTCAACCTTACGGCCGACCGCGTCGCTGGCCTTCGAGAGGATAAGGCCGCGCTGCTTCTGGATA
>Ga0335077_10003728_pt1 | contig 18513 bp, 18 predicted proteins | sample Lox_Sample_31_FD_207151 | JGI IMG/M metagenome (GOLD analysis project Ga0335077, IMG submission 207151) | Soil microbial communities from Loxahatchee National Wildlife Refuge, Florida, United States - Lox_Sample_3.1 | ecosystem: Environmental > Terrestrial > Soil > Wetlands | place: USA... | reverse complement strand
AATCGGTACGAAAAGCACCTACGTTCCGAGCGTGGACTGGCACCAGCGACGATCGTGAACTATGTGCCTTTCGCGCGCAAGTTCCTGGTCGAACGCTTCCACAAGAAGGAGATCCTGCTGCAGCGAATCCTGCGCCACGCCCACACCATGGGTTGCCGAAGGGCACAGCTGATGACCACGGCATTCCGCTCTTTCTTCCGCTTCCTTTTTCAAAGCGGAGAACTGCAAGCGGACTTGGCTCGCGCCGTCCCCGCAGTTGCCGATTGGCGGCTATCAACGGTGCCGAAGTATCTCGTGCCAGATGAAGTCGAGCGTGTGGTGGGTAGCTGCGACCGGCAAACATCGACTGGCCGCCGCGACTACGCGATCCTTCTACTGCTTGCCCGCCTCGGCCTCCGCGCCGGGGAAATCGTTGCTCTCCAGCTTGATGACATCGACTGGCGGGCCGGCGAGATTCTGGTTCGTGGCAAAGGTCTCCTACACGACCGGATGCCTTTGCCTGTAGACGTCGGCAAGGCGCTTACGTCCTATCTGCGCATGGATCGCCCCGCATGCAAATCGCGTCGGGTATTTGTTTGCATGAAGGCGCCGCGGTCTGGTTTTGCTGGACCTTCGACCGTGACGACCATCGTTCGGCGTGCGCTTCACCGAGCAGGTCTGTGTCCCGACTTCAAGGGAGCGCACCTGCTGAGGCACAGTCTCGCCACGGGGATGCTTCGCTCGGGCGCAAGCATGGGTGACATCGGAGAAGTTCTTCGACATCGAATCCCCAGCACAACGGAGATCTACGCCAAACTCGATTTCGAGGGGTTGCGCTCCCTGGCTCACCCATGGCCCCGGGTGGGAGGTGCGCGATGAACAGACTCAATGCGGCATTGGACGACTACCTCGCAATCCGCCGTTCACTTGGATTCGAACTCCGGGAGGTGGCGGGCTGTTTGCGTAACTTTGTGGCCTTTCTCCAGGCCGAAGGCGCTTCGCACATCACCACGGAATTGGCGCTTCAGTGGGCGACCCGGCCGGCTGAAGCCCAGTCTTCCACGTGGGCTTGGCGTTTGGGCATGGTCCGGCGCTTCGCCGCGTGGCACAGCGCCATAGAGCCTCGCACCGAGATCCCACCCGCGGGTCTCCTTCCACACCGGTATCAACGAAAAAGACCACACATCTATAGTGACGAAGAAATCGAAAAGCTTCTTCACAGAACGGCCCAACTCGATTCGCCGAGAGGACTTCGCGCCCACACCTACACCACGCTATTTGGTCTGCTCGCCGTGAGTGGAATGCGCGTGAATGAGGCATTGAGATTGGACCGGCCAGATGTCGACCTCGGCAGGGGTATCCTGACCATACGGCGCACCAAATTTGGCAAGTCGCGGCATGTGCCCGTCCATTCATCAACCGTGGATGCCTTGAAACGATATGCCGAAAAGAGAGACCGCCTCCTTCCTAAACCAACCCCGGCCTTTTTTGTCTCCGAGCGCGGCACCCGCATCACGGAATGGATCGCACGGTACACCTTCGCGAAGCTATCCCAACAACTCGGATTCCGCTCTATGGCGAAGAGCCATGGGCGTGGCCCACGGCTCCACGACATGCGGCACCGATTTGCCGCCCGCACGTTAATCCATTGGTACCGGGCGGGGCTGGATGTCGAGCGCGAACTCCCAAAGTTGGCAACGTATCTGGGGCATGTTCATGTTAACGAGACCTACTGGTATCTGGAAGCGGTGCCTGAGTTGCTCCAGTTGGCCACGGATCGCGTGATGACCAACGGAAAAGGGGTGCAGCCGTAATGCCTGCCGGCTTTTCCTCTCTTCTGCAATCGTTCTTTACGGATCGCCTCAATCGGCAACGCCGAGCCAGCCCCCACACCATCGCAGGATATCGCGATTCCTTCCACCTACTGTTTCAGTTTGCAAAAGAACGGCTCGGCAAAGCGCCATCGGACCTCATACTCGATGATCTGAACGCCTCGTTCATCGGACATTTTCTCGACGATCTTGAAACTCGCCGGAAGAATAGCGCCCGCACCCGGAACATCCGTCTGGCCGCGATTCACTCCTTCTTTCAGTATGTGGCTTTCGAGGAGCCCGCCCATGCGCTGCTCTGCCAGCGAATTCTGGCGATGCCCACCAAACGTCATGAGCGGCGGCCCATCGAATTCCTCAATCGGGAAGAGATCGACGCTCTCTGGCAGCCACGGATTCCTCCACTTGGCTTGGGCGCCGCGATCGGACGATGCTTTTGCTCGCGGTCCAGACCGGGCTCCGGGTTTCCGAGTTGATTGGGTTGACCTGCCAGGATATTGTCTTGGGAACCGGGGCCCATGTGCATTGCCAAGGAAAGGGCAGAAAACATCGGTGCACACCTCTCCGGCCAGAAACGGCAAAGGTGCTGGACGCCTGGCTGCGCCAACGCCGTGGTCGTCCTGAAGATCCATTGTTTCTCAGTACCCGCGGTGGAAAGCTCAGCCGTGACGCGATCGAGCGTCTCATCACGAAATATACCGCGCGCGCCGCGCGCGCTTGTGCATCGCTCAAGCGGAAGAATGTCAGCCCACATGTACTGCGACACGCAGCGGCCATGGACCTACTCCAAAAATGGAGTCGACCGCTCCGTAATCGCTCTCTGGCTCGGACACGAGTCCGTTGAGACTACACAAATGTATCTGCACGCCGACATGCGACTGAAAGAGCAAGCGCTATCCCGCACGAAGCCCTTGAACGTTCGACCAGGACGATATCGGCCTACGGACAAGCTCTTGGCTTTCCTGGAGAGCCTCTGATTATGCCGACTCCCCGTAAGCCGCGAGAGCCTCCGGAGGGGGGCACGCGGAAAAAATCGGCATGCCCCGGAAGTCGGCACGCCGGGCGAATCGGGCCTGCCTAAACATCGACAAGCGTATTTACAAATATCTCGACATTTCGGCTGAGGCCGTGCGGTCCATTTCCGAGACCTTGAGAAAGATAGAACCTACGGATTTCGGTGCTTTGGACGAGTTCGAAAAGGACAATCTCTGATCGGTGTTGAGCAGGGCTTGGGTGCGAATCGCGGATTGTACTTGAAGTGGTGAGCGCCGCTCTCGCGGAATTTCAAAGCTGTTTCCGCAATTCTCGCGCGTAGCAACTTTGCCACAACGCGGTTACTGCCCATAAACGCCTTACGGCCCCCGCAATCTCCGTGACGCGTTGCCCCCGCCCGTCAAAGTTTTCGATCATCGGCAAATTGACCACCGCCGGCAGCCGTCTTTGCTGTTATCTTCATGTAAGATGCCTGCCCGCCGCATCCTCCAGCTCGGCGATCCGCGTTTACGCGAGATCTCCGCGCCAGTGCCGGAGTCGGCCGACGCGCGCCCGCTGTTCCAGGATCTGCGCGACACTCTTCACGAGTTCCGCCGCACGCACGGCTTCGGACGCGGCATCAGTGCCGTGCAGATTGGCGAATCCAGGCGCCTCATCTATATCGAATTTGAAGGCGCCGCGTATGCCATCCGAAATCCCGAATACGAATTCCAGAGCGAGGCGAAGTTCCGGCTCTGGGACGATTGTTTTTCGTTTCCGGACTTGCTGGTGTACCTGGAACGAAGCGAAACGGTGAGGGTGCGCTTCGAAGACGAACAGGGGGGGGCGCGCCGGCTGGGAGCCACGGGGCCGCTCGCGGAGCTGCTCCAGCACGAGATCGATCACTTGGACGGAATACTTGCGGTTGACCGGGCTATCGACCGGAACAGCTTGTGCACCAGGGCCGAGTATGAGCGGACCTTTGGCCGCCGCGGCCACAATCCGCGCCCGGCCTGCTAAACTCAAAGAAAGCACATGGCAAAACCAAAACAACCCAAGGAGCCCATGCCGCCCCTGCGCGTCTGGGCCGCGCCCGTGGCGCTGGGCTGGCTGATCCCTGGGGGGGGGCATTTCTACCTGAAGCGAAATGGCCGCGCGGTCCTGCTGCTGGTCCCCATCACCCTGATGTTTCTCTGCGGTCTGATGATGCGCGGCGCAATGTTTCAGCCCCAGAGCGGCGACCTGCTGACCATCCTCATCAACACCGGCGGCTTCATCGGCGACCTCGCCGCTGGCCTGCTCTATTTTGTCTCGGTGTGGCTCGGATACAACCAACCCGACGCGCCCGGAATGGTCCACGACTACGGCACAAAGTTCCTGGTAACCGCCGGATTGCTGAACATACTCGCCATGGTGGACGCATTCGAGATCGCCGCCGGGAGGAAGAGCTGATGCCCCGCATGACGCTCTCCCACCTGGAAGCTTCCCTGCTGTTCGCGCTATTCACCTCGGTCGTGATGGGAGTAGTCACCAAGCGTGACGACCGCCAGCGCCTGCGCTACGGCCTGTATGTCTTCGGCTGCTTCGTAGCCGCGCTGATCGGCCTGGCGTGGGTGATGCGCTTAGGGCACGGCTAGCAAGGTGGGGCAGGCCCGTCGCCTACGTGTTCCCTCCGCGCCGCAACACGTGGCACAGCTTTCCGTCCCTGAATTTGAAGCGTGGCGGGTCACCGGACGACCCGCGGCCTGGTGACAGGAAACGCGCTCCAAAAACTCCCCGGCTACTCAATAGCTTGCAGCTCTCAAAGCCAACGCCTCCCCGAGAACCGTGCTTCGATGGAGATGGAGGATACCAATTGGGTCGGCAGAACCACTCTCGGAGCATCCACCCATTCGAGAAAACAAACCCAAAAATCGTGCACAATTTTGCATAATCGCGTCCGTCGACGGGTCCGTCCATCGCATCCGCACGTCTGAAAAAAAAGAAAATCATGCACAATTTCGCACAAAAAGCGGACAAACAGCAAAACTCTCCATGCCCGCTACCCCTGGCCACCGGCCCCGATTCCCGCCGGTCGATGGCCGGCCTGGGGGGGGGATAGCTTTGTTCGTTCAAAATCCATGTGCACCCGTAACCGATTCTCCGCAAACAATTTGGAACCACGTAAACCCTCCCGAGACCGCACTTCCCGTGCACGAGTTTTTAAAACCGCCGCACGACACTATCCCACCAGCCACCAGCCACCAACCACTAACCACGCCGGTCGAAGACCGGCCTCCGTGCTATGCTGGCTTGTCGGATGTTCAGCCGCCAGCACCGGAAGGCCCGCGTTTTGTTCGGCCTATCCGACGTCATTCTCACCGCGCTGGCTTTCGAGGCCGCCTACCAGACGCGCAGTTGGCTCCGCCTGGAGCACATCTTCTATATCATCGTTCCCACCAAGGCTCTCGTCCTGCTCTTCACCGTGGCGGTGTGGCTGTTGATCGGGCTGTGGCTCGGGGTCTACGACAAGCTCGATTCCGGCGACCCCCGCGTCATTCTGCGCGACTCGTTCCGCCAGTGCGCCTATGGCGCCGTTTGCCTGGTGCTGTTTCAGTATTCACTCCGCCTCGACTTGAGCCGGCCTTTTCTGGCTCTTTTCGCTGTATACGACTGGGTGCTCATCTTTTTATTTCGGCTGCTGTCCGGGCGCCTCGCGGGGGTCATCCGACGCGAGTTCGGTGGACCGCACTACGTGATGGTGGCGGGCACCGGCGAACGCGCGCGCAAGCTGGGCGAGGCTTTGGAGTGCGCCGCAAACTATGGAGTCCGCCTGATCGGCTTCCTGGCCCCCGATGCGGACGCCCCGCCGGACGAGATTCATCTCGCGGAGACCCACAAGGTCTACCCCATCGGGCAGCTTCCGGCGTTGCTCCGCAACCGGGTGATCGACGAAGTGATCTTTTCGGTGAGCAGCGAGACGCTGGCCGGCCTGGAGGACGTTTTCCTGCTGTGCGACGAAGAGGGCGTGCGCACGCGCGTGGCCGTTGATTTCTTTCCGCACGTTAACAGCGATGTCTACCTGGAGCGGCTGGGCTTCACGCCGCTGCTCACGTTCTCCGCGGCGCCGCACGACGAAATCCGGCTGTTGATGAAGCGCGCGACCGACGTGGCCATCGCTGCGGCAGGCCTGCTAGTGCTGGCGCCGCTCATGGTTGTGGTGGCTCTCTTGATCCGGCTGACTTCACCGGGAGCCGCTATTTTCCGGCAAGTGCGCTGCGGTCTCAACGGCCGCCGCTTTGTGTTTTACAAGTTCCGGTCGATGTGCGACAACGCGGAAGAGTTGAAGGCGGAGGTGATGCACCTGAGCACCCGCAAAACCGCCATCAAGATTCCCGAAGACCCGCGGCTCACCAAGGTCGGCCGTTATCTGCGGAAGTTCTCCATCGATGAGTGGCCGCAGCTTTGGAACGTCTTGAAGGGAGACATGTCATTGGTGGGTCCGCGGCCGGCCGTTCCGGACGAAGTCGAGCAGTATCAAACCTGGCAGAGGCGGCGCCTGCGCATGCGCCCCGGACTTACCTGTCTGTGGGCCGTGGCCGGGCGCGACAAGCTGGACTTCGAGAGCTGGATGCGCATGGACATGGAGTACATTGATAACTGGTCTCTGGCGCTGGATTGGAAGATTATCCTGCGCACCATTCCCCGCGTCCTTACCGGGCACGGAGCAAATTAAGAGGACTCGAGCGAAACATGCACCTGTTACCTACTCAAGACGAGGTCGTCCGCGTGCTGCGCGATACCGGCGCTTTGCGCGACGGCCATTTTGAATACACCAACGGCCTGCACTCCAACGAATACCTGCAGGTTCCCCTGGCCATGCGTTACTACCAGCACGCCCGCACTTTGAGCGTGGGGCTGAGCCGGCTGCTGCGCGAGAACGCGGAGATCCGCGCCATCATCCCCGAGCTCTCCATCGTGGCGCCCGCCAACGCCGGATTGCCGGTGGCCTATGGCGTCTGTGAGGCGTTGCGCGCGCGCCAGGTTTACTGGGCGGAGCGTAACGATGAGCACCAACCGATGCGCTTCCGGCAGTATCTCGACCAGCATTCCGGCGAGCAGGTCGTCCTGGTGGACGATATCCTGCGGTCGGGCCGCAACCTGCATGAGATGAAAGACCTGCTCGAGTCGAGCGGTGCGCGCGTGGTGGCGATGGCAGTGGTGATCTATCAGCCTAACCCCCGCACGCGCGATTTCGGCAACTTGCCGCTGTATTACCTCGCCAGGCTGAACGCCAGTTACTACAGGGACGCGGCGCATTGCGATCTTTGCAAGCAGGGGTTGCCGCTGAGCAAGGTGTGGGTGTAGCGGTGGGCCGGCCGGCGCGGCTCGCATACCGCATGGTTAAAATGTAAGTTGCGGAGCCGATATATGGAATTTCTGGCCGGCAGCCTGCTCGAGTTAATCACTGCAACTTCCACGAATCTACCGCCCGATGTGCGCGCGGCGATGTCGCTTATCTCCGCCGCGGAGACGCCTGGCACGCAGTCTTCGCAGGCGCTGAACATCATCCTGTCGAATATCGACATGGCCTCGGATGACGAAGGGCCGATCTGCCAGGATACGGGCATGCCGACGTTCGTGGTGCACACCCCAGTGGGCACGAATCAGCTGGTGATCAAGAAGGCGATCCGCGAGGCGATTTCGGACGCCACGCGTTTGGGAAAGCTGCGCCCCAATTCGGTGGACTCGCTCACCGGCAAGAACAGCGGCAACAATCTGGGCGTGGAAACGCCCGTGATGCACTTCGACCAGTGGGAAGAAAACGAGATCGAAGTGAAGCTGATCCTCAAAGGGGGGGGGTGCGAGAACAAGAACATCCAGTATTCGCTGCCCTGCAACCTGGATCACTTGGGCCGCGCCGACCGCAATCTGGAGGGAGTGCGCAAATGTATCCTGCACGCGGTGTGGCAGGCGCAGGGGCAGGGCTGCGCTCCGGGTGCCCTGGGCGTGTGCATCGGCAGCGACCGCGCGCATGGCTATGAGCTGGCCAAGGGGCAATTGTTCCGCACGCTCGACGATGTGAATCTGGATCCGGCGCTCGCCAAACTGGAAGCGGAGATCATGGACGAGGCCAACCGGCTGGGTGTGGGCGCCATGGGCTTTGGCGGCAAGGCTTCGCTGATCGGGTGCAAGATCATGGCCGCCAACCGGCTGCCGGCCAGTTTCTTCGTGTCCGTGGCTTACGATTGCTGGGCTTTTCGCAGGCTGGGCGTGCGGTTGGATGCGGCCTCCGGCGCCATTACCAAATGGCTGTACCGTGATCCAGACCGGCCCGTGGAGCGCATGACGCGGGGCAAAGGATTCCCGCTGACCGGGCGCGAAGTCGTGCTCACCGCTCCGCTAAGTGAGGCCGCGGTACGCGCGCTCAAGGTGGGCGACGTGGTGCTGATCAATGGTGACATGTTCACCGGACGCGACAACGTGCACGCGTACCTAATGAAGAATCCCCCCCCCGTGGATTTGCATGGCGCAGTGCTCTATCACTGCGGACCGGTCATGCTGAAGGAAGGCGAGGGCTGGCAGGTGAAAGCCGCCGGTCCGACCACCAGCAGCCGCGAGGAGCCTTATCAGGCTGACGTAATCCGGAATTACGGTGTCCGTGCCGTGATCGGCAAAGGCGGCATGGGTGCCAAAACTCTGGCTGCCCTGAAGGAGTGCGGCGCTGTGTACCTGAACGCCATCGGCGGCGCGGCGCAGTATTACGCGCGCACCGTCGAAGCCGTGCCGGCGGTGTACCTGATGGAATTTGGCATCCCGGAAGCCATGTGGCGCCTGAAGGTGTGCGGCTTCGCCGCCATCGTCACCATGGACGCGCACGGCAACAGCCTGCACGCCGACGTGGAGACTGCCACGGCGAAGGAACTAGCTGCTCTTCTGCCAGCCTGATCGCCGCTTCTGTTAAAATAAAAACTCCACCGGCCAGGTAGCTCAGTTGGTAGAGCGCAGCCCTGAAAAGGCTGGCGTCGGCGGTTCGATTCCGTCCCTGGCCACCAGATTCTAAAGCACTTAGCGTTCCTTGCAAGACGCGACCATTCCATTACCATTCCAAAAAATCTTGGTTCTTCGGAGATCGCCTGGGGTGGGAGTGTTTCTTGCGGACGCAGTGCGGTCAGGATCGCCTCGCCATTTCAAAGGTGAGGCATGAAAGCAGCTATCTATACGAGAGTCAGCACCGCCGACCAGAACCCAGAGCTTCAACTGCGCGAGATTCAGGATTACGCCACGCGGCAGGGCTGGGAGATCGTGGACACCTACCAGGATGTCATCAGCGGCGCTAAGGCCAGCAGACCCGGCCTGGGCCAGCTCATGCTGGATGCCAGGGCAAGGAAGTTCGACACCATCCTGGTGTGGAAGCTGGACCGCTTTGGGCGCTCACTGGTGGACTGCCTGAATAACATCCGCACCCTGGAGGACCACGGCATCCGCTTCATTGCGGTGACGCAAGGGCTGGACACCGATCAGCGGAATCCCGCGAGCCGGTTCCTGCTCCACGTCCTCGGGGCGGCAGCGGAGTTCGAAAGGTCGCTCATAAGGGAGCGCACCCAGGCAGGGCGCCTGCGCTACCAGCAGGACTACAAGGCCGGACGCGTCGGCAAGACCGTGTTTGTAGTCAGAACTGGATCTTTTGCCGCGGCCGGTTGGTCTCGAGACGATCTTGCCGACTGAGGTTGATGCGCGGTGGACGTGTAACTCGATGCTGGCGCGGAACGAGACCGAAGCGCTAACGAGACGGCTCCGATTACGCTACAGGCAGCACAGCCTGAGCGCTGGGCTCGGCGCTGGCCACGTCGAACAAAGTCCTCGCGAAGTCGGCGACTCCCTCCGCCGTGATCAAGAGGAGAAACCGTTTCTCGGTAGTTCTACGCTGCCAGGCGCCAAGCGTAGCGATGGTGCAGCCCGCCCAAGCGCGGCAGCGAAATCACGGTGGCGTCGGCTGCCGGCTTTGATTCGACTGGCCGCCGATTCGGCGTGTCCTTATCCAGCGAGTCGTGAATGCGGTCCTGTTCGTAATAGCGCACGTAATCACCGATCACGCGACGAAGATGCTGCTCGTTCAGCGCGATAACATGATCGAGGATCTCGCGGCGACAACTGCCGATCCATCTTTCGGCCGTACCGTTTTGCCACGGGGCCTGGCGGCTGGTGCGCTTCGGCTGCAACCCTGCGGCCTGCAAGAAGTCAACCACCTCGGCGTTGAAGATCGCATCCCGATCCAGGATCACGTATCGATAGGAGCTCACTTCCGGAAAAGCCTCTCGCAACTGCTGCACGACCCATTCGGCCGTCGGATGTCGCGTGACGTTGAAGTGCAGGATCCGGCGACGTCCGTGCTCAATCACGAACAAGCAGTACAGCACTCGAAAAGTTGCCGTGGGCACGGTGAACAAGTCCAAGGCGGCGATAGCCTCGCGGTGGTTGCGCAGAAACGCCAGCCACCGTTTAGCCGGATCACCGCGCCTCTGAATGCCCCGCAAATACCGCGCCACGGTCCTCTCCGAGACCGGGATGCCGAGCTTCTGGAGCTCGCCGTGGATTTTCGGTGCGCCCCAGTCGGGGTTTTCCTGTGCCAGCTGCCGGATCAGGCTTCGGACTTCTTCGCTGATCCTCGGCCGACCACCGCGCGGGCGGGATCGCCACCGCCAATAGAAACGAAAGCCGGCCCGATGCCAAGCGATGACCGTTTCCGGTTTGACGATGACCAACGCCGCCTTCCATCGCGCCCAGGTTTGCCGCAGGACGGTCCAGAACAACCGATCCAGTGGCCGCAAGGGTGGCCTGGGACGCTTCCGTTTGAGGACCGTGACCTGTTGGCGAAGTGCGAGGACTTCCAACGCCGTGTCGGTGCGGCTACAAAAGAACACGTGGACCGCGGCAAAGAAACTGAGCACGAATGAGATCACAGATCAACCGTTGTAACACGCCGTAACGCTGCGCCGGAGTGCTCACGCAAGCTGTTGGATTCGAGGCTCGTCAGATTTTGGCAACGCACAACGCCAAAGGTACACGAGAGAATTTAGGCCGTTAACTGGATGAAAATAAATATACTTAAATTGGTGGAGGCGGCGGGAGTTGAACCCGCGTCCGAGAAAGCTCGCCATGAAGAGCCTACGTGCGTAGCGCGGTTCCAAATTTTCGGCCTCCGCTTCAGAACCGGCAAGAGCGGCGGCTGCCTAGCCCGATTGATCTCGGCCTCGCGCTCCGGACCGAAGCGCTGCGCCTATCCCGCAAGATGACGCTCACTCACCGCCGCGCGGGCTCAACGGCTGGAGCGGCTACCTAATTAATTAGGCAGCGTAAGCAAACTGCGTATTGGCAGTTGTGTTTTTCCGATCGTTTTACGGGAGCTCGGAACCCGGCACGCCTCCCCATCACGATTCAATCCCGTCGAATCCGTTGCGCCCCCTTTCCGTGGAAGAACAACGCCCAGCGGAACTCGCGATTGGGCTACAACCCGATTTTAACATGCCGCCGGCGGCGTATGCTGTGTTCGGCACCCCTATCACACTCCGAGGCGCGCGCACGATGCCTGCTAACCGACTTTCCGCGATCAATCATATCGTTGTCTTCATGCTGGAAAACCGCTCCTTCGACCACATGCTGGGCTTCCTCTACGCCGCCAACGGCAACGTGTCGCCGGCCACGGGACAGCCCTTCGAAGGCCTTACTGGACAGGAATCCAACGCCGGCTCCGATGGCGCTTCGGTAACCGTGTTCCAGATCGACCCTGCCGCTCCCAACGCCTATTTCATGCCGGGCGCGATCCGGGCGAAGGTTACAACGCCACCAACTCCCAACCGTTCGGCAACATCAATCCGCCTTCACCGCCCAACGCCACCAACAGGGGTTTTGTCACCGACTTCGGGTACACCCTCGGCTGGGAGACAAACGAAGGGTGGTCCATCGTGCCTGACACCACGGCCAGCGGCATCATGGGCATGTTCACGCCTTAGGCCTTGCCAGTGCTGTCTGGACTGGCGCAGGGTTTCGCCGTGTGCGACCATTGGTTCTGCTCGGCGCCCACCGAGACTCTGCCGAACCGCGCCTTTGTCTTCGCGGGCACCTCGCAGGGTCACATGGACGACAAAGCCAAGTCCTACACCTGCCCCAGCATTTTCGCGTTCCTCTCCAACAACAACGTCTCCTGGGCGATCGAAGGCTATGACGCCGAGCCGCTCACTCGCCACAACTTCACCGACGCCACGAACGCCGACGACAGCCACTTCGGCCTCTTCGCTGACTTCCAGGCGGCGGCCGCCAGCGGCACACTCCCCGCCTACACGTTCCTGGAGCCGAGTTGGTCTGCGACGGGTAACAGCCAGCACCCCAATTACAACGTGGCGCTCGGCGAACAGCTCATCCACGATGTCTACTATGCGCTGCGCAATGGTCCAGCCTGGAGTCAGACGTTGCTGATCATCACCTATGACGAGCACGGCGGCTGCTATGATCACGTGCCGCCCCCCTGGGCGCCACGCCGCCCGACAATTCAGTCGGCGAGTACGGCTTCGATTTCACACGCTTCGGGCTGCGCGTGCCGGCGGCGCTGGTCTCCCCCTTGATCGCCGCCGGCACGGTCTTTCGCGTTCCCGACGGCTCACCGCCGCTCGACCACACCTCCATCCTGAAGACCGTCGAAGTGCGCTGGAACTTGCCCGCGCTGACCGCCCGCGATGCGGCAGCTCAGGACTTGGGCAACGTGCTGACGCTGGTCGTGCCCCGCGCCGACGATCCCCTGGCCGGCGTGGTGGTGCCGGTAGCCATCGGACAGGTCCCGGGCGCAAGCAAGCCTTCCCACTTGCAGCAGGTCTACGCCGAACTGGTATCGCAGTTGCCCGTCTCCGACGATAAGGGCGGAGCGCACCACATCATGCCCGTCATGAGTACCAGCGACGATTACGACAAATATATCCGCGACCGCATCAACGCCTGGAAGGCCTCCCGAAACGCCGCACCCGCGCCGCCCATGGCCTGACAGCGCCAAAGGCAAGTTAACAATGACGGCGTGAAATTATTCGCCGTCCGATTCGTCCGGAACAAAGAGGGCCCCGCGTCCGTCTATCAAGAGGGTCTCCTTGAGCCGAATACGTAAGTTGCGTCCTAGTGCCTCCTTTTGGGAAGCCACTCGCATTGCCTTTAATTCGTTGCACAAGAACAAGCTCCGCAGCTTCCTCACCCTGCTCGGCATCATCCTGGCGACCACTACTCTGATCGCCGTCACGGCCCTGATCCACGGTATGAACCTGTACATTTCCGAAAAGGTCTCCAACATGGGCGCCGACGGCTTTCGCATCGTGCGTATGGCGTGGTTCGGCCCGTGGGACCCCAAGAAGTTCTACGAGATGATGAAGCGCAATCCCGAAATCAAGCGCGACGAATATGAATTCGTCAAAGATCAGGCCAGTCTGCTTAAAGACGTCGGCATGATGGTGTCGCGGCGGGCGCGTGTCTCCTGCAAGGGCGAATCGGTCGACGACGTGGACGTCGAGGGCGTGACCGAGAACATCCCGGTCATTAATAATGTGCAAGTGGGAACGGGCCGGACCATCACCGCCGAGGAGGTGCGGCGCCACGCGCCCGTTGCCTATATCGGCAATGATATCCGCACCCGCTTCTTCCAGGGGGTCGATCCCATCGGCAAAATCATCCAGATTGAAGGAGTGCCTTATCAGGTCGTGGGAGTGGCCAAGGAACTCGGTAGTGTCTTCGGCAATTCTCAGGACAACTTCGTCATGATCCCGGTAGAGAGCTACTTCAAGACCTACGGCGCGCACACCGGCATCCGCCTCATCGCCAAAGCCATCGATCAGGAACACCTGGCCGAAGCGCAGGACCAAGCCCGCATGCTGTTGCGCGCCTACCGGCACCTGGGTCCCGGCCAGGACGATAACTTCTCCATCTTCGCCTCGGAAGCTTTCGTGACTCTGTGGCAGCAACTGACCTCCGCCATCGCCGCCATGGCCGTGGGCATCGTCTCGGTCTTCATGGTCGTCGGCGGCATCGTGATCATGAACATCATGCTGGCGGTGGTGACCGAACGCACTCACGAGATCGGAATTCGAAAATCGCTGGGCGCCCGGCGCCGCGACATTCTGAACCAGTTTCTGGTGGAGTCATCCTGTCTCGCAGCCACCGGCGGCCTGGCTGGCGTGCTCATCGCCTGGATGCTAGCGGTCCTGGTGCGCAGCACGACTTCCGTGCCCATGGCTCTGCCATGGTCCTCGGTGTTCCTCGGCGTGGGTCTGTCCGGAATGGTCGGCCTGTTCTTTGGCATCTATCCCGCGCGCCGCGCCGCCCGCCTCGATCCCATCGAAGCGCTGCGCGTCGAGAAATAGCCGATGACTCGCCTCTCGTTCGTCAACGGTCTGCTGCTCGCCTTGCAGACCATCCGCTCCCACAAGCTGCGCGCTTTCCTCACGGTCCTGGGCGTCATCATCGGCACCGGAACTATAATCGGCGTCGGCGCCATCCTGACAGGCTTCGATTCTTCGATCACGTCCATCCTGCGCAGTTTCGGACCCAACTCGATCATCGTTTTCAAGTTCAATGTGGGAGTCCGCACGCATCGCCTCAGCGCCGAAGAGCGCACCCGCAAGGACCTGACCTTTCAGAACGCCGTGCATATCAAGGAGCGTTGCCCTTCGGTGGCCGAGGTCTCGCCGATGTTGTTCGGACCCGAAGAAATCCTGAACGCCCATTACAAGGGCAACGACATGTACGACGTGAACCTTTTTGGCGTCGAGGAGGCCTATGGCAACGGCGGCCAGGCCGAGATGCACGAAGGACGCTTCTTCACTGATGAGGAGAGCCGCCGCCGCGAGCCGGTGGCCGTCATCGGCGCCGACATCGAAAAGGGCCTGTTCGCCAACGTCAATCCCCTCGGAAAAACGATCAATGTGGATGGCCGGCAGTTCCAGGTCATCGGCACTATGGTGCGCCCCGCCGCGTCGTTCTTCGGCGACCAGGATACCCGTATCCTGGTCCCCTACTGGATGATGCAGAAGATGTACCCGAACGCCCGCGAGAACGCCATCGTGGTGACGGCCAAGGATGGCCAGCTCGCCAAGGCGGTCGATGAGGTGCGCACCATTCTGCGTATCGACCGGCGCGTGCCCTACGACAAGCCGGACAACTTCGCGCTCTCCACCGCGGACCAGATGGTGGCCGACTTCCGCCAGATTACCGCCATTACGTTCCTGGTGATGGCCGTGCTAAGTTCCATCGGACTGCTGGTGGGTGGCATCGGCGTGATGAACATCATGCTGGTGTCCGTCACCGAACGCACGCAGGAGATCGGTGTGCGCAAAGCCATCGGCGCGCGGCGCAGCGATATCATCCTGCAGTTTCTGCTGGAGGCGTCGGTGCTCACCAGCCTCGGCGGAATCGCGGGCATCATCTTCGGCTGGCTCATCTCGCTGATCAGCCGCCTGGTCTTCAAGTCACTGCCCGCGGAGGTGCCCATGTGGGCCGCCGTGCTGGGCATCGTGGTGTCCGTCAGCGTGGGCCTCTTCTTCGGCATCTGGCCGGCCTACAAAGCCGCGCGCCTGGACCCGGTAGAGGCCCTGCGGTACGAGTGACAGCCAGCCAGCCCGGCGTCCTGCTACCCGCTCATGGAATTCAAAAACTCCGCATTGCTCCGAGTCTTCCCCAGCTTATCCAGCAGTAACTCCATGGTCTCCACCGGCGACAGCGGATTCAATACCTTCCTCAGAATCCACACCCGGTTCAGCTCTTCCTTGGGCAGCAGCAGTTCTTCCTTCCGCGTGCCGCTCTTGTTGATGTCGATCGCCGGAAACACACGCTTGTCCACCAGCTTGCGCTCCAGGTGAATTTCCAGGTTGCCGGTGCCTTTGAATTCTTCGAAGATCACGTCATCCATGCGGCTGCCCGTGTCGATGAGCGCCGTCGCGATGATGGTCAGCGAGCCGCCTTCCTCGATGTTGCGAGCCGCGCCGAAGAAGCGCTTGGGACGCTGCAACGCGTTGGAATCCACCCCGCCCGAGAGCACCTTGCCCGATGGCGGCACGATCGTGTTGTAAGCCCGCGCCAGGCGAGTGATGGAATCCAGCAGGATCACCACGTCCTTCTTGTGCTCCACCAGCCGCTTGGCTTTCTCGATCACCATTTCGGCCACCTGCACGTGGCGCGTGGCCGGCTCGTCGAACGTGGAGCTGATCACTTCGCCGCGCACCGAGCGCTGCATGTCAGTCACTTCCTCCGGCCGCTCGTCGATCAGCAGCACGATCAGAGTCACTTCCGGATGATTCGCCGTAACCGAGTTCGCGATGCTTTGCAGCAGCATCGTCTTGCCGGTCCGCGGCGGCGACACGATCAAGCCGCGCTGCCCCTTGCCGATCGGCGTCAGCAGATCCATGACCCGCCCCGAATAGTTCTCCTTCACGGTCTCCAGCTTGACGCGGGAGTTCGGATAGAGCGGCGTCAGGTTGTCGAAGAAGATCTTGTTGCGGGCTTCCTCGGGCGGCTCGAAATTAATCGCGTCCACCTTGATGAGGGCGAAATAGCGCTCGCCTTCTTTGGGTGGACGGATCTGCCCCGAGATGGTGTCGCCGGTGCGCAGATCGAAGCGCCGGATCTGCGAAGGCGAGACATACACGTCGTCCGGTCCCGGCAGGTAGTTGTATTCCGGAGCGCGCAGAAAGCCGAAGCCGTCCGGCAGGCATTCCAGCACGCCCTCCGAGAAGATCAGGCCGCTCTTTTCCGCTTGCGTTTGCAGGATCTTGAAAATCAGTTCCTGCTTGCGCAATCCGGCCGCGCCGGCCACATTCATATCCTTGGCTACCTGGTTGAGCCGCTGGATACTCATGTCCTTGAGTTCCACCAGGTCGAGCGTCGGCGAGCCGTTCTTGGCCTGCGCCGGCGGCTTGTTGCGCCGGTGGCCGCCGTGTCCCATCGGCGCGCCCACCGGCTGTTCAACCCTCTCCACCGGCTTCTCCGCCGGTTTCTCGGCCGGCGGAGCCCCGTCGTGCGGGGCTGCGCTCTGGTCGCGGCCCGGCGCCGCGGTTTCGCGCACCGGTCCATTTTCGCGGACAGGCCGTTCGAGCGGGCGCTCGGATGCCTTGTCCTGTTTCTCTTGCGTCTGTGTCGGGGTTGTGGTTACCCCTTCCGGAGTGTTTTCGATATCACTTGCCAAATTTCCCTCACTCCCCGGCCCGTAAAGGCCGAGAACGGCAGCGGCTCGACGTTCTCCTTGCGGATTCGCCTCAGACCGTGCTCTTGTTCCGATTGCTTCAACTTATCCATCTTAGTGGCGATCACCTGGTATCGCCGGTTGTGTGACTCCAGCCATTGCTTGAGTTGTAAGTCACTGTCCATCCAGCCCCTGCGGGCGTCCAGGATCAAGAGAGAAAGACCTAGGTTCTTTCGTGTCGATAAATAGCTCTCCGCCAACTCCCCCCACTGTCGCGCCCGCTCTTTTGGGACCCGGGCGTATCCATAACCCGGAAGATCCACAAAATATAGCGATCCATCGATGCGGTAAAAGTTGATCGTCTGCGTGCGGCCCGGAGCGCTGCTGGTGAAGGCCAGCCCTTTGCGCCCGGTCAGAGCGTTAATCAGGCTGGACTTCCCTACGTTACTTCTCCCTAAAAATGCGATCTCGGGCAAGCCGTCAGAGGGGAACTGATCCGGCCTGGCCGAAGCCGTTACAAAAGTGCTCTCACTTACCACTCAACTCGATCAACAGCTGATCGTTCAATGCGCCACAATCTCTTCCGGCTGGGTGGCTTCCACGCCCGGCGCATTCGCCGGCATGGGCAGCGCCACGATCTCCCGTTCCAGGGCAATCCTCAGAACTTCGTCCATCGACTCGACGAAATGCAGTTTCATTTCGTTACGAATATTCTCCGGGATATCCGGCAGATCCTTCTGATTGTCCATCGGCACGATCGCCTCGTTGATCCCATGGCGGTGAGCGGCCAGCAGTTTCTCCTTCAATCCGCCGATACCCAGCACTTTGCCGCGCAGCGTGATTTCGCCGGTCATCGCTACGTCGCCGCGCACCGGAATCCGGGTCAGCGCGCTGCAAATGGTTGTCGCCATGGTGATGCCGGCCGACGGCCCGTCTTTCGGAATCGCTCCCTCCGGGATGTGAACATGCACATCCAGGTTGCGGTAAAAATCCCGCGGCAACCCGAACTGCTGCGCCCTGGAACGAATATAACTCATCGCCGCCTGAGCCGACTCTTGCATGACGTCGCCCAGCTTTCCCGTTATGGTCAGCTTACCCTTTCCCTCCATGAGAGTGGCTTCCGTAGTCAGGATTTGTCCCCCAACTTCGGTCCAAGCCAACCCCACCGCCGCGCCGATTTCGTTCTTCTTTTCCGCCTTCAGATCGCGGAAACGGTGCGGCCCCAGCAGGTCCGGCAAAACTTCGCCGGTGACGACGCTCTTCTCCGACGCCTTCTGGTCTTTGTCCTTGGCGCTCTGCGCGTTCACCACCTTGCGCGCCATCTTCCGGCAAACATTGCCGATTTCACGTTCCAGGTTCCGTACGCCCGATTCGCGCGTGTAGTACTGGATGAGCCCCAGCAACCCTCCGTCCGTAAACTCGATCAGGTCCTTGGTCAACCCGGTCTGCTCCATCTGCTTCTTGACCAGGAACCGCTTGGCGATCTCCATCTTCTCCAGTTCGGTGTAACCGGAGAGCCGGATCACCTCCATGCGGTCCTGCAAA
>Ga0335077_10003727_pt1 | contig 18513 bp, 13 predicted proteins | sample Lox_Sample_31_FD_207151 | JGI IMG/M metagenome (GOLD analysis project Ga0335077, IMG submission 207151) | Soil microbial communities from Loxahatchee National Wildlife Refuge, Florida, United States - Lox_Sample_3.1 | ecosystem: Environmental > Terrestrial > Soil > Wetlands | place: USA... | reverse complement strand
GTCTTCTTGTCGAAAGACTCACAGGAACGAACCGCCTTGCCAGGATCAACGGAGAAATGATCAGCAGGATCGCCAAGATCGTTGCTTGCAGAAGAGTCGCAATCAGCAAGACATAGCCCAACTCCACGTATGGAACGGATGACCGGTGAAATTCGCGTAGGAGCAAAGGAAGGGAGCGCCAACGGAAGAAATCAAAAAAGTACGGCTTCTGGTCGGTTGCCGGCCTCAAATCGAACGCATAGTTGCGGAAAAACAGCTGGCGTTTCGCATCCGGGGCCAAGAGCGAGCTGACGCCTTCGGAATAATAGTCGCGCTCTAATACGTTGAAACGATTCTGTTGATTGGTCTCAATTCCAGGAAAGTAGGATGCGTCGAACAGACGATCCTCAGCCCAACGACCTAACGCCGATAGTTCGGATGCCGTGAACGGTTCCCTCTTCACCAGGAGCGTGACCGCTGCCCAGCTTCTTATCAGCGCCAGACGGCTGGAGGGGTTCAAACCCATCCGCTCCAACGCCGCGACCGCCGTAGCGAACAGTTTCAACTCGTCCCGCGGAGGCATGCGGACCCAGCGAGTAGCAGTGAGCACGCCGTCTGGGCGCAAATGGCGAAGATACGTTTCGAAGGCCTCGCGTGTGTAGAGATAGTTCTCGGCCACGGCACCGGCGCCCATGGCTGATCCCGCAATGGAGTCCACGAGCGAAAGGTCGATGATATCCCAGCTCTCGCGCGCTGCCTGCACAAAGGCACGGGCCTCCGTAGGGTGCACGCGAACTTCGGGCCGGTCGTACAGCGCGCCCGCGAAATTGCGATATTCTCCGCGAAGCAGCACCAAAACATCGCGGTTCAGCTCAACGGCATCCACGTGCCGCGCGCGGTGGCGAAGTGCCAGCAGGACACCCGCGCCACCCCCCGCTCCAAGGACGCACACGCGCAAATCCGCAGGCGAAGTTTGCAGAACGAAGTAAGGGGCCGCAGTGGTGCTCCAGTCGAGATAGCCCAGTTTGTTGATGTCTCCGTCGAACGCTGTGATGGGTCCTGCCGCGTCCGCGTCGACGTAGAGCCCCAATTGGCGCGGCACAGCAGCATCGCTGGGTGTCGCTAACGAAAGCCCCGGGGCTTCCCGGATGGCGGGGCTGGCAACAACGTCCACGCGTCCGAGAGCGCTGGAGCGTTCGGCGACCAGCCGCGCTTCGGGAAGGTTGAGCGCGTAGCTCAGGCCTTTGTACTGCGACAGGCGTACGGAGGGCGGATCGACGACATACACCAGAGTCACAGCTCCCATCAGTACGGCGGCCGCGGTGGCAAGCACGCGTGGTCGACCTTTCTTACGCAAGAAGTTTGTGTCGAGCAAGGCCAGCACCGCTGCCCCCTCTCCGAGGACCACAATGCCGAAAAGAGCCCACGGGACGGAAGCGATAGATAGCAAACCAACAGCGACCAGAGAGCCAGCGCCGGAACCGACCAAGTTAAAGGCGTAGAGCCGGGGACAGTTCTCGGATTCACTTGTGAGCGCAAGACCAATCGCGGTTGCGGCCGCAAAAAACGGACCAAACAGTGCTAGGTAGAAGCATGCCAGGTACAGCAATTGTTCGCGATCCCATAGAATCTGGAACGGTTCGAACGGAACTTGCTGGGTAAGCCAGAAAGAAACTGGAAGCGTAACTGCGAACATGACCAGAGAAAGTGCGAACCAAGTCGACTGGAAAGCACGTTGCACCCACACGTCGATGGTACTTTTTCTTCGCCGGTCCAGCGCGGCCAACATTGTGCCGCTCGCGCCAAAGCCGAGAAGAGCGATGGAAATAACCATGTAGGCGAAGTGGTGCCACTGGCCGATGGAAAAGGCACGGACTAACAGGACTTGGTAGGCGAGGACAGCTGCGGACACAAGCAGAAGGGCCATCTCGCGGCGGCGGAGGCCACCTCCAGAACGGTGAGTCTGGCCAGTTCGAAACACGGGATCACGCCCTCAACTATGCGCGCCGCAAGCTATCGTGGTTCAAAAAGCATGCGCCACAAACCCTTCAGTTGGGCTTCGCTCCACCGGTCAACGGAACAAAGGCTACGGGCATCAAGTTGCGTACCTGGAGATCACGTGGACCCTTGCTGCCTTTCGTGACGAGCACGAGCATTTGGGGCTGAAAGGGATTGCCCACGGGAATCACCATGCGTCCGCCAGGCTTGAGCTGCTCAATCAACGAGGGCGGAATGTGATTGGCGGCTGCGGTCACGATGATGCCATCAAACGGAGCGTTTTCGGGCCAGCCATAGTAACCATCGCCTACGCGCACCTCAACATTCTTATAGCCGAGGGCGGACAACCGCTGGCGTGCGGCGTTGCCGAGCGGCTCGATGATCTCGATGGTGTAAACCTGCGCAACCAATGGTGAGAGGACGGCGGCCTGATAACCAGACCCAGTGCCGATCTCAAGAATGCGATGTGTGGCCTTCGGTTCAAGGAGTTCAGTCATCCTGGCGACCAGGTATGGTTGGGAGATGGTTTGCCCATAGCCGATAGGGAGTGGCCGGTCGTCGTAGGCGTAAGGCACGAGTTCCCCGGATACGAAGCGGTGCCGTGGTGTCTTGCGCAGCGAATCCAGGACAAAAGGGTCGCGCACTGCCCCCGATCCAGTCCAACGGTCCGTTGCGATTTGTGTTTGGACCATCTCCTCGCGCAGCCTCCGGAACCGTTCTTCGTCGCCTTGAGCAGAGACAAGAGCGCCTCCAAGCGCGAAGAGGAATAGGGACAACAGAAGAGGGGAGCGCATCTTGCTTGCGGGTTGGTCTCGAGAACGCATCATTTCAGTGCCCACGAACGGGGCCAGTGAGCGGCTCTCCAAAGGCGGCTTTTGCGGCAGCGGGTTAGTGGATGCGCCGAAAAGTATGCGGCGGCACCCTGCGTCTGTCGTCCAGGATGCTGAGAAATAACCTCACGCTCGCGATGAGTATGAGCGGAACAACCACGAAGACAACAAAGACAGCGAACAAGATGCCGGCTGTCAGGGTGAACATAGCAGCCTCCTGTTATGGAGAGAAGGCCCGAACCTATTTTACTCTTCTGGCGGACGGCTTTCTTGCCTGGGTGCATTATCGGTGTGGGCAGCCCCGTTTGCCGGAGCCCACAGTGAATGTCGAACCAGAGCACCCATTCGGCACAGAACAAGACACGGCAAAGGAATGGACCTCGCGCCGTGTCTTTGGGACAAGCAAATGAAGTGAACTAGCGGCCAGACTTAGGTGTGGCGGCTACTGGCTGAGCATTCGTCTTGGGAATGCTGAGATACCCGCTCACGGTGTTCTGGCCCACCTTGTTGATCACGATCTCTTCCGGCTGATGAGTGCCGGCGAGATAGAAGAACAGTGGAGAGTTGAGGTTCAGGCTCTTGGCCTCGTAGCGTTTGTCCTCAACGGTGTAGACGAGACTCGATCGATTCTTCTTCTCGTTGATACCCTTGAGTTCGAGTGTAATGTTGCCGATTTTTTGAGGTTGATTCTTGCCAACGATGGTGAATTCTACATAGTCGCGCTCACCCAGTCGGCGCAGCACATCGATTTCATCGTGGTTGCGGGCAATGAGCGTGCCCAGCTCGCTGCGTGCCATTTTTAGATCATTGTCGGTTTTGGCAAGGTCAGTGCTGACTCTGGCCAACTTCGTGTCCACCGTTTTCACATCCTCCGAGGAGGCCTTGGTGGCCAATTCGGTGTGCACGGAAGTATCGAGTTTCCGGACTAACTCCTTGGTCTCTGCGCTCTTCTCCTCGGCTTCTTGACGAGCTTTCTTCAGCTGGCCCTGCGTAATCTTCAGTCTGTCGGTAACGACCTTCAGGTCGCCCCGCAGATCGGCGTTGGCCTTTTCATTGGTAGCCAGACGGTCTTTCATGGCCGTCATGTCCTGCTGAACCGATTGCTGAACGAGCCTAACCTGCTCCGTGATCGCCTGCCTGGTCGCACCCAGTTTCGCGGAGTTCCTCCAGGCGAAGCCAAGTGCAGCCAAAGCGACAAGCGCCACAGTGACGATTGCTGCCAATCGCCACGAAGGATTGTTCTTTGTCATTTGGACTGAGGGTTCTTCAGGCATATGCAACCCTCCTTGTTTACATTATCCCCCAAACGCGCCTGGTGCGCGTGTCACATGACGCGTGAAGCGCTGGTTCTCTCGCCATCCGCTGCAGCGACCAGGCATTGTTCCTCTGTTTTCTGCATCGGTCGCCGAGGAACATACGCGCATCGGTCTGATCAGTTAGTGCATCTAATGACTTGGTTGCGAGCAGCTCGGTTCGAGGGCGGCCGGCACACTCAGCGCTACTATCTCTTCCATCCTTCGATAGACGCATCGCGGGTTCGCTTGCCGCTGCGCTCAACCTACTGTCAACCGAAAAAGACTCGTTCTTCGACAAGAGCAAGGGTGAAGCTGTGGTGTCTGGAATGAAACTCGTACCCGATATCGAGAAGACTCTGACCGGCGCGAATCGCGATTGGATTATGCCCAAAGTCGACGTTCCCAAAGGCTTCGATATTCCCGACACTGGTTCTCGCGATGCTGACCTTGAGTTCGCTCCAGGGACCGAAGATGCTCATGACCTCGTGCGCGCCTATCTGCAGGAGATGGGTCTTGTTCGGCTTCTCACGCGCGAGGGCGAAGTAGCACTTGCAAAGCAGATTGAACGTGGAAGGAGATTAGTGTCCAAGGCGATTTCCCGTTCGCCGGCGGCGCTGAGAGAACTCATTGCTGTAAGAGAGGATATTCGTCGCGGAACTCGGACGCTCAAGGAAGTAATTCAGATTGAGAACGAGGACTTGGTCAAAGCAAGAAAAGAAGGAAAGCGAGTGCTGCGGACCATCGGGACCATCGAGATGCTCTACAGCGCAGCGGCCAAGCAGGCAGCCCGGCTAAGCCGCAAATCTCGATTGATTACTACTCACAACTTGCACGTGAGGTGTGAACTGGCGCGGAAGCGCGTGCAAATGTCGGCTTTGATGCGGTCTTTGCGCTTCACGCCTCTGGAAATACAAAGCCTGACCGATCTGGTCCGACGGTCAAGCGAGGGACTTCTGGTAGCAAAGCAAAACGCAGGCAAGAGCCCGAGGCCGCGTCGTGACCCAGCCAAAAATATCGACGAACTCCGCGGAATCAGCACTTCCGAGTTGAAGAGGACTCTTCGGCTCATTCGGAAGGGTGAAGCGATCGCCGGACAGGGAAAGAAGCAGTTGGTAGAAGCCAACTTGCGGCTGGTAGTTTCCGTGGCAAAACGGTACAAAAACCGTGGTCTGCCATTCCTTGATCTGATCCAAGAGGGCAATATCGGCTTGATGAGAGCGGTGGAGAAGTTTGAGTGGCGCCAGGGTTTCAAATTCTCAACTTATGCAACGTGGTGGATTCGTCAAGCAGTCACCCGGGCAATTGCTGACCGTTCTAGGACGATCCGAATCCCAGTGCACATCAACGAGAAGATTAACCGGCTCGTCCGATCGAACCGAGAACTCTTTTGCGAATTGGGACGGGAACCTTCCTCCAAAGAGATGGCAGAACGGATGGGGATCTCCCTGCAGAAGTTTCACGAGCTGAAGCAGATTGTACAGGAGCCTATTTCGCTCGCGACACCCGTGGGCGTGGACCAGGATTCGCTTCTCGGCGAGTTTGTCGAAGACACATCTCTGGTGCCTCCATCTGACGCCGTGATTGAACGGGGCCTAAAGGAAGAAACGGTTTCTGTGTTGAAGAGCCTCACTCCACGTGAACAGAAAGTCGTCGGGATGCGCTTTGGATTGGAAAACGGCGAGCCACACACGTTAAAGGAGGTGGGCCTGGTGCTTGGTCTCACGCGGGAGCGTGTACGCCAGATTCAGGCGGAGGTGGTCCGCAGGCTGCGGGCCGATCCGGGAACGCAACGGCTGCGTTCCTTCCTCCGCCGCGCCTCCTGACGGCAGGGAGCAACATGCACCTCGGGCTTTCGCCCAGCATGGGAACGTACACTCGTGCGCAAGTGGCTCCTAGCGGCGGGGGGTCGCCGCTAACCTCAGCTCTGTCCTCGAAACGCCTTCCTTGCTGCGTGACGGTGCGCGGACTCTCTTGGAATTCTTACCACGTTTGTAGCTTGTGGGCCCTTCGGTCCTTGGACTATTTCGAACTCGACGAAGTCACCTTCCTCTAGGGTTCGATATCCCTCGCCGACAATGGCCGTGTAATGCACAAAAACATCCGGGCCATCGCTTCGCTCGACAAAACCATACCCTTTTGAATTATCGAAGCTTTTCACGCGTCCGTGTACGAGGCATCTTGGCATGTACCCTCCCATCCCGGCCAGCATCGGAGTGGCTGCTCGCCGGCAAACTGGTCCCCACTAGTTGGCAAATCCAACCTTTGTGCAGGTCGCCTTCGCGCATTGAAACAAATGAGAATTGGCCGGAGCTTTCAGTGCGTGATTTAAACGACGCTCAGGCGTGCATGTCGTCCGCTACCGGTGCGGCTGTGGTTTGACAACATGCTTTTTCTTATGTGTATGGACTGCCTTAGCGGGCTTCTGGGTACTCGCCATCCTCTTCTGCATATCCGCCAGCGCGAGTTTTACCAATTGTTTTCAATACCAAACTTGTGCCTATTATCACTTTTTTGACTTTTTCTCGCCCACTTGAGTCCCGAACGAGTAAAGACGGGCCCAGCTGGATCACTAGGCGTTGTAGTAGTTCTGATAGTTACAAAGCACTCAGGGCTGATCTTTTGTCGTCCAGATGGTCTGGACCAACGTACTTGAGAGGCGGTTGTCCTCGACAGCCTGCTCGGACGTATGTGCCTGCCGTTGACTCCGCTGGCAATCAGAGTCTCTTCTCCAACCAAGCCATTGCCTCAGTGCCATAAAAACCTAATAAACAAGATTCTCGACAAGAAGGGCTTCCTCACATTTACGTCACGCGCCTTCGGGCGTACCTCTCTCGCTGCTAGAGACGTGCAGCCTGTTTCACCCCATTTGCGACGAACCTGTCCGAGCCGCCGTACGGACTGGGGCCGAGCTTTTGCACCTGTTCGGTGAAGTTGCGTACAACCTCGGCGAACCTTGGGCCTTCTGCTGCGGAAACCCATTCCAAACGGAAACGCTGCTCCTCCAAGCCGAAATCTGCGAGCATCACGCGAATGGCATTGGCCCGTTGTTGGGCGATTAGATTGCCTTCCTGGTAATGGCAGTCCCCGGGATGGCAACCGCACATGAGTACACCGTCTGCGCCCCTCGTGAGCGCATCGATCACGAGGTTCGGATGAACCATTCCTGAACACATCACCCGCACCATTCGAGTGTTGGGCGGATACTGAATGCGCGAAACACCAGCCAAGTCGGCACCGGCATAGGAGCACCAGTTACAGCAAAGAGCGACGATCACCGGTTCAAAAGTGCTTTCCATCAAGCGACCTCCAGGGCGGCTTCAATTTGCGCGCGGAGTTGATCGAGGGTGAACCCTTGCACGAAAATGCCATTTTTCGGGCACGTCGCCTGACAGCAGCCGCAACCTTTACAAGTGGATTCATTGGTCTCCACAATTTTTTTGACTGTGCCCTGCCACATGTATTCAAGCAAAGTAATCGAATGATAGGGGCAGGTCCCGACACAGTAGGCGCAGCCATCGCAAATCTCATCCACAACTTGCGAAATGTTGGCCTCCAGATTGATGGTTTCCTGCGCCAGGATCGTCGCTGCCCTTGCCGAGGCGGCCTGGGCCTGCAGGATCGACTCCTCGATATTCTTTGGGGCATGGGCGAGGCCACACAAGAAGACGCCATCGGTCATGAAATCCACAGGGCGGAGTTTCATGTGGGCCTCGAGAAAGAAACCGTCACTGTTCAATGGAACCTTCAGAAACTGGGCTATCCGACGATTCTCTGCGTGTGGCTGAATGCCGGCCGACAAAACCACCAGATGAGCGGGAATCAGCACTGACATGCCCAGGGTCTGATCGAACACGGTCACTTCGAGTCCATGGGAATTTCGTGAGACCATCGGTTTCTGATCTTCATCATAGCGGACAAATACGACTCCCTTTTGGCGCGCCTTTGTGTAGAAACTCTCCTTGAACCCATAGGTCCGGATGTCCCGGTAGAGAACATAGACGGGCGTCTCGGGAGACACGGTCTTGATCTGCAGAGCGTTCTTGATGGCTTCTGTACAACAGACACGAGAACAATAGGGATGGTTGCTGTCACGCGAGCCCACACACTGGATCATGACCACGGGTCCGGGCGTTCCCGGGCGCTGCCGGGACAGGAAGTCATCTCCGGAAGCGAGCAGCGCTTCGAGTTCTCGTTGGGTCATCACATCTTTGTCTTGTCCGTAGAGATACTCGTGAGGTTGATATTGGCTTGCGCCGGTGGCAACAATCACGACGCCGTGCGTGATTTCTGTAGTCTCTCTAGGTGTGGAAATTTTAGTTCTGAAGTTGCCGACGGATCCTTCGATGTTCTCAATCGTCGCGCTGGTAAAGACACGAATTCTGGGATTCCTCGTGATCTCCTTAGTCAGACGCAGCAGTTCGTCTTGTGGCCTCTCGCCGTTCAAAAGATAGCGAATGTGTTGGAGGTTCCCGCCGAGTAGTTCTTCCTTTTCGACTAGGTACACAGCAGAATCCTGCTCAGCAAGGGTCAAAGCGGCAGTCATGCCCGAGAGTCCGCCACCAATGACTAGGGCAGATTTCTCAATGCTCACGCGCTTGCGCTGGAGCGGCTGCAACAGCCGGGACTTGGCCACGGCCATGCGGACAAGATCCTTGGCCTTTTGCGTGGCTTTTTTCGGTTCGTGCATGTGGACCCAAGAACATTGGTCGCGGATGTTGGCCATCTCGAAGAGGTAAGGATTGAGTCCGGCCTCGGCGAGGGTGTTGCGGAAGAGCGGTTCGTGGGTGCGCGGCGTGCAGGAAGCTACCACGACGCGGTTCAGTTGGCATTCCGCAATTTTTTCCTTGATGCGTTCTTGCGCATCGTTCGAGCAGGTATACAGATTATTCTCCGCATGAACCACGTTAGGGAGTCGTTTGGCGTACTCCACAACCTCCGGGACGTTGACAACGCCGCCGATATTTGTCCCGCAGTGGCAGACAAACACTCCGATACGGGGCTCTTCGCCCTTCACATCTCTCTCGGGCGGGTAGGTCTTTGGAGTGATTTGCGTTCCCCGCGCCTCTTGAAGCAACGAGAGCACGTTGGCGGCCGCCGCAGAGGCATGCATGACAGTCTCCGGGATGTCCTTGGGTTCAACAAACGGACCGGCGACGTAGACGCCTTCGCGCGATGATTCTGCGGGTTGGAATGTGGAAGTCTCGCAGAAATGAAACGCGTTCAGCGTGACTCCGAATTGATCAGCAAGGGTTTGCACTTCTTTCGGTGGCTGCATGCCGACGGAAAGCACCACCAGGTCGTATTCTGCAGAGAGTTTTTTCTCGTTCTCAGTCAAATATTTGAGAATCAAGTTGCGACTGCCGGGTGCCTCGGCAATGCTAGGAACCCGCGAACGGAGATAGCGCACGCCCAACTCCTGCGCCCGGTGGTAATACTGCTCAAAACCCTTGCTGAACGCACGAAGATCCATGAAGAAAACGTCGCAGCGAAGGTCTTCTCCCAGATGCTCCTTGGCGATAATCGCCTGCTTGGTGGCGTACATGCAGCAGACTGACGAGCAGTAGTCACGCTCAGAGTCGCGCGACCCAACACACTGAAGGAAGGCGATCCGTTTGGGTTCTCGCCGGTCAGAGGGACGAAGCAAGTGACCCGCATAGGGGCCAGAAGCAGAAAGTATTCGCTCGAACTCCAGAGCAGTGATGACATTAGGAAAGCGGCCGTAGCCAAGATCCTTCTGCAAACGGGCATCAAAGATCTCGTAACCAGGGGTGAGGATCACGGCACCCACGTGAAGCTCGAGTTTCTGTTCTTTTTGAGCATAGTCGATGGCTTGAGCCTGGCACGCGGTTTCGCAGAGATGACAATCACAGCAGATCCCGCAGGCAAGACAGCGTTTGGCTTCAGCAATGGCTTGCTCTGGCGTGTAACCCATGTGAACTTCGTCGAAGGAGTGACGTCGCGTGGAAGGATCGAGTGCGGGCATGTGGATCTGGCGCTGCGTCAGGACCCCCGCGGTATCCACCACATATTCCGTGGAATACGGTCCCTCGAACTCGCGCCCAACTCGGAGGTCTTGCCCGTTAAGCCATCGATGGATGGAACTTGCAGCCTTCTTGCCGGCCATCATGGCGGTCACGACAACGTCGGGACCGGTCACGCAATCGCCTCCCGCAAAGACGCCCGGCAATCCAGTCTGAAGCGTAACTGGATCGGCCCACAGGGTGCCCCATTTGTTGGTTTCCAACTCGAGGCGTTCTCCCAATCCCGCTACGTCGGGAAGCTGCCCGATAGTGACGATCACCGCATCGCAACCAAGATCAAATTCAGAACCCTGGATGGGCTCCGGAGCGGGTCGGCCGCTTGAGTCCGGCTTGCCCAGCCTCATCTTCAAGCACTCGAGTCCGGCGACGCGCCCATTTGAGCCGGGAAGGAAAGTCTTAGGTGAGGCGAGAAAAAGGAACTTGACGCCCTCGCGTTCGGCGTCGCTGATCTCCCGCGGGTCCGCAGGCATTTCTGCCCGTGTGCGGCGGTAAACGATGGTAACTTCTGCCGAGCCGGACCGAAGCGCAGTGCGTGCTGCGTCCAAGGCCGAGTTCCCACCGCCGATGACGAGCACGTGCCGACCAGGAACAACGGATTCTCCGAGATTTACGCGGCGCAGAAACTCCACACCCCCGACCACACCCGGGAGATCCTCTCCCGGAACGCTGAGTTTCCGTTCCACATGAGCGCCGATGGCGACAAAAACGGCGGAAAATTTTTTTCGCAGTTCCTCCAGGGTGATGGTGCTTCCCACGGGGCTGTTCAGCAAGATGTCAATACCGACGGCACGCAGCCGGTCCAGTTCTGCATTCAACATCCGGCGCGGCAGACGAAAAGGAGGGATGCCAACCGCCAGCATACCGCCCGCCCTTGGCAGCGCCTCGAATATTGTCGAGAGATAGCCCTGTCGCCGCAGTTGGTAGGCACAAACAAGTCCGGCGGGGCCAGAACCGACAATCGCAATTTTCTCTGGCCGTTCCGGCACATTTGGTTGCGGAAGTTTGTAGTTGTAATAGTGGTCGGTGACGAAGCGTTTCAATGCCGGCAGATTCACCGGTTCGTCCAAGGGGCCACGAGTGCAGGCGACCGTGCACGGGTGTGTGCAGATCCGGCCGCAGATTGAGGGAAGAGGATTGTCCCGAAGAATGACGTCGAGAGCCTCTTCAAACCGTCCTTCGGCGATGAGGCGAACATATGCCGAGGCGCTCTGGTGGAGAGGGCAAGCGGCCTGGCAGGGGGCGACGCCACGCCGGGAAATGGTGAACACATTGGGAACGGCTTGTGGGAAGGGACGGTAGATGGCTCTGCGTTCTGTTAGGCCCTGGTCGAATTCTGACGGGAGTGTGATCGGACAACTCGTGATGCATTCGCCGCAGCCAGTGCATTTGGACTCGTCAATGAAACGGGGCTGTTTCTTGAGAGTGACAGTGAAGTTTCCGGGCTGGCCTTCAAAGCGTTCCACTTCGGTCAGAGTCAGAATCTCAATGTCTTTGTGCCGGCCAATCTCCACCAAGCGAGGAGCCAGGTTGCACATGGCGCAGTCGTTTGTGGGAAAGGTCTTGTCGAGTTGCGCCATGACGCCGCCAATTGCCGGCTTGCGGTCCGCAAGGTAAACCTTGATCCCGCCCCCGGCCAGATCGAGCGCAGCCTGCATGCCTCCGATGCCGCCTCCAACAATTAGAGCAGCACCAACTAGCGGAACCTTTGTTTCCTCAGATGGCATGGGGCACCGCCTGTCGAGCGTGTGCGTGTTGCATCGCCTTTTCCCGCACCGCCAAGAAATAGAGGGCGAGAGGGCGATAGACCATGTGGGACCATTTACCGAATGACATTTCGATGACCAGCATGGGAGTCGCGAAGATGATATGCAGGGCGTAAGCGAAGTGGCAGGAAAGCTCAAGTCCGGAGTAGCGGAAGATATGGGCCGCCAAGCCGCTTAACACCGTCAAGAGCAGTAGGGCCGGAAACACCAGATCCTGAAAATGTGTCTCCTTGTAGATCTCCTTCCGCGCGCGCAATCGGCCCAACAAGATACTGCCGATACCGTAGAGAACAAAAGCGGAGGCCAGATAGCCCACCCAACGCTGCGGATGGTAGAGAGGGTATATGTGGTCCGTCTGAAACCAGCGTAGGCCGCACACCTTGATGGTCAGCATGGTAAACGTGCCCAAGGCCAGCAACCAGTGGCCCAACCAACGGCTTCTCTCCGGACATTTGCGCATCATCGAATCCGTAAGGGACTGGTAGATGTAAACCCACGCTTCGACTATGTAGAGCGAAATCGGAGCCTTCTCTCGCCCTTCGCTAGCCATGGTGAGGTGCCAGATGCGGAAAACACGCGAAAACAGGAGGAGAAGGGGAACAAGCATCACTGTCAGGGTGTAATACGTGATGATCGGGAACATATGCTCCAGCGGATAGGGCGTGGTGGCAAATGTCCGAAATGGCATCGCGACATACCAGAGGTGATAGCCGAGGATTAACAGAACTGTGACAATCGCAACACAGAGCAGAGAACCGATATACCAGGCCGTCGATTGGAGAAGTTTGGCCGCGATACCGGTCCAGTCATACTGGGCGCTCAGAAAGCGCCGGACCGTGATCATCGAGATCCGAGGCTCGGCCTGCCGCGGACAGACGATCGAGCAATCGCCACAATCGTGGCAGATCCAGGGCTCAAGACTCTGTCTCAGTGGCTCGCGCAGCCCGAGAAGGACGTATCGAATGCTCCGGCGCGGGAAACTTACAACATCGTCTACGAGATCACACGAGATCGTGCAGCTACCGCATTGATAACAACCCGTAGGATCAAACTTCCCATAACGTCGGAGCTCGGCGAGCAACGTGGGATCGCTGACTGAGACTTGACCTGCAGCCATGGGCCACCTCCTATGAAGGAGGCGCAGTTAGTGAGGCGCTACGACAACTTCCTTGACCACTCTCCGGGTGTAGATAAGAAACTGTTTCTCTTTTACCAGCACTCGAACCTCAAAACCAATGTTCCGGTAAGCATCTTCTCTGGCGGACACCTCTTCGCTTGTGGCATAGAGTTGCCCATCCCACATGAACTTCTTGCCATCACACGTGATAGAGAGATTCGGGGTCATGGGTCACCCGCTTGCTGGGGAGAGCCCCGATTGTTGTCGCCGTCTAGCGTTAATGTAGTTCCCCGAAAAGCGGGCGTCAATGGAGATATTTGACCTAGTTAAACCACGGTCCGGTTGACAATCATCAAACGGGAGCATAGTGTGAGTTTTAGGAGCTTTGTACCCGGCGGTGGCTCATGATGGTTCCTGCGGCCACGGCTTTTTGCGGTTTCCCTCCCCCAGGCTTCGAAGGTTCCCGCCATTCCGAGCACCTTTGGTTAGGACATTTGCAACTCAGTTACCCCATGCTTACTACAGGGGCGGGGCGTATGGTCCAGAATGAACGAGCCGCACGAAAGGTACAGGCTCGGGCCTAAAAGCCAGACACAGGAACTCGGACCGAGCGATTTTGTTCTTCATCACCCGGGTTCGAACCTTCTTCACAGGAAAGGAGGTTCCACATGGCGACTCGGCTCGCAGAAGAGTGGTTTGCCATCTGTGGCGGCTGCGAAGTCTCCCTCCTGGACATGGGCGAACCGCTGCTGGAACTGCTTAACCAAGTCCAAATCGTGCACATGCCAGTGCTGATGGATCACAAGCTGTTTGGCCAGACCGGCCAAGGCAGGGAAATGGAGATTCCCGAAGCAGAAGTTGGCTTGATCGCCGGGAGCATCCGCACCGAAGAACACAGAAGACTGGCGCAGGAGATGCGCAAGAAGTGCAAGACACTGATCGCCCTTGGCTCGTGCGCCTGCTATGGCGGCATCCCGGCTCTAGCAAACCTGTATGCGACACACGACCTATTGGAAAAAGTGTACAGCGACAGTATCAGCACTGAGGCGGACGGCACACCGACCGAAGAGGTCCCTTCCCTAACAGATCGCGTATACGCTGTGCACGAAGTCGTCCCCGTGGAAGTGTCGCTACCCGGCTGCCCGACGCCCCCCGAGATGGTGGCTGGGGCATTGCTCGCGTTGATGGAAGGGAAGTCTTTCGTGCTAAACAGCAAAAGTGTCTGTGATGAGTGTCCTACGCGGAGAGAAAAGAAAGTGATCACCACGCTAAAACGGCGCTTGGAGGGCCCCGAATTCACACCCGGCAAACCGCTCAGTGAGATGCGTTGCCTGATGGAACAAGGATTTTTGTGCCTTGGACCAGCCACACGCGGCGGCTGCGGCGGCACGGACAGGGTACCTCGCTGTATCCGTGCGTGTATGCCGTGCGAGGGTTGTTTTGGACCACTGTCGGAAAAATCCAATCCTATGGTGGACATGATTGGTGCCTTGGCGTCGATTGGACTGGATCCCAAGCAGATTCCTGACCGACCAGCGACCTTTAACCGTTTTGTCGGTGCTGGGCGCCTACGCCCAGTGCCTCGGAGGTGACTCATGGCACAAACGCTGATCATTCAGCCGGTCAGCCGCATCGAAGGGCATGCCAAAGTCACGATTCAACTGAACGATGCCGGCAACGTAGAAAGCGCTCGCGTAAACGTCATCGAACTGCGGGGCTTTGAGAAATTTTGCGTGGGGCGGCCAGCGGAGGAGTTGCCGCGCATTATGCCGCGCATTTGCGGCGTGTGTCCGTGGTCCCATCACTTGGCGGCGGCCAAAGCGTGTGACATCGTCTTCGGGGCTGAGCCGCCCCCTGCGGGCAAGAAGTTGCGCGAGTTGTGCAACAGTGTGGCGTACATGGAAGAGCACATTCTGCACTTCTACTTCCTGGCCGGGGCTGATTTTTTGCTCGGACCCGACGCAGACTTTTCGGTCCGAAACGTCCTCGGGATCCTGCAAGCGCAGCCAGAAGTTGGGAAACGCGTAGTGAAGGTGCGCCACCTGTGCGCCAAGATGCTGGAAATCCTGGCAGGTAAGTCCATTCACCCTCAGGTCGCAGTCCCGGGCGGATTCAGCAAACCCTTGGCTGCCGAAGAACGCGACCGGCTTCGCGCCATGGCGGAGCAAACATTGGCACTTGCGAAGTTCTCTTTGGACTTTGCGGAAGAGAACGTGTTTCAGAAATACCTCGAAACCGTGAAGTCGCTCGGCACAATCACGACCGGCTTCTTAGGCACCGTTCAAGACAATGGCGCACTGAACTTGTATGAGGGCAAGCTTCGTCTTATGGCGCCAGATGGCACATTTACAGAATTCCCCTATGACCACTACACCGATTACATCTCCGAGCACCTCGAATCCTGGAGCTACCTCAAGTTTCCGTACGCGAAAAAGTGGGGCCACTTCTCCATGGATCTGGTAAAGCCCTCGGGCATCTATCGCACCAACACCCTAGCTCGCATGAATGTTTGCGACCGCATCGATACCCCTCTGGCCCAAGCCAAGCTCGAAGAGTTCCGCCAAAAATTCGGGCGCCCCGCGCAGCTGACCTTGCTCTACCACTGGGCCAGACTGATCGAACTGCTCTACAACGCGGAAAATACCATCCGCCTTTTGGAGGATCCCGAGATCATCAGCACCGAGACAAGGGCGAAAGCGACTCCGAGAGCCGCTCGGGGAGTGGGTTGTGTGGAGGCGCCGCGCGGAACGCTTCTTCATGACTACACGACCGATGACGATGGCATGATCACAAACGTAAACCTGATCGTCGGCACGACTCATAACAACGCTCCGATCAATATGTCGGTCACACAGGCGGCACGGAGCATGATTCACGACGGAAAATATGATCAAGGAACCCTGAATAAGATTGAGATGGCCATTCGCGCCTACGACCCTTGCATGTCCTGCGCCACGCACCGGTTGGACGGTAAGATTTCCTTGAAAATCAGTATCTTCGATGCGGATGGCAACTTGACTGCGACTCTTACCAACTGATCGAGGAAAACGATGGAAGAAGGAAGCCAGGAGAGCCTTCCAGCGTTCTGCCGGGCAAAGACTCTCGTGCTGGGTTGTGGGAACATTCTGTTCGGGGATGACGGTTTCGGGTGTGCGCTGGTGGAGTATTTGGAGACCCATTGTCGACTGCCCGAAGATGTCTGTGTACTCGACGTAGGTACGGGAGTCCGCAATCTGCTCTTCACACTTTTACTGAGTCCGCAACGCCCACGGCGGCTTCTGCTTGTAGACTCAGTCGATGTTGGAAGCTCGGCCGGAGAACTGTTTGAGATGCCTCTTGAGCAGATCGCCAAAGTGAAAGAGCACGATTTTTCCACTCACCAAATTCCTACTTCCAACTTGCTGCGCGAATTGCAAACGCTGTCTGGCATGGAGGTGCGAGTGCTCGCCTGCCAAACGGGACCACGAGACCAAGAGATTCGTCTGGGGCTTTCGCCGGCGCTACAAGAAGCACTGGCCCATGCGGTCGACTGGCTGGCGAAGGAATATTTCCCTGTGACGCAGCGTTGAGATCCCGATTTGTCGTGCGACAGATGTTACCTAAGAAAGATGAATCACACACACCACAAACCGAAGACTCGATTAACGTGGCTTACCTGAGTGCACCGGCCGCAGCTTCCGCAGCTTCCAGAATCTTTCCTTCTTTGGCGATTCTGGCAAGGGTATTGATGTCGTCGTAAAGCGGCCTGTCCTCCTCCAGTTTCCTTACGTACGTGCGGACGATGTCATAGGCAGCGTGTGTGGCGGGCGAGGGCTTCACCGGTGAGCGAAAATCGAACGCCTGTGCCGCCGCCATCAGTTCGATAGCCACAACGTACCAGGCATTCTCGATGATCTGTCGCGTTTTGATCGCGGTCGTCATGCCCATGGAAACAAAATCTTCCTGGTCGGCGGCAGCCGGGATCGATCCGGTTGTGGCTGGATGAGTCAAAACGCGGCTCTCCGCAATCAACGCACCGGCGGTGTACTGCGACAGCATCAGCCCGGAAAACATTCCCGCACCTTTGGTGAGGAAGGCCGGTAGTCCCATCGACAGGTGCGGATTCATCAAGCGGTTGAGCCTTCGCTCGGACAGCACCGACACCGTGGCGACCGACATCCCGAGTAACTCCAGACCAAAAGCCATTGGCGTGCCCTGGAAGTTGGCTCCCGTCAGGACCAGATCTTCGTCCGGGAAAAAAGTGGGATTGTCAGCGGCATGATTGAGTTCAATCTCCAGCATGTACCGGGTCCATTGAAACGCGTCTTTTGCCGCCCCGATAACCTGCGGACTGGAACGCAACGAGTAGGCATCCTGCACTTTCTTCCCGGGTCGCTTGAGGAGCTCTGAGCCGTCTGTCAGGCGGCGAACATTCTCGGCGCACTGCTGCGCTCCGGGGTAACCGCGCACCCGATGAATTCGAGGATCGTAGGCATTCATGTTTGCGTTGAGGGCTTCGAGCGTCATCGCTAGCGCGACTTCCTGAGTTTTCAGCCAACGCCCCGCATCGTAGAACTGAAGACAACCCATCCCGGTGATGAAACTGCAACCGTTGATGCTTGCCAGTCCGTCGCGCTCGCGAAAGACAATGGCCGGTATTCCTGCCTCGTCGAAACCCTGCTTGGCCGCCAGTCTTTTGCCTTGATAAAAAACCTCACCCTCACCCATCAGCGTGATGGCCATCTGGGCCATGGGAGAAAGGTCGCCACAGGCGCCGACGGAACCCTTCTGGCAGACCACCGGTGTGACGCCACGGTTGAGCATTTCGACCTGTGTCTGGACAACTTCATTCCTGATCCCCGAATGCCCCCAACAATGGGTGTTGAGACGCGCGAGCATGGCTGCCCGGACGTCTTCCTCGGCGCAGGGATCTCCGCAACCGGCGGCATGGGAGTAGACAAGGAAGCGCTGATATTTTTCTACCTGTTCCGGTGTGAGTACGACCTCAGAGAGTTCGCCGATGCCGGTGTTGACACCATACATGATCTCGCGTGTTTTGATTTTGTGTTCCAGCAAGCCACGGCACTTGTGGATGCGCGCAACAGCGTCCTCGTGTAACTTGATGGGCTCCCGATTCCTGGCGACGCGAACAACGTCCTCAACTCTCAGGGAATGGCCATCCAACACTTGTGTCATGTCCTGCACCTCGTGCAAATACGGATGTGCGTCTGGCGGGGTTCACCTGCTTGAGCGAGGAAGTGCTGGCGAGTGAGATCAACCGGACAAACAAAGCTCTTGGTACTGCGATAACTGCTTTGCTCACGCCAATGCGCGTGAAGGACTCACTTCGTCCCAGTAGGCATTCTAGTGTCGGGGCGCTGAAGCAAGTGTGACAGGGCTCACAGGTTGACTGCTTAAGAGATGCTTACCCCTGGAGCACAGACTCGCGCACCCGACGATGGACCTGCGGCGCTCTCCTCGCCAACAACTAGCCGTCCCTGGAGATCCACC
>Ga0335077_10003726_pt1 | contig 18515 bp, 20 predicted proteins | sample Lox_Sample_31_FD_207151 | JGI IMG/M metagenome (GOLD analysis project Ga0335077, IMG submission 207151) | Soil microbial communities from Loxahatchee National Wildlife Refuge, Florida, United States - Lox_Sample_3.1 | ecosystem: Environmental > Terrestrial > Soil > Wetlands | place: USA... | reverse complement strand
GCGCGCCTCCAACGCACCGAGTACGTGCTGTTCGCCATGCTAGAGAACCTGGCCAAGACGATCCTGACGTACATGCCGCCCCCTACGGCGGAGAGCAAAGCGTCGGCGATCGCGCTCGGCAAGGCGGCGTACGAACGCTATCTCAGGGCCGTGGGCACGAGCCTGAATAACGGCTCGAAGATCGCCCTGGAGAATCTTGCGGGGCCTGACGGATAGGTCACAGACCCGCTGAGATAACAAGGAGAATAACGGTCCAAACGCCAGCGTCCGCGTGTCGGGGCAATGGATTGAGTGGTTGTTATGGAACTGATGACCATTAAGGAAGTCGCAAAGAAGTTGTGCGTATCGGAGAACTGGGTCTATAGCCACCTCCGATCTCGCAAACCGCTCCTACCCCATGTTCGCCTGGGCGGTCACATTCGCTTTCGCGAGGCGGATGTCGACCGATGGATTGACGAGCAGGTCCAGAACGCTGTTCGGTTAGATGCCGCATGATAGACTTCCGAAAGATCGGGAGAAAAATGCCACGCCGTAGGGACGAACGAGGCTGGGTCAAGAAAGTCGGCAAGATCCAGCGGATGTGGGAAGGATACTTCAATGTGTACGTCCGGATGCCGGACGGAACCGAGAAGCGTCTTCGCCGATCGCGCATCCTCGGCGCATGCGCCGAGATGACGAAGAACGAAGCCATGGATGAATTGAGGAAAATCATCCTCAAAGAGCGCGGCGTGGTGTCCGTTGTCGTTCCGCAGGTTCCTTCTGTTGGCCTCCCGCTGAATCCGACTTTTGCAGAGGTCTGGCTGCGGTATCGAACCCTGAAGGAGTCCAGTTGGTCAAATGCGACGCGAAAAGCTGTTGTGAGCGTCTTCGAAACAGCGCCACCCAAGGACGGCCAGCAATCTAAACCGCGACGGCCAAGCGTCCTTCAAATGATCGGCCCCCGGCACGTGAACCGACTGACGCCCGAGCCGATTCAGCAGATGCTGAACAATATGGCGGCTGCTGGATATTCGTATTCTGCGGTGAAGAAGGCCCGAATTTACGTAGTGGCGGCGCTGGAGTATGCGCTGGGAGAACGCGTCATCCCGGCGAATCCAGCCATCAGAGTGGAGTTGCCGGGAGCGAAGCTGCGGAAACCAACCAAACGCGCATACTCGCTGGATGAAATACGGCGGCTCCTTTCCGCTGCCCGTGCAGTTTCCCTCCGCGAACATCTGATCGTACGGATTCTCTATGTTTGCGGACTCCGGCCCGGAGAACTGTTCGCGCTACGCGTTGATGACGTCGAACCCGCGCTGCTGAGGATCGACGAAGCCGTAAAGGAAACGGAGAGGGGCAGCGCTCGCATCGGCGAAACGAAGACCGAGTACTCCAATGCCTACGTCTCGATCAGCGAGGACCTCTATGAGGAAATGAAGACTTGGCTCAGCATCCGCAACATGGCCGACCCTTACCATCGCAGCCGCGCCCTGGCATCCAACGATCTGCTGTTCCCGACCGAAACCGGGACCCCGTACCGCATCAGCAATTACCTGAAGCGGGTTCTGAAGCCGATTGCGGCCAAGGCCGGGATCAACGACATGACGTACCGAGCACTCCGCAGGACATTCGCGACGCAGTTTCAGCGCCATGGGTCACCGAAGGATGCCCAGGCACAGTTGCGGCATTCGACGCTGGAAATGACGGGCTGGTACATGCGGGAAATCCCCGAGAGCGTACGGGCCGCAGTCGAAGAGATGGACGCCGAAATGTGCAAACTGGTCGACGCAAAACCGTCTCCTGTCGATCCCGGGAGAGTGCAATGAACGAATGGAATTGGCAGCGTTTTGGTGGGGTAATTGGTAGGGTAGCCAGACTTTCCCCGAGACTGCGCGGTGATTTTAAAGAACTTATGGTACGCCCGAGTGGATTCGAACCACCGACCTTTTGCTCCGGAGTACCGCGAACTGCCTCCAATATCTCCATCTGTTCCTTGTTGTCTCAACAACTTGGGGAGTCTGCTTTCGCTCAGCGATCGACCCCAAATAGGCTGTTTTGGTGGAGTTTTGATACAGTTCTGATACGGCATAACCGCTCCGGGAGCCGTTGCTCGAAAAGCACCCGCTCCAAAATTTCTCTAGATTCGCCGCCGAGTCTGCAAACAGATACCTGTGGATTGTGTGGCCATAACACCGCTTCACTCTTGCCGCGTTTCAGAATCCTGCTTAAGCTGTGCGACGACAGCTTCGTTGGAACGGACCTTTGATTTGCCCTCCATCGATTGAGAACTCTATTCGACCCGATCTTGCCAGGGTCCGCCTGGTGGCCATGAACCCGATGCTTGACTCTCGGCACCCGCCGCGCTAACGACGGACAGGAGAAACTCTCGAATGGCGTCGTTGATAAGGGCAAAATCGTCGGGCGCCGTTAGGCGGCTCTTCCCGAGGAATGCCCGCCATTGGGTACGCTTCCCGGCGTCGCCGGATAGTTCGTGGAGGAGGTTACTCAAACCGTCAGGGTCGATCCTCGTCTTGCGTCGTTCGAAGGTGGCGCTCAGCGCCGCGCGAAGATCCTTCGCTCGGAATGGGAAAGTCCGCGCAAGGAACCAAATATCGTAAAAGTCCTTCATGCGGCTGTTAAGCATGCCTAGGCTGACAATAGCCTCCAACTTCTCGGCCACTACCGCATTCATGGGGTACGCACGGACCCGCGGCGCCGGCATAGGCAGCAGTGTCGGATAGTCAAGGAGCCCCGAATTCACGGCGTCTCCAAACCCGACATCAACCTGCACGGGTATGCGGACATTCCCAAGCAGCGAGAGGAACCTGACACGGATACCTTCGTACTCTTGCCCCTCTTTGATCTTCTCGGCCTTCACGGTCTCTGCAGAAAAAGTAAGGCCATCATCCTCAACTGGAATTCGACACAGTTCACCGAAGACCTCCTGACAGCGCTCGATCGATGGATCGCCACGGCCCAGTAGATCGAGATCTCTCGTCGGTCGATGCGGTGTGTGTGTCCAGACTTGAAAAAGCATTGCGCCTTTCAGAATGAATTGTTCTCTGTAGTTCGATTGGCCGAGCCGATAGAGCAGTCGTTCCAGTGCGTAGCGCGTGAGCACGAGACCGAAATCCTCGCCGGTGCTGGTGGCGATATTTAAGAGTTTCTGGCGGACGGATGCAGCGATGTTCCGGGATTTGGGCGGCGTCACGTGAGCGCCTCCATGTACGGCCTCATCACGTTCGTGACCCGGCAGACTTTGGCGGCTTGCCAGAGATCGGACGTGGTCGCCTTTCGGGTTCTGATCGATTCGCGGAGAGCCTCCAGTGCGACATCGAGCCCGATCTTATTTCGATACTTGAAACAATCCGCAACGGTTTTGGCGACGGAAAAAATGTGAACCGGTACTCCCTCAACGTTGTGGGTTTCCTGGCCGAACTTGAGCGACTCTTTTGAGAAGCGAACGATACGCATCCGCGGATTTTCCGAACGCGGACGGCGGGCCTTCTCGCTGATTGCCATCCAAATCTCAAATGGGTTCTGTGTTCCAATGTCGTAAAAGCGGAGGGCGGAGAGCAGGCAGATAACAGCGCGCGGAGCGCGTTTCGCTGCCTCGGCAAATGTGTGGAACTCCGTAATCGCGCCGTCTGCGGGGCTGTAGAGTCCGCGCCCTGATCGGACGATGAAACCCTGCTGCATCGCAAGTCGGAGGTATTGGCGAGCGATTCCGTGAGCGGCGAGATCGCGGGGACGAAGAACACCGGCGGCTTTAGCCAGCTCCGTTATTTTCGCGACGGGTTCTACCGCGGGCACTTCCAAATTATACATATTGTCGGGGGTTATCAACAAGCCCCGACAATTAGTATGCACGTCGGGCTGATTTGACCGAGCTACTTAAACTGGGCATTCTGCTTTGCTCGCTGGTGAGGCGGGGCGCTTCTCTGTCGCAGTTAGAAAAGAGAGCCACGGCCAACCAGAGAAACCAGAGTGCTTGGGTGCGCCAATGTCCGCGTATCACGCCTTGCCTCCTCAATCTCCAGTTCAGTTATGGGTTCTCGGCCGGCCTTTCAGCCAATAGACGCACTACTGGCATGTCCTTCTGAAAGTAATCGCCACGCCGGACTTCGTCTTCATAACGAAGGACGCGCAATGCTTCAAAAGTTTTCAGCAGGCCATTGCGCGGGAACCAGAATTCCGGTCCTTCGAAGACCACGATGCCTCCCGGGCGAAGCGCCTCGACGATGCGGGCGGATTCGTTGGGCGGCATCCAACTGAGCAGGATCAGATCCCACTGCGCATGGCCGAAATCGAAGTTCCTGTCGAGAACGACCTGGGTGTGAATCTTCAGGCCCAGGGCTTGGGCGCGCTTTGCGGCCAGCGCCACCGCTTTGTCGGCGGGGTCGAAGCCGGTGACGTCCCATCCTTGCTGTGCGAGATAGATCGTATTGCGGCCTTCACCCATCCCGACATCGAGCGCCCGTCCGGGGGCTCTGCCCGCCAGCACGGATACCAGAAACGCGTTGGGCGCGGTGTTGAAGGCCGGCGGATCGACCGTAAAGAAACGATTCCAGAAGTCGGTTTCCAACTCCGGCCGGCGCGTACGGATCAGAGTGACGCGGCGAGTGATTTCAGCGGCGTCCACGCCTTCGGCGTTGAGCTTTTGCTGGTAACGTTCCACCACCGCTTCCAAAGGTTTGTTTTGGCCGGGCGGCAGCGCGAACCACCATCTGCGGAAAGGCGGATAGAAATCAAACTCGGCGATCTGTGCACTTGACCAGCCGGCGAGTAGCAGCAGGGCGAGCGCAATGCCGATTCGCAGCCGCATTAGCCCGCCATTCCCGAATAGCGCTGCGACAGGAAATCCCAGTTGAGGACGTGCATGGCGGCCGACAGGTATTCGGCGCGGCGGTTTTGATACTTCAGGTAGTAGGCATGCTCCCAAACATCGATGCCGAAGAGAGGCTCGCGGCCCGACATGATCGGCGTGTCTTGATTGGGAGAAGTTTCGATGGCGAGGCCGCCACCTTGGGGCATCACCCATACCCATCCGCTTCCGAAGACCGTCAGGCCAGCAGCTTGCAGCTTTCCCTCAAAAGCCTCGCGGCTACCGAAACTTTTGTCGACTGCCGCAGCGAGCTTGCCGGACGGACCTTCTTTAGGCTTGCCTAAAGTCTGCCAGAACAGAGAGTGGTTCCAATGCCCACCTCCGTTATTGCGAACGGCCACGCGTATGGGCTCGGGTACATTTGGAAGATCCCGTAGCAGTTGGTCCAGTTTGCGGTTGGCGAGTTCGGGGTGGGCTGCCACGGCTTTGTTCAGATTATCGACGTAAGCCTTGTGGTGCTTGTCGTGATGGATCTCCATGGTCTGCGTGTCGATGTAGGGTTCGAGCGCGCTGGCTGCATAAGGCAGCGGGGGAAGCGTGAAAGGTGGGGCCGCCTGGGCCAAGGCTTTGGCCGCCGCAAGAGCTGCGGCTCCTCGAATTACGTCGCGTCTTGTCATAGCTACTCATCCCTTCAAGGTTGTTTGCGCGCAAGTTGCTCGCGCTTACGGCTGGCGAGGTCGCGCGCCTGCGAAATCTGTGCCGCACTCATCTCTTTCGCCATCCGGTCACGAAGTTGAGCGGAAGCGGATAGTTTTGCGGAGGCAATGTCCAGCCATGCGTATGCCCACAGGAAATCGCGCACTCCGGCGTCGCCATTTGCATACAGCAGACCGAGATTATTCTGCGCCACCGCGTAACCCTGTTCAGCGGCCTTCTGCAAGAGCTCTAAGGCGCGCGCAGGGTCGCGTTTCACACCTTGCCCTTTCAAATACATCATTCCCAGGTTGCAGGTGCCTTCAGGGTCGTTTTGCGCCGCCGCCAGCCGGAACCAATGCACCGCGGCGACAGCGCTGCGGGCGACGCCCTCGCCCTTCGAATAAAGCACGCCCAGGTTATTTTGAGCTTCCGCATCGCCTTTGAGCGCAGCCTTTCGATACCATTCCGCGGCCAGCTTCAGATCGCGCTTCACTCCTAACCCTAACTCGTATAGATACGCGAGATCGTACTGAGCGTCCGAAAGACCTTTCTCCGCCGCCAAGCGATAGTACTTGGCGGCTAAAGAATAATCACGCGGAACTCCCTCGCCCGTTGCATAGCGCACGCCCTGTTGATAGTCCTCCTCAGCGGATATTGCGGGGAAGATTTGCCCAGACGGTGGTGAGGTGCGCGCTGGTACGTCGGCGAGCCCGATCAATGGCAAACACGCGGACAGCAAGATCATTGCTGGAGTTTTCATGGAATGGCTTTCTTGATGCCGGTTGGCCAAGGATTAGCGAACCGAGCGTCCGTCAGCAGGTGCTCATCGGTCAGGGAGCGCAGGAAGGCCAGCAAATCGGCCTTCTCATCGGCGCACAGCATGAAGGGTTTTACGAACTCGCTTTTGTTCGGATTGCCGGAGCCGTCGCCGGTATATTCGCCATCTCTGATCGAGCGTCCGCCCGAACTGTAGTGGTCGATAGCCTCCTCCATCGTTTTCACGCTGCCATCGTGCATGTACGGGGCGGTGACAGCAATGTTTCGCAGCGTGGGAGCTTTGAACTTGCCGATATCCTCTTCGTTATGCGTGAAAAGGTACAGGCCGAGATTCGGAGCCGGATAGGAAAACTTACCTTTTAGATTGTACAGGCCAGTGTTGTGAAACTCGACCTCCGCAAATCCCTTATCGAGATAATCCACCGTTCCTGTGAAATTGAATCCGCCGTGACAATGAAAGCATTCCGTTCGTTCGCTGAAGAACAAGTTTTCTCCGCGCACCGCAGCCTCGCCGATCGCTCCGGGATCGTTGTTGTTGCGGTAGCGGTCGTACGCTGATTCGCCCGAGATCATGGTGCGCTCAAAACTGGCGATAGCCTTGACGATGTCGCCAACGCTGAAGGGTTTGGCATCGCCCGGAAAAGCGGCGGCAAACATCGTGCGGTAAACCGCGACCGATTGCAGCCGCTCCGCCAGCAGTTCCTCTTTTCCCGACATGCCGAGTTCTACCGGGTCGTCGCCGAACAAAGGCACCAGCGCCTGATCCTCCAGCCGCCGCAGATTGGGATTCGCCCAGGTCAGCACCGGGCTATAGGCGACATTGACCAGGCTCATTGGGCCACGCGGGTGGATTTGTCCCGTGCAGCCGACACCCTGCGGCTTCCCATCGGTAAACGCTAATCTCTGCTGGTGGCAGGTGGCGCAGGACTGCGTTTCATTCAAGGACAGTCTGGTGTCATAAAACAGGTAGCGGCCCAGTTCCACTTTTTCAGCCGTCATCGGATTGTCGGCGGGTACATTCGGGAAAGGGAATCCCGGCGGCAGGTTCCAGTCGTAAGGACCCAGGCGCGCTTTCTCGGCGGCGCGTTGTTTCGCTCTCAGCTCACGCACATAGTGGACCACTTCCCAGCGGCCGGTCTCGGAGATCTGTTTGTCGAAGGCAGGCATGTTCTTGCCGATGCCATGGGTGATTACCCAGTAGATTTCGCCGTCCTTGAAGGACTCCATTACGTAGTTAGTCAGATCGGCAGGACGCTCCGGCAGTTTGCCGGCAAGAGGCGTGTGGGACTTGCCATCGGCGCCGTGACATTGCGCGCAATACCTCTCATAAATCGGTTTGGCCGCCGCTACATGTTCCGGGCTGTTGGGAATCGGGCTTTTTAAGAGCTTCGCTTCGGGCGGCGCATGCGAATGGCCACTATGAGCCTCCAACAGGATGGTCCCAGCAACCAATAATGACAGCACTTTCCGCATGGTCTTCAGTGAATCGTTTCTGCCGACAGTTCAGCCGCCGCCTGCCTGCGAAAGAACGTCTGCTTGGCCGCCTGCTTCCCACCGAAGGAAAGGCCCAGGTTGGCGAAAATGGGGGCACAATCAGCGTCCTCTGGACCGGACATACAACCAGCCGGCGTGTTCTCCTGATTGACGTCCACGTTGGAGTCCTTCAACAACGCGGACAAATCCGCAATCACAATATCGTGCGATGGATCGAAGCCAGACAACTCGATTTCGGGCCGGTTCGGCTCGCTGCAACTCGTAGGCACGGTAGTCTTGGTCTGGCGAGGAGTGCAGCCTGTACTGCCGATATGGATGGCGAATCCGCGCGGCAGGCCGGTAGACGAGAAATCCAGCCGCATGAACTTGCGCCCGGCATTCCACACCCAGGCCATGGCCGTGAGGTTTAGCGGCGGGGGCTGGGTTGTCAGGTCGGTATGGTTCTTGTTGAATGGCACGCCGACCGTAAATCGCAGCCCGGTGTACTTGCCCTGCGGCACGGTTCCGGCGACGCGATCGTTTGTGTCCGGCGTGCCATTCGCGCAACCGCCTGTGGCATTCTCAAAATCCAGCAGCGCGAGATCATCCAATTGCCATTTGCCATCCTGATCCAAATCGACGGGCACCTCGGCGCCTTTGTCATCAATCAGCCGGATGTTGTGCACGTAAAAACGAAAGTCGCGGGGTGTGATGCGCGAGTGCGTGGTTCCGATGTTTTCGTAATACTGGCCGCAGAGCAGCTTCTGGTCGCTGACCATCGCCTGAAACCGGATCGCAACGGGAGCCGCTATCAGGCTTGCGGCGCAAGACGCCATCAGGACCGCGCCGCGAATCATCTGCAATGAAGTTCCCTCCCTTAGACAACAGCGGCAGTGTAGCCGCATGAAACCATCAAAACCCATTTGGTAAGGTCACTAAGTGCGGTATTTTGTCGCACCCGAGGCGCGGTTCGGTCGAACTGAACGCAAAAGCGCTGACCGGCCACTTCGCTTGTCCAGCCACAATCGATCGCATGAGACTTATTGGATCAGCGCAGTGCGAATACCCTTGGCCGAGCCCCAAGCCAGCATCACCGACGACCCCGCGGCCACGAGATGCGGGTAGTTGACCTCTTTCTTCGAACCGCCGGCCAGAATCAATGGCTGTGACTTGCCGGCGCCTGCCAGTACGCGTACAACCCGCACCTGATAATTGCCGCCGTCTTTCTCCAACCAACTCACCAGTGCTCCGCCGCCATCCAGCATCACGACCGACGGGTAACCGAATGGGTTTCCAGAATCCACTCGCGTGGCATCGGTGAAAGTCCTTCCGGAGTCTTCCGAAAACGCGACACTGACGCGGGGCTGGCCATTCGCCCCTGTGAACCACGCAGCCGCGACATGTTGGCCTTTTGCCGCCAGGCTCACGCTATTGGAAGGACAGCCGTCGATTTCCCAGCCGTCGCGATGTAGGGGGTACGGCTCGGACCAAGTTCCGTGGGCAAGCCGTACAAGCGAAATATCGCGGACGCCGCCCGTGTGGTCGCGGTAAGACACCAACAATCCTTCCCCCGTGCGGACGCTGGCTGTTGGGCAGCAGGTGCAGACGTCGCCGTCCAGTGTAAGTTCAGAGGCGGCCATGCCGGACGCCGAAACGTGCGTCTCCTGGAGGTGAAATTGTTTGTGCTTCGGGTATTGGCCCCCGTCAAGCCAAACGATGGAGGCGGCGTCTCCGTCGGCTACCGCCGAGATGAAACCGTGGTCTTCGCCGGATCGATCTCTGTGTACCACCTGCGGCTCGGTCCAGCGCCCGCCTCCATCCCGCGAGGTGCTGGTGTAAACCCACTTGCGGTCCCAGTTAGTCCAGTAAGCAAACAGCGCACCGTTACCCAGCCGGAGGACGCCAGGGATCATGGTCGCATAGGGCGCGAAGTAGGCTTCCGACACGGTCGACGGGTGCTGCCAAGTCCCGGATCGCCACGCGGCGAAGCGCAGACGGCAACGCACGCCTCCAAGCGGCTCCTGCCAACTCATGAGGATTTCGTTCCCTGGCCCGGCGGTGAGCATCGGATAGTAGCTATGCGCAACCGCCGGATTCGGGGTCTCGATCATTGCGGGCGCGGCCGGCAGGGACAGTGTGGCCGGATGCGCTCGGATCGCTAGTGCCAATAAGGCTGCACATGCGACAAGAAATTTCCAATTCCATGCCTTGACGGTTCCGGCGCGCGTGTTCATGAGTCCCGCCCCTCCTTAACTACCAAGTCTAGGCAGAAGATCAAGCTAAGGGAAGAGATTGAACTGCGGCAAATTGTCGCATTGCGGCCCGGGCGTGGACAACCGCCAGATCCGGCCGGAGTTTGTCGCACTCAGAGGCGCGGCAATTTGCCACATTGATCGGAGTTTCAAGGCGTCGTATCCTCCGGTTAAGAGCGTGCACACCTTCGCCTGCAACCGGCATCGCGCGCAAGCAGCAGCTTTCACACGGCACGGTGCGCGGGATCGGCTACGCCGGGGAAGACCGTCCCGAAGTTCAAATCGAGCCTCGATCCTCCGCGCCGCCGCGCGTGTGGGCCGGGCGCGACGCGAGTCCGGTGCAGGCTTTTTTGAAACGATATGGCGATTATGGACCGTAACAGGCAGTTTGCGCCGGGCTGTGAGATCACGCGCTTCGCGCTGACCGATCTCAGGCCCGGAGACACTGGCGTGATCGGAGGATTCACGCTGCCGAATGAGACTCAAGAAGCACTGGCACGGTTTGGCTTCATCCTCGATACCGAAATTACCCTCGTTCGGCGCGCACCAATGGGCGATGCGAGCGTGTACGCGGTGGATGGATCGGAAGTTGCTTTACGCGCCGAGACCGCCCGAGGCATTCTCGTCTGGCGGCTACCTGGCGGCCCGAAGCGGGCCCTGGCGTAATGCGCGCGCAAGTGGACGCTTCCGTCATTGCTGGACCTGGCCGAACTCCGGCAGCCGGCCCAATTCGGACAATCGCTTTGATCGGCCCACCGAATTCCGGCAAGTCCACTCTGTTTAACCGCCTGACTCGTCTCCGCCAGAAGGTCGGCAATTATCCCGGAATCACCGTCGAACAACATACAGGCGTGCTGTCTTGTGCGGGCAGAGAGTTCACGCTGATTGACCTGCCAGGCATCCACAGCATCAGGCCCTATTCCGAAGACGAACGCGTGGCGGTCGAAGTCCTCACGGGTCGCGCGAAAGGCGTGCGGGCTCCGGACGCGGTGTTCGTGGTTCTCGATAGCACCAATCTGGTGCGCCACTTGGCGTTGGCCGGGGAAATCATCGCGATGGGTCTGCCGGTTCTCGTGCTGCTGAACATGGCGGATCTATTACAGAAGCGCGGCGGAACCGTGAACCCGAAAAAGCTGGCGGCGGAATTGGGCGCTCCCGTGGCGCTGATCGCCGCGGCGCACGGGACCGGGCTCGAAGCCGTGGAAAGTTTTCTGCGGAAAGGCGCGACACAAACTCCGGCGATGCTGCCGCCTGTGTTGCAGGATCCGCCACAATGCCGAAGATGGGTGGCACGCACTACCAGCCAGGCGGGATATCGCGCACCGGCGCCAGCTGCCTGGACGCGGCGCCTTGACGGCGTCGTTCTTCACAAGTTTTGCGGACCTCTGGTATTTGTCCTCATTGTGGGGACCGTGTTTCAATCCGTGTTCGGTCTCGGCCAGCCTGCCAGTAATCTCTTCCAGGATTTTTTGAGCCGGGCCGGCGTGCAGGCTGCCGCGCAACTGCCGGCCGGATTGTTCCGATCGCTTCTATTGGACGGTGTCTGGAAAGGCGTGAGCTCGGTACTGGTGTTCCTGCCGCAGATCCTGCTGCTGTTTCTATTCATCGGCCTGCTCGAAGACTCGGGATACCTGGCGCGCGCCGCGCTGATCTCTGATCGCACAATGAGAAGTGTGGGGCTCAGCGGCAAGGCTTTCATCCCGCTGCTGTCGGCATACGCCTGTGCGGTGCCGGCGATCATGGCGACCCGCACTATCGAGAACAAGCGCGACCGTTTAGCGGCCATATTGATTGCGCCATTCATGACCTGCTCGGCGCGTCTACCCATTTACGCGCTGCTGATTGCCGCTTTTATTCCCGAGCGTCCGGTAATCGGTGTACTACTGGGGTCGCGCGCGAGCGCGATGCTTTCGCTCTACATCCTGGGGTTTTTCATGGCGATCGCCACTGCGAAAATCCTGAAATCTTCCGTGCTTAAATCGACGGGTGTTCCCTTTGTCCTGGAACTCCCCGAGTACCGTTGGCCGACCGTGCGCTCGATCGCGCTAAGGTTGATCGACCGGGCGCGAGTATTTCTGGCGCAGGCCGGGACCGTGATTCTCTGTGTTTCCGTAGTGGTCTGGGTGCTGACGAACCTGCCGCTACGGAATGGACACCCGCCTGCACTCGAGCAGAGCATCATGGCTCATCTGGGACAGACGATCGAGCCGGCCATCCGCCCGCTGGGCTTTAATTGGAAGATTGGCGTGGGGCTGTTGACCTCGGTCGTAGCGCGTGAGGTCATCGTCGGAACACTCGGCACGCTTTATGGGGCCGATCCCGCAACCCATGCGATGTCCTTGCAGGAGGCGTTGCGCCAGGACCTCACTTTGCCTGGGGCTGTGGCGTTGCTCGTGTTTTTTGCTTTCGCGATGCAATGCACGTCTACTCTGGCGACCGTTCGCCGCGAGACGAATAGCTGGAAATGGCCGGCAATTCAGTTTCTATACATGAGCGCAGTCGCCTTCGTTGCCGCGCTCGCCGTAAACCAGATCTTGCCGCTGTGGCTTGGGTAACCAACCGCTGGCCGCCGCAGCCGGCCCGATCACTTGGAGAGTTTCGGCGAGCGCGCACGGTCTTCTGCCAGAAACTTTTCAAAAATGTCGGTGTGTTTCTCGAAGAAGTCCTTTTCGTCCTTCGAACAGAAGTAAAAGGTCTTGTCTTTGTAATCGGACTTGATGGACCGGTCGCCATCGCTCAAGCAGACCGGGCAGATCGGATGGGTTTCATTAAAATCCGGAAGCTTGGCGTAGGCGTCGTTCGAATCGGCGTTTAACCATCCCTGGCCTTGATACTCCATGGCGCTCGCGACATCGAGGGTCAAATCTCGCCCAACGTAACGTTCGACAACATGGAGCGCCAAGTCGATGCCTGAAGAAATGCCGCCCGCCGAAGCCAGATTGCCTTCGTCGACAAACCGTGCACCCCGCTTGAGCTTCACGTCGGGATACGTCGCCGCGAAACGAAAATATCCTCCATGATGCGCGGTGGCCGATTTGCCGGACAGTAAGCCGGTCTTGGCCAGCACAAACGCGCCATTGCAGACCGACATAGTAACGTCCGTGCTCTTCGACGCAGTGCGGATCCAATCGTACATGTCAGGGCCGTTTCCGCTCATGTCCATGGCCGGGATCACGATCACTTTGGGAACTGGTGCATTGGCGAAGGCATAGTCGGGCAGCACTTTCATACCTCCTCCCACAGTCACGGGCTCCTTGGTTGAGGCCACCATGTAGGGGTGAAACAGCGGCTTGCCATCTTTTGTCACGGCGCTGGCGAAGACCTCTAGTGGGCCACAAAAATCCAGAACCTCCGCGTCTTTGCCGAGGACAAAGGCGGCAGGAATCTCGCCGGTCGCCGGTACGGGCAATGGGCTGAGCTTGGTGTAAGAGTTGGATGCGGGCTGGTTGTCTGGCTTGGGACTTCCTCCGCCACGGCTCTTGGCAGCGATGGCGGTAACTCCACCCGCCAGGGCGAGCAGACTTGAGTTCTTCAATAGATCTCGTCTTTGCATGGTCTCCCTTTTCCTTAGCTTAAGTTTTCAACTCGATCGCGTGAATGGCAATTACCAAGTGGTTAGGTTGCCGTCTGCGCCCGAGATGATCGGCTCCATTTGCGGACCAACAGAATCAGAGTGACTACGCCGAACGCCAGGAATACGGGCGGTATAAATGTCGCAATCCACCAGTAGGCGCCTTCGGGCTCGGACAGAATTCGCATTCCATAACGAGCCTTATAAGTGTCAATGATCTGTCGCTCGGTCTCACCGGACAAAACCATCTGGTGAATCTCCGCCCGCATGTTGTAGGCTTCCTGGCTCATGTGGTGATCGAGCGTTTCGCGATAGCAGCACGGCGCGAGTAACTCGTGTTGCAGTTTCGATTCAAGCGGCGGAAGCGCGGCGTGCGCGGCCCAGGCGATCGTCATCAAAGCGGCGAAGCGAGCTAGATTGCGCATGGCTATTCTACCGGCTTCTCGGCGGCAAAGCGGACGACGCGCGTTGGGCGCGGCGCAAAGTCCGGCTTGGCGATCGGCTCTTCATAGCGAATCACCCTGAGGTCCTTAAATGCGTTGGGCAGCTCCGCCGGCTTGCACAACGATCCTCCGATTTTCATCGTTTTCAAAGCATCGGTATGGAACGCTTCTTCAACCAGGATGCCACCCGGCTTGAGGGCTTCTTGAACCCGGGCAGCTGTGTCGGAACAGCCCGCGTAGGAGAGTACGATCAGATCCCATTGGTTCTCGCCGAAGTCGAACTGCTCCATGGTGGTGACCTGGGTATGGATGGTTACCCCGTTTTGTTTGGCCGCTTTCTGAGCCTCGGCGATGGCTTCGTCGGCGGGATCAAATCCGGTAACGTCCCAACCCTGCATCGCCAGCCAGACCGAATTGCGGCCTTGTCCCATGGCGACATCCAGCGCTTTGCCCGGCTTGCGGCCTTTCACCATCTCGACCAGGAACCCGTTCGGCTGGATATTCATCCATTCGGGGCGATCTTTTACCAGGTAACGATTCCAGAACTCTGCCACCTCGGCGTTACCCCGCTTCTGCAATTCCGCAATCTCGCGATCGGCTTCGACCGGCGATGATCCGGTATCGACCAACCATTTACGATATTTCTTGAGTAGCGCTTCCTGCCGAAACTGTTCCGTTTCGTGCGTCCCTCTTTCATTCGCCGGCTGCGCCGACGTCCAACTCCAAAAGCGCTCGTATGTGCGACGCTCAGCGGGCAACTCTGCCACCCGCTTCTCGATTTCGGGGCGCGACGGCCCGTTTTGCCCGAGGGCGATCTGCATCGCCAGGATAAACGCCGTGGCCAGCGCTTTCTTTGTCATAATCTGTCCCAATGGGAATAACGGCTAACTCGGACTCGATCCCGTTTTCTTCCAATTGGCCGCCAACGCCTCCGATTGTTTGGTGAAGCCCGCTAGCATTTCATCGAGAGCGGTCTTTACTTCAGCGGGCGCCGTCTTGGTCGAGCCCGCGTGGAATGGCGGATCGGGGTCATACTCGCCCATGAGTTGGCAGCATTCGGCGTAGGTGCGCCCGCGTAGTTCGGCGACCATGGAAAGGCCGAAATCGAGTCCGGCGGTGACACCCGCGCCGGTGACGCGGTTGCGGTCGTGCACTACGCGAGCATCGACGGGAATAGCGCCGAAGCCGGATAACACATGGCGCACCGACCAGTGCGACGTGGCTTTGTAACCCTTTAGCAATCCCGCGGCGCCCAGAATCAGAGAGCCGGAGCAAACGCTGGTGATGTATTTCGCGCGCGCGCCGCGATCGGCCATGAAGGCCAGAATCTCGGGGTCTTTGGCGGCCGCCAACGTGCCGTCGGCACCTCCCGGGGTGAATAAAACTGTCAGGTCGCGCGGGCAAGTCTCCAGAGTTGCATTGGGCACGATCGTGACGCCGGCATCGCTGGTCACCGGATCCAGCGTCTTGGCCACGAGATACACCTTTGCCCCCATAAGAGCGCCGAACATCGACTGTGGCCCGATCAAGTCCATCACGGTCATCGCCGGGTACATCAGCATGGCGATCTGTTCATTCCCCATCCAATTCACGCCTTTTACGATGGGCATTTGGTGTGGGTGTTCTTGCGGTGAAGCGCCGGTGGCGCGAGCGGCGTAAGAAGCGGAAAGCGCCATCAACAAAGCCTGGCGGCGGCTGATATCGATCATATGTTTGACCTCCGGAAACAAATCTCTGAGTGATTCGATAAGCGATCTTACTGCAAACTCGACACGCCTGTCGTGCGGCAAATTGTCACATGGGCGGTGCGACAATTTGCCGCATTATGACGCGATGGGCCCGGTGATTATCATGAAGAATAACCATGGCTTCGAGATATCAGGCACCGGTGTGCCTCTTTTTGGCGGCGTTGACGGCAGCAGTCATCGTGTTTACTTCCGCTTGCGTAGCGAAGCCGCGGCAGTACAGCTTGAAGGGCCAGGTGATGGATATCAGCATGACCGGCGAGCTCATCGTGAAGCACGATGATATTCCGGGTTTCATGCCGGCCATGACCATGCCGTACAAGCCGAGGGATCCGGGCGTTTCTCAACAAGTGCGCGCAGGGGACCTGATTGCGGCGACACTCATGGTCGCGACAAACGGAAACTATTGGATCGAGGATGTTCGCATTACCGACCAGAGCGGTCGTACGGCCGCGAGGTCCGCGATGGTTACGCAAGCCTTGCGGGTCGGAGAAAAGGCGCCGGATCTGCCGTTGATCAATCAGGATGGAAAAACACTCCACCTGAGCGATTTCAGAGGCAAGGCGCTGTTGATCACTTTTATCTACACGCGCTGCCCCATGCCGGCCTTTTGCCCTCGCTTGAGCAGCCAATTCGCCAAGATCCACGAACACCTTGCCAGGACGCCGGCGGACTACAACAAAACGCACCTGCTGACGATCAGTTTCGACCCGAAATACGACACGGCGCCGGTTCTTCGACGGTATGGCCTTGCATACCTGGATAACGATGCCGCCGGGTTCTCACATTGGGATTTTGCCTTCACCAACGCCGCTGACTTGCGCAAGCTGGCGGAGGCATTCGGCCTGACATACTTCGAGGAAGACAATCAAATCTCGCACTCTATGGACATTGTGCTGCTCACGCCGGATGGTTCAGTGGCCCAATACTGGGCTACGGCGTGGACGGCGGCGGAACTGGAAGAGGCGCTGCGGCAACAAGCCAGGTCGGCAGCTTCGGTCGCGACGATGGGCGCCGCAGGCATGAAGCGATGAGCCACGGCTTGGGAAGGGCCTGCCTCGCCTGCTGTCTCGGTGCCGCATCGTTCCATTTGACCGGCTGCTCCCAAATGGGTCTTGGCCGGGGCGCCGCGGAGGAGCGCGGCGGAATTCTCTTCGATCGGCACTGTGCGGATTGCCACGACGAGTCCAATCCGGATCTGAAAAAGCAGCCGCCCAAACTGACCGGACTTTTCCGTTCGAAGCTGTTGCCAAGCGGGTCTCCTGCGACCGACGAACAAGTTCGCAATACCATCGTAAATGGCCGCGGAACGATGCCTGCTTTTGACCGGCGTCTGCGCGAGCAGGACGTTGACGATCTGGTCAAGTACCTTCACACCTTGAGATAACCTGTGTGGATTTTGGCCAGTTTTCGCTGCAGAGAACGCCTATGTAATCCTAAGACTCTTGCGGCTTGCGAAATATTGCCCGCGCAAGCCGCGAGCACGCGCTGAATGTGTTCCTGCTCGACGTGCGCGAGACTGCGCATCATTTCGGAGGATACGGCCCCTGTGCCATGATCGGTGCAGGGCGCCGGTTGAATCTGGCACTGGCGGTTCACAGTTTCACCTGTCTGACTAGCGTTCGCACGATCGCAAGTTGCGTCCTGGACGTCAGTTCTCAGACTGATCAGGCTCCTTAGGCCAACAGTATAGGCTGCATTGGGAAGGCCTTGTATGCGGTGAATTGTCGCACCCAGGACTCGACCGTTAGCACGCTGGCGAAACGGTGGGTCTTCACGAACCTGCCGATGAGCGGCCGGATTTTTCAGCTCCAGAAGGAGCTTAGTCGTAACTTTCCTGCGGGCGCTGGCTGGGGGAAAAGCACAGCAATCCAGAGCCAAACTTCAAGGCTCCAGCGAGAACAGGACGCCGGAGTTGTACAAGCCGCCGGAGCCGGCGTTGCCATTCAATCTGCCCTTCTGATCAAAAAACAGCTCGCGAGGCGCCCATCCGTCGTCTTGGCCGGTGAAGTAGTGCAGAGTGCTTTCAGACCACACTCCGTTGGCCTGTGTCAGTTTGAATACCGTACCGCAGCCATACCCGCCATCGCAATTCTTGTTGCCTCCTTCAGTGGCAGTTCCATAGAGGTTTCCGGCTTCGTCGAAAACAAGTTTCCCGCCTGGGAATGCACCGTCAGCTCCCCCGCTAAAGGTATGCAGGATCGTTTCATTCCAGGTTACGCCGGAAGGCGTCAACTTATAGATAATTCCGCATCCACCTCCGCATATCGGGCCGTTGAAGTTGCCACCTCCGTACGTAGCCCCATAGAGATTTCCGGCAGTGTCCATCGACACAGCCGAGTAGGGATTTTCGCCATCAACACGGTCATTACTGAATGAATAAAGAGTCCGAGCCCTCCATCCGTTGCCTGATGGTGAGAGCTCGAATACGGTCCCATCATGATAGACACCGCCATTCCCTGTTGTCCCGTACAGATTACCCGCCTTATCGAGGATGACTCCGGCGTAAGGAGTAGAGCCATCGTCTCCGGCGTTAGTGAAAGCATGCAGAACCGCGAATATTCTTCCGACGGCGGGGGAGGGCCTGAGCTCAAAAACAGTGCCATTGTTTGAGATGCCACAGGCTGGTGTCGTCCCGAAGAGAGTCCCGTTCACGGCCAGCTCGAGTCGCGCCTGGGGGTAACAGCCGTCCCCGCCCCCCGTAAACCTATATAGCGCCCTATATTTCCAAGTTCCGTTCACTGGAACCATCTG
>Ga0335077_10003725_pt1 | contig 18523 bp, 7 predicted proteins | sample Lox_Sample_31_FD_207151 | JGI IMG/M metagenome (GOLD analysis project Ga0335077, IMG submission 207151) | Soil microbial communities from Loxahatchee National Wildlife Refuge, Florida, United States - Lox_Sample_3.1 | ecosystem: Environmental > Terrestrial > Soil > Wetlands | place: USA: Florida... | reverse complement strand
CGTCTCTACTGGACCGACGAGGTGTACCGCCTGCACGAGGTCGATCCGACCACGCCTGCACCGACGATCGAAGGTTCGCTCGCGTTTTTCGCGCCGGAGGGGCGGCCGCTCGCCGCGCAGACGGTGCGCAACGGCATCGAGCGCGGCATCGCCTGGGATCTCGAGCTGCCGCTGCTCACCGCGCGCGGGCGGCGGATCTGGGTGCGCACGCGCGGCGAGCCGGAGATGGTCGACGGACGTTGCCTGCGCGTGGCCGGCACGCTGGAGGACATCACGGCCGCGCGCGTGGCGCGCGAAGCCCTGCGGGCGCGCACGACCGAAAGCCGCAAGCTCGCGCTGGTCGCGGAGAACACCAGCGACCTCGTGCTCATCACCGACGCCGCGCATCGCATCGAGTGGGTCAACACGAGTTTCGAGCAGGTCACCGGCTACACATCGGCGGAGGCGATCGGCCGCACCGCGCGCAGCCTGCTCGGCGGGCCGGTCGCGGAGCCCGCCACGCTGACGGAGAGCGTGCAGCGCGCCGCGCCGGTGGCCGGCGTGCCGCTGGAGCTGCATCGCAAGGATGGCTCGACCTACTGGGTCGAGCTCGAGCAGCGGCCGGTGCGCGACGAGACCGGCGCGATCACGCACTTCATCGAGATCCAGCACGACGTGACCGCGCGCCGCGCGGGCCGCCAGCGCGAGCAGGACCTGGTGCAGCGCCTGCGGCTGATCACGAGCAGCACCCGCATCGGCATCTTCGAGCGCGACCTCGATACCGGCGTCGGCGTGTGGGACCACGAAGCGTTCCGCCTGCTGGGCTTCCCACCGGGGCCGGGCGCTCCGCCGCTCGAAGCCCTGCTCCAGCGCGTGCACCCGGACGACCGCGCCGAATACCGCGCGTATCTCGACGATGCCCGGCACGGCAGCATCGCGCGCGACGTCGAATACCGCGTCGTGCACGACGACGGTCGCATCGGTTACCTGCACGAGCGCGGCAGCGCCGAACGGGCACCGGGCGGACGGCGTTTCGTGATCGGCGTCGTGCTCGACGTCACCGAGCAGCGCGTCGCCGAACGCCACGCGCTCGCCGCCGCGGAGCAACTGGCGCTGGCGGTCGGCGCAACCGGCGTCGGCTTCTATCACGTTGCCGGCGACGGCACGACCTGGGTCTGCGATGCGCAGGCAAGCGCCCTGCTCGGATTCGAGGCGAAGGAATCGCGCCTCGGCCAGCGCACGATCGAATCGATGATCATGCTCGAGGATCGCCCGCAGGCCGAGCGGCTGCGCGCCGAGCGTGTCCTGGCCGCAGGCGCCACCGAGGTCAGCTTCCGCATCGTCCGCCGCGACGGCGCGCGGCGCTGGATGCGTGCCCGCTGCGCGGCGGCACCGCTTGCCGCCGGAGATGGTGCACGCCTGTTCGGCATCGTGGTCGACGTCACCGAGCAGAAGGAACGCGAACTGCAGCAGGCGCTGCAGCAGGAGCGGCTCGGGCTTGCCGTCGGTGCCGCCGGCATCGGCACCTGGGACATCGACCTGCTCACCGGCGCCCGGGTCTGGAGCGAGCAGTTGCGCTCGATCTTCGCCGTCGCGTCCGACGCCCCGATGCCGACCCCGGAAGCGATGCTGGAGATCGTCGTCGCCGAGGACCGGCCGCGCGTGCGCGAAGTGCTCAACGCGATTCCGCAGGCGGGGCAATTCGCCGAGCTCGAATACCGCATCCGCCGGTTCGACGGCGAGGTACGCCACGTGCTGACGCGGCGTGCCGCGCAGTACGACCCCGGCGGGCGCGCGGTGCGCGTGTTCGGCGTCACCATCGACGTGACCGAGGCGAGGCGCGCGGCGGAGGCGCTGCGCAAGGCGCTCGCGCGCCTCGAGCTTGCCACCGCCGGCGCGGGGGTCGGCATCTTCTCGCGCGACCTCATCGCCAACCAGGCGCACTGGGATGCGCAGACGTTCCGCCTGTTCGGTCTCGATCCGTCGACGCAACCGCCGGACTGGCCGCAGCTGCTCGCGACGCTTCACCCGGACGAGCGGGAGCGATATGGTCGCATCCTCGCCGCCGCGGCCGAGACCGGAGAATTTCCCGATACCGAGCTGCGCGTCGTCGACCGCGACGGCGCGCTGCGCCATGTGCTCGTGCGCGGGCGGACCGAACGCCTGGCCGACGGGACCGTCGCCGGTCTCGGCGGAGTCGTGCTGGACATCACGGCCAGGAAGGAAGCCGAGAACCGCGCTGCGGAATTCGCCGAGTGGTTGCGCCTTGCCACCGAATCGATCGGCATCGGCTTCGCGCAACGCGACCTGATCACCGGCGTCGGCAAGTGGAGCGACCAGGCGAAGCGCATGCTCGGGCTGCCGCCGGAGGCGCCCACACCGAGCCAGCAGGAATTCCTCGCTCGCATCGCGCCCGAGGATCGGCCGCGCGCCGATCAGGTGCTGCGTGACCTGCCCCGCGCCGGCCGCACGGCCGAAGTCGAACTCCGGCTGCATGGTCACGACGATGCCTGGCGCCGGCTGCTCGTGCGCGTCGCGGCGCGCCACGACGAGACGGGTCGCGCGGTGCACATGTTCGCGGCGGCCATCGACGTCACCGAGTCGCGCGCCGCCGAGGATCGGCTGCACGCCGCGCTGCGACGCCTGGAACTGGCGACGACCGGCTCGGCGATCGGCATCTTCGAGCGCGAACTCGACAAGCAGAACGCCTACTGGTCGCGCGAGGCCTTCGCTCTCTGGGGCGTGCCGGAGCCGGCGGCGCCCAACTGGCGCGACCTGGTGAGCCTGGTGCATCCCGACGACCGCGCGATGTTCGAGTCGCAGTGGCACCACCTTGCCCGCTCGACCGAATTCGTCGATTCGGAGTTCCGCGTGGTGCGGCCGGACGGCACCGAGGGCTGGCTGCTCACGCGCGGCCGGTTCGATCCCGGCGACAGCACGCGCTCGCCGCGCGTAATCGGCGTCGTGCTCGACATCACGCTGCGCAAGCGGGCCGAGCGCCGCGCGAGCGAGATGGCCGGCTGGCTCGGACTCGCGACGCGCACCGTCGGCATCGGGCTCTGGTATCGCGATCCGCAGCAGGACCGGCCGATCTGGGACGCGCAGATGTTCCGCGTCTTCGGCCTGAATGCCGGCGCGGGCACGCCGAGCGACGAGGAGTGGCTCGCGATGATCCTCGAGGAGGACCGAGCGCCGCTGGAGGCGGTGCACAAGCAGCCGCCGCCGCCGCGGACCACGCTCGCTTTCGAGTACCGCATCCGGCGCCCCGACGGCGAGATACGCCATCTGCAGTCGCGTCGCGCCTGCCTGTACGACACGGCCGGCCGGCCGCAGCGCGTGTTCGGCGCCGTGCTCGACATCACCGAAACGCGCACGGCATCGGCCGCGTTGTCGGCAGCGCAGGCCCGTCTGAGCCTCGCGGCGGAGGTCGGCGGCATCGCTTCGTGGGAACGCAACCTCGAGACCGGCGAAGCACGCTGGGATCCGCTGCTGTTCCGCTTCTACGGCCTCGAGCCGACGCGTCCCGCGTTGTCGTTTGCCGAGGTCACGGAGTTCGTCCACCCCGACGACCGCGCACGCTTCACGCAGGACTGGCAGCGCATGGTCGCGCTGCCCGGCACGGTCGAATGGGAAGCGCGGGTGGTGCGGCCCGACGCCAGCGTTGCACACCTGATCACCCGCGCGCGGGCCGAGCGGCGCCCGGATGGAAGGCCGGTGCGCGTGGTCGGCGCCACCCTCGACGTCACCAGCCTGCGCCGCACGGCGCAGCGCCTGCAGGAGGCGCTCGAGCGCCTGCGCCTTGCCGGCGAAGCGAGCGGGATCGGTACCTGGGAACGCGACCTCAACACCGACGTCGCGGTCTGGGATACCACCATGTACCGACTGTACGGTCTCGGCGAGGAGGCGCGTGCGCCTTCACGCGCGCAGGCGGTCGCGCTGGTCCACGCCGACGACCGCGAGCGCGTCGTCCGGGCATGGCAGGAGATCCAGGAGAGCGACCAGTCGGTCGAGTTCGGCTTCCGCGTGGTCCAGCCCGACGGGTCGATCCGCCACCTCACCGCGCGCGGCCGCGTCGAACGGCATCCGGACGGGCGTCCGTGGCGCGTGCTCGGCGCGACGATCGACGTCACCGAGGCGCGCCGCACGTCCGAGGAGCTGCGCGCCGCGCTGGCGCACCTGCGGCTGGTCGGCGAGACCGCCCGCATCGGCACCTGGGAACGCGACCTGGTGACCTACGAGGCGCGCTGGGATGCGGTGATGTTCCGCCTGTACGGCCTCGAACCCGGCGACACGCCGCCGACCCGGCGCCGCATCCTCGAGATGGTGCATCCCGACGACCGCGAGCGCCTGGGCGCCGACTGGGCGCACATGCTCGACGTCGATCACACGGTCGAGGTCGAGTACCGCGTGATCCGGCCCGACGGCAGCCTCGTGCACCTGCAGTCGCGCCGTCGCGTGGAGCGCGACGCCGACGGCCGCCCACGGCGCGCGCTCGGCGCCACCATCGACATCACCGCGAACCGCCTCGCCGAGCGCCAGCTGCGCGAGCTGGACGACTGGCTGCGCCTCGCGGGGTCGACCACGGGCATCGGTTTCTTCCTGCACCCCTCCGACGGCAGCGCGCACTTCAACGATGCGCAGATGCGGCGCATCTTCGGGTTCGTCGGCGAGAGCGGCGACCGCGGCGAAAACGAATACCTCGAGCGCGTCGTGCCGGAGGACCGGCACCTGGTCGCGCAGGCGCGCGAGCGTGCGCTCCATACCGATGCGCCGGTCGAGACCGAGTACCGCATCCGCCTGCCCGACGGCAGCGTACGCGTCGTGCTCACCCGCCGCTCCATGCAGCGCGACCAGAACGGCCGCCCGCTGCACGTTGCCGGCATCGCGCTCGATGTCACCGAATCACGGCTCGCCGCGCGCGCCCTGCGCGCCGCCAACGAACGCCTGCAACTGGCGACCACCACCGCCGGCATCGGGATCTGGGAACGCGACCTGGTGAGCGGACAGATGCAGTGGGACGAGCGCCAGCGCGCGATCTACGGCGTCGACGCAGCGTGGCGCCCCGACTTCGAGCGCTGGCTGGAGCTCGTGCATCCGGCCGACCGCGACCGCCTGCGGCAGACGTTCGTCGCCCCTGCCCGGGGCGGCAGCATCGAATATCGCGCGGTACGGCGCGACGGCGAAGTGCGCACGCTGGTCGGCAATTTCACGCGCGAGACCGACGCGAACGGAGCGTCCCTGCGGCTGCTCGGCACCAACCTCGACGTCACGGAGGTGCGCGCCGCGCAGCGCGAGCGCGATGCGCTGGTCGAGCGCATGCAGGTCATCTCGGAGACGGTCGGCGTCGGGGTCTGGGACTGGGACCCGGACTCGAATACGTCGGTCTGGAACGACCGCATGTACGAGCTGTTCGGCCATACGCACGACTCGTTCGCGTCGCGCACCTGGCTCGACATGCTGCACCCCGACGATGTTCCAGGCGCCGAGTCGGCGATGCAGGCGGCGCTCGGCGAGCGCGCCAGCTTCGACATCGAGTTCCGCGTCGTCTGGCCCGACGGCAGCGTGCACTGGATCGCCTCGCGCGGCCGCGCGGAGCGCGACGCGCTCGGACGCACCGTGCGGGTGCTGGGCGTGAACATGGACATCACGGAGCGGCGGCGCAGCGAGCGGGCAGCGCGCGACCTGCTCGAGCGGATGCAGCTCACCACCAAGGCGACCGGCATCGGGCTGTGGGAATACAACCTCACGGAGCGCGCGCTGCACTGGGACGAGCAGCTGTACCGGCTGGTCGGACGCGCACCCGACGACCTGCCCGACCTGCTGCGCGACTGGACGAGCGTGCTGCATCCGGACGACGTCGAGCAGCTGGCGCGCGAGCAGCGCCGCTCGCTGCGCGACCGTCGCGCGCTCGACATCGAAGTAAGGGTGGTGCTGCCCGACGGGTCGTTGCGCTACCTCACCCTGCGCGGCCAGCTGCGTTTCGACGCCGACGGGCACCCGATCACCCAGTTCGGCGTCGCCTTCGACGTCACCGAGCACAAGCTCACCGAGACGGCCCTGCGCGCGAAGGAAATGGCCGAGCGCGCAAGCCAGGCCAAGACCGAGTTTCTTTCTCGCATGAGCCACGAACTGCGCACGCCGCTGCACGCGATCCTCGGCTTCACCCAGATCCTCGAGATCGACCAGGCGTATCCGCTCGCGCCCTTGCAGCGCGACCACGTGCAGCACATCAAGCAGGCCGGCTGGCACCTGGTCGAGCTGATCGACGAGATCCTCGACCTGTCGCGCATCGAAGCCGGCAAGGCACGCCTGTCGATGGCGCGCGTGCCGCTGGGCGAGGTGATCGACGATTGTCTCGCGCTGGTGGGCACCGACGCCGCCAAGCGCGGCATCGAAACGGCGGTGATGCGCCAGGCCGACGCGCCCGAGTCGGTATGGGCCGATCCGCTGCGGGTCAAGCAGGTGCTGCTGAACCTGCTTTCCAATGCGATCAAGTACAACCGCGATCACGGCTCGGTGCGCGTCACCGTCGGCGCCGATGCCGAGGGCAATGCGCTGATCGCCGTACGCGATACGGGGCTGGGCCTCTCGGCCAAGCAGATCGACCAGTTGTTCCAGCCGTTCAATCGCCTCGGCCTCGAGTCGGCGCCGATACAAGGCACCGGCATCGGCCTGGCGCTTTCGCTGCGGCTCACCGAGCAGATGGGCGGGCGGCTGGAAGTGTCGAGCGAACCCGGCGTCGGCACCGAGTTCCGCGTCACGCTGCCGGTCGCTACCGCTCAGATCGCGCGCGTCCAGGAAGGCGCGGCGCCTCTGAGCTCCCTCGACCAGGACGTGGGCGGGCGGCGCGAAGACGTGCGCGGAAGCCTGCTCTACGTCGAGGACAACCCGAAAAACGTCGAGGTGGTCGAACAGATGCTCGCGCTGCGCCCGCAGGTGCGGCTCTTCACCGCGCCGGACGGCGCCACCGCGCGGGTGCTGGCGGCTGCGTGCCAGCCCGACCTGATCCTGCTCGACATGCGGTTGCCCGATACGGACGGCCTTACCCTGTTCCGCGAACTGCGCGCCCAGCCCGAGACGAGGGAAATTCCGTGCGCTGGCGTGTCGGCCGATGCGCTGCCATCGAACGCCGCGCTGGCCCGCAACGCGGGGTTCGTCGAGTACTGGACCAAGCCGCTCGATGCGCGGCTGTTCCTGGGCGGAATCGATGCATTGCTCGGAGCGCGGCGGTCCTGAGCGGCGCTCGCACGCGGAGCCTCTACAATCCCCTCACACACCGCTTGCCGGTGGCAGCGCCGGTCCGGTTCCCCTCCTCCCGCAATGCGCAACGAAAAGGTCGTCACCGTCCGGCGCGAAGACTATCGGCCGCCCGAATTCCTGGTGGACCGGATCGAACTCGCATTCGATCTCGATCCGGTTTCGACGACGGTGGAGGCGCAACTCGAGGTGCGGCGCAATCCGGGCGCGGGCTCCGGGCCGCTCGTGCTCGACGGCGAGAACCTGCAGCTGCTCGGGGTCGAAGTCGACGATCGCCCCGGCGCGAACTTCGATCTTGCCGACGGCAGGCTGACCGTTCCGCTCGGGTCCGCGACCGAGCGGGCGCGCGTGCGGATCCGCAACACGATCGCGCCGGACCGCAACACCGAGCTGATGGGCCTGTTCCTGTCGCACGGCAGCCTGTTCACGCAATGCGAAGCCGAGGGTTTCCGGCGCATCACGTTCTTCGTGGATCGCCCGGACGTGATGGCGACCTACGCGGTCACACTGCGCGCCGACAAGGAAAGGTTTCCGGTCCTGCTCGCCAACGGAAACCTGGTCGGCAAGGGCGACCTGCCGCAAGGGCGCCACTTCGCGCGCTGGGAGGATCCGTTCCCGAAGCCCTCTTACCTGTTCGCCCTCGTCGCCGGCCGCTTCGAGTGCCGCGAGGAGCGCATGCGCACGCGCTCGGGACGCGACGTGCTGCTGCAGATCTGGGTCGAGCCGGGCCAGAACGACAAGACCGCCCACGCCATGGAGAGCCTCAAGCGCTCGATTCGCTGGGACGAGCAGCGCTTCGGCCTCGAACTGGATCTAGACCGCTTCATGATCGTCGCGTCGCACGACTTCAACATGGGCGCGATGGAGAACAAGGGCCTCAACATCTTCAACGCCAAGTACGTGCTGGCCAATCCGGCCGTGGCGACCGACGCCGACTTCGCCAACATCGAATCGATCGTCGGGCACGAGTACTTCCACAACTGGACCGGCAACCGCGTCACCTGCCGCGACTGGTTTCAGCTCAGCCTCAAGGAAGGCCTGACGGTATTCCGCGACCAGGAGTTCTCCGCCGACATGATGCTGGGCGACAGCGCCGCGCACGGCGATACGGGCGCGTGGGCGCGTTCCGTCAAGCGCATCGAGGACGTGCGGACCTTGCGCGCGGCGCAGTTTCCCGAGGACGCTGGTCCGCTCGCCCATCCCGTGCGTCCCGACTCCTACCAGGAGATCGGCAACTTCTATACCGCGACGGTGTACGAGAAGGGCGCCGAGGTCGTGCGCATGCTGCAGACGATCCTCGGCCGCGAAGGGTTCCGGCGCGGCATCGCGCTCTACTTCAAGCGCCATGACGGCCAGGCCGTCACCTGCGAGGACTTCGTCTCGGCGATGGCCGATGCGAACCCCGACCGCCTCGACCCGGCACGGCGCGCGCAGTTCGTGCGCTGGTATTCGCAGGCCGGCACGCCGCGCGTCGCGGTGGCGAGCCGCTATGACCCCACGGCGCACACCTTCGAGCTGACGCTTTCGCAGGCGTGTCCGCCTACGCCGGGTCAGCCGCAGAAGGAAAGCTTCCTCATCCCGCTGGCGCTTGGCCTGCTCTCGTCCGAAGGCACCGACCTCGCGCTGCGCTTCGAAGGCGAAGCGCAGGCGGGCGGCACGACGCGGGTGCTCGAGCTGGCGCAGACGACGCAGACGTTCCGTTTCGTCGACGTGCCGGTCGCGCCGATCCTGTCGCTGGCGCGCGATTTCTCGGCGCCGGTCATCGTCGAGTGCCGTTACGACGATCCTGAGCTCGCGTTCCTGGCCGCGCGTGACACCGATGGATTCAACCGTTGGGAAGCCGGCCAGCGCCTGGCCGTGGCGCGCTTGATCGCGGTCACCGATGCGTTCGAAACCGAGCGGCCGGCGCAGCTCGACGACGTGCTGTTCGAGGTGTTCGAACACACGCTGCTGGACCGCTCCCTTGCCCCCGCGTTCAAGGAACAGGCGCTGCAGTTGCCGGCCGAATCGTTCCTTGCCGAGCAGCGCGCGATGGTCGATCCGGAGGCTATCCGCGCCGCGCGCCAGTACGTGCGGCGCGAAATCGGGCGTCGCCTGCGCACCAGCCTGCTGGAAGCGTACGAGACGCATCAGACACCGGGTCCGTATTCGCCGGATGCCGCTTCCGCGGGCCGGCGCGGCCTGCGCAATCTCGCCTTGAGCTACCTGGTCGACAGCGGCGCGGAGGAAAGCGTCGAACTGGCGCGGCGCCAGCTGGAGCGCGCCGACAACATGACCGACGTCCAGGCGGCCTTGACCGCGATCGTCAGCAGCCCCGCCCCGTTCAAGGTGGAGATCCTCTTGCGCCTGGCGCGCGACTGGGCGCGCGAGCCGCTGCTCATGAACAAGTGGTTCAACGTGCAGGCGACCGCCGCCGGCCTCGCGGGCGAACCGCCAGTGCTGGCGCGCGTGCGCATGCTGCTGCGGCATCCCGCGTACTCGACCGCCAACCCGAACAACGTCTATGCGCTCGTGAGCGGGTTCTGCAACAACAATCCGGCCGAATTCCACCGTGCCGACGGCTCCGGCTACGTGTTCTGGCTCGAGCAGGTGCAACTGCTCGACCGGATCAATCCGACCGTCGCCGCGCGGCTCGCGCGCTCGCTCGACCGCTGGCGCAAGTTCACCCCCGACCGGCAGCGCCGCATGCGGCAGGCGCTCGCGGAGGTGGTACGGGCGCCGGGACTTTCGCGCGACGTGCGCGAGATCGTCACGAAATCGCTCGAAGCCTAGTTTCTCACCCGACCATCGCTCATGAAGAACGCCTTCTACGCCCAGTCCGGCGGCGTGACCGCCGTCATCAACGCCTCGGCCTGCGGCGTCATCGAGGCCGCGCGCGCCCACCCGGAGCGGATCGGCGCCGTCTATGCGGGGCGCAACGGCATCATCGGTGCGCTCACCGAGGACCTGATCGACACCGGCGCCGAGAGCGCCGCCAACATCGCCGCGCTGCGCACGACGCCGGCTGGCGCTTTCGGGTCGTGCCGCTTCAAGCTGAAGGGACTCGACAAGAACCGGCGCGAATACGAGCGCCTGATCGAGGTCTTCAAGGCGCACGACATCGGCTATTTCTTCTACAACGGCGGCGGCGATTCGGCCGACACCTGCTACAAGGTGTCGCAGCTGTCGGAGGCGATGGGCTATCCGATTCAGGCCATCCACGTACCCAAGACCGTCGACAACGACCTGCCGGTGACCGACAACTGTCCCGGATTCGGTTCGGTCGCGAAGTACATCGCTACCTCGACCCTCGAAGCATCCTACGACGTGCGCTCCATGAGCCGCACTTCGACCAAGGTGTTCGTGATCGAGGTGATGGGGCGCCACGCCGGCTGGATCGCGGCGGCCGGGGCGCTCGTCGCCGACCAGGACATCCCGGTGGTCACGCTGTTCCCCGAGATCGAGTTCGACCGCGAGCGCTTTCTCGCGGCGGTCAAGGCCAGGGTCGAGGAGCACGACTTCTGCACGGTCGTGGTCTCCGAAGGCTGTCACGGACCCGACGGAAAGTTCCTTGCCGAGCAGGGTTCGCGCGATGCCTTCGGCCACGCCCAACTGGGCGGCGCTGCGCCGGTCGTCGCCGGCATGGTCAAGGAAGCGCTGGGCTACAAGTTCCACTGGGCGGTGGCGGACTACCTGCAACGCGCGGCGCGCCACCTTGCGTCGAGGACCGACGTCGACCAGGCCTACGCCGTCGGCAAGGCCGCGGTCGGGTACGCACTCGCGGGCCACAATGCGGTGATGCCGACCGTGGTGCGCAAGTCGTCGCGTCCGTACGTGTGGGAGATCGGCATGGCACCGCTTGCGCAGGTCGCAAACGTGGAGAAGTTCATGCCGCGCGACTTCATCTCGAACGACGGCTACGGCATCACCGATCCGTGCCGCGAATACCTGTATCCGCTGATCGGCGGCGAGGACTATCCGCCGTACGAAAACGGCCTGCCGCGCTTCGTCACGCTGAACAACGTCGCCGTGCCGAAGAAGCTGCCCGACTTCAAGCTGGCCTGATTCGCCGACCCGCTCACCCGGCGGTGCCGCGCCGCGTGCGCAAGCGCGCGAAGGCAAACGCCACGACCAGCACGCCGGCAGCGCCGGCCGCGAGCACGCGCTGAGTGCCGAAACGTTCGACCGCGAGCGCGGCCACCGCGACACCGCTCGTCTGGCCGAGGAAAAAGCCCGCTGCGAACAGCGACACGGCAAGACCGCGCGCCTGCGGCGCCATCTGCGTTGCGTTGGTCTGCAGCGTGTTGTGAAACATGTAGAAGCCGAGGCCGGCGGCGACGCACGCCAGCGGTGCGGTCCACCACCAGGGCGACCACGCGGCGAACAGCAGGCCGAACAGGATCAGCGCACCACCGCCGCGCGCCAGGCCGCTTTCGCCGAGGCGCGGCACCAGGCGGCGCGAGGCGAGTGCGAACAGCAGGCCGCCGAGCGCGAACAGCGTGACAAGGGCGCCGGCTGCGGCGAGCGAGACGCCGGTCTGCAGGTGAAAGTGGGTGGCGAGGAATGCGAACGGCCCGTACAGGATCGCCCCTTCGAGGAACACCACGCAGAGCACGACGCGCGCCCAGGGCTCCCTCAGCACGTAACGCGCCTCACGCAACAGGCGCCCGCTGCGCGCCACGTGGGGCGCAACGACGGTCGCCAGCTCGTGCATGCGCCACAGCAACACGCCGGACAGCAGGAAGCAGGCGGTCAGCAACGCAAACGGCACGCGCCAGTTGAAGTAGTCGGAGGCGACGCCGCCCAGCCACTGGCCCGATGCCATGCCGGCGATCTGGCCGGTGAGGAAGCGCGCGAGCACCGGTTGGCGCCGCTCGTAGGCAACTGCGTCGCCGATCCAGGCCATCGACAGCGGAATAATGCCGGCGCACGTCGCACCGGCAGCGGCACGGGCGACCAGCAGCACCGTGAAGTCACTCGCGACCGCGCATGCGAACGCGGTCGCCGCCGAAGCCAGCACGGCGAGCGTGACCACGCGCCACTTGCCGTGCCGGTCTCCGAACGGTCCGTAGGCAAGCTGGAGCAGGCCGTAGGCGACCGAGAACACCGTGATCACCTGCGCCGCCCCGGCCAGGCCCACGCCGAACGTCGCGGCGAGCGCGGGTAACTGCGCGTCGGCCACGCGCATCGACATCGCGCTGCCGAACGCGGCCAGCGAAAGCGTCACGATCAGCCGCCGCTCCTGGGTCGTGGCGGCCGCGGAGTCGTCGTTCAACGCGGCATCGTCGCGGGGGCGGTCGCTCTAGGGCAGCAGCACGCTCGAGCCGGTCGTCCTGCGCCCGGCGAGATCCGTGTGCGCCTTGATCGCATCGGCCAGCGCATAGCGCTGGTCGATCTCGATCTTCAGCTTGCCGCGGCCGACGAGGTCGAACATCTCGGCGGCCGATTCCTCCAGCCGCGTGCGTGGCACGATATGGGTGGCCAGGGTCGGCCGCGTGACGAACAACGATCCCTTCGCAGCGAGAATGCCGAGATTGACGCCGGTCACCGGGCCGGATGCATTGCCGAAGCTCACCATCAGCCCGCGCGGCTGCAGGCAGTCGAGCGAACCTTCCCACGTGTCCTTGCCGACGCCGTCGTACGCCACCGGTACCTTCGCACCGCCGGTGAGCTGCTTGACGCGCTCGACGAAGTTTTCCCTGGTGTAGTCGATCGTCTCCCAGGCGCCGTGACGCTTCGCGAGCGCCGCTTTCTCGGGCGACGACACGGTGCCGATCAGCTTCACGCCGAGCACGCGCGCCCACTGGCAGGCGATCAGGCCGACGCCGCCGGCGGCGGCGTGGAACAGGATCGTCTCGTTGCCCTGCAGCCGATAGGTCTGGCGGAACAGGTATTGGACCGTCAGCCCCTTCAGCATCATGGCGGCCGCTGCTTCGAAGCCGACTTTGGCCGGCAGCCGCAGCACCGTCGCGGCCGGCATCACGCGCACGTCGGCATAGGCGCCCACTGGACTCTGCGGATACGCGACGCGATCGCCCTCCTTAAGGAACTTGACGTTGCTGCCCACCGCTTCGACCACGCCCGCGGCCTCGGAACCGATGCCGTGCGGCAGCGGGAGCGGGTACAGGCCGCTGCGATAGTAGGTATCGATGAAATTGACGCCGATGGCGTGCTGGCGGATGCGCACTTCGTCCGGGCCCGGATCGCCGACCTCGTTTTCGATCAGCTTGAGTACCTCTGGCCCGCCGTGCTCCTGTACCTGGATCACCCTTGCCTTCATCCTGTTCTCCCTGGAGTCAGAAACCGCGCGCCGGTCGATGAGCCGACCGGAGGAACCGCACAAGACAGCTGGACGATTCTAGTGGCGGCGCGCGGTGCGCTTCGTCGGCCCGCGCGCATCGTTATGCTGCGCGCCTGTCCGAGTGCCGTCGACCGGCGCAAGCCGCCACGCCCGCCATGCGAATCGCGTTTTTCCCGCCGCTCGCTTGCCTGCTTGCGTTCGGCGCCCCCGAAACATCGGTCGCCGCCTCCGTCACCGACGCACTCGCGCCGTGCCGGGTGGACGGAATTGCGCAGGAGGTCCGCTGCGGTACCGTCGAGGTCCCTGAAGATCCGCGCGCAACCGGTGGCCGCCGGATCGGGATCCAGTTCGCGGTGATCCCTGCGCTCGCCAAGAACAAGGCGCCCGATCCGCTGTTCGTCCTCGCCGGCGGTCCGGGCCAGGCGGCGACGCAGGTCGCATCGGTCGTCGTGCCGATGCTCGCGAAGGTCAACACGCGCCGCGACATCGTGTTCGTCGACCAGCGCGGCACCGGCAAGTCGAACCCGCTTTTGTGCAACCCCGACGAGAAGCGACCGCGCCTGGCCGATACCTTCGACGTGGCCGGCCAGATCGCGCGCGTCGGCGCGTGCCTGCGCACGCTCGATGCCGACCCGCGCCAGTATGCGACCTGGATCGCAGTGCGCGATCTCGACGCCGTGCGGATGCGCCTGCACGCCGCGCAGATCAACCTCTGGGGCGCGTCGTACGGCACGCGGGTCGGTCTCGAATACCTGCGCCAGTTCCCCGACCGGGTCCGCACCGCCGTGCTCGACGGCGTTGCGCCCCCGGACATGCGGCTGCCGGCAAGCTTCGCGGTCGACGGCGAGGCCGCGCTCGACCGGATGATCGCCGCCTGCGCGCGCGATGCGGCGTGTGCCGCGCGCTATCCGGACTTCGCGACGCAGACCGACGCGCTGTTCAGGCGCTTCGACACCCGACCCGTGTCGCTCCCGCTCACGGACCCGGTGACCGGGCGGGTGGAACAGCTGCCGTTCACGCGTGAATCTATGCTGGCGGCATTGCGCACCCCGCTTTACGCGCCGCAACTCGCCGTGATGCTTCCGTACGCGGTCGACCACGCGTTCCGCAACGATTTCTCCCCGCTGGCGGCGATGCTGACGGCGCTCGGATCGAACGATTCGATGCAGCTTGCCTGGGGCATGCACTTCGCGGTGATCTGCGCCGAGGACATGCCCCGCATCGATGCGTCCGACCGCGCCGCCGCGGCCGCGACCCGCTTCGGCACCGGCTTCATCGATCTCTACGAGCGTGCCTGCAAGGAGGTCCCGCACCAGGCCGCGCCGGCGGAGTTCTATGACTTGCCCACCGCGGCCGTGCCCGTCCTGCTCCTTTCCGGCGGCGCCGATCCGGCCACGCCGCCGCGCCATGCGGCAACGGTGGCCAAGGCGCTGCCGAACAGTCGCCACCTGATCGCCCCGAATCTCGGCCACGGCATCAGTGCGCAGGGATGCGCGCCCGAACTGATCGCGCGTTTCGTGCGCCAGGCCTCGTTCGACGGCATCGACGGCGCGTGCCTGGAACGCCTGCCGGCGCCGCCGTTCTTCCGCCCGCCCACCGGGGATTCCGAGTGATCGAGGTCGCGGGACTGGCGAAGAGCTTCATCGCCCGGCGCGGCGGAACGCGCAGCGTGGTCAACGCGGTGATCGACGTCTCGTTCCGTGCGCAGGACGGGCGCATCACCGCCCTGCTCGGCCCGAACGGCGCCGGCAAGACGACGACGCTGCGCGTGCTGGCGACCTTGATGCGCGCCGATCGCGGCACGGCCGCCGTCGGCGGTTTCGACGTCGCGGGCGATCCGGTGGCGGTGCGGGCGCAGCTGGGCGTTCTCTCCGATGCGCGCGGGCTCTACACGCGCCTCACCGCGCGCGAGAACGTCACCTACTATGCCGACCTGCGGCGCGTCCCGCGCGGCGAATGCGCCGAGCGCCTCGCGATGCTGGCCGACCTGCTCGACATGGGCGAACTGCTCGATCGGCGCACCGACGGATTCTCAAGCGGCGAGCGCATGAAGGTCGCGCTTGCGCGTGCCCTGATCCACGACCCGCGCCACCTGATCCTGGACGAGCCGACCAACGGCCTCGATGTCACCTCGACGCGCGCGTTGCGCCGGCTGCTGCGGCACCTGCGCGACCGGGGCAAGTGCCTGCTCTTTTCCACCCACATCATGCAGGAGGTCGAACAGCTGTGCGACGAGATCGTGATCGTCGCGCACGGCAGGACGATCGCCCACGGAAGCGCCGCCGACCTGTGCCGCGCGGCGGGCGCGCAAGACCTCGAGGACGCGTTCGTGCGGCTGGCGCTCGGCGCGGGCGGGCGCGAACCGGCAGCCGCGGCACCCGCGCAGGAGCACGCGTGACGATCTCCTGGACGATCTTCCGCAAGGAGCTGACCGACGCCGTGCGCGACCGGCGCACGTGGACGATCGCGCTGGTCATCTCGCTGCTGTCGGGCCCGGTCGTCTTCCTGCTGCTTTCGAACTTCGTGAGCGGCATCGAGGAGAAGGTGGCGAAGCGCGAAGTCGTGATCGACCATCCCGAATACGCGCCGACGCTCGTCAATTTCCTGCAGCGTGCCGGCGCGACCATCGTCCCCGCACCGGCGGGCTATCGCGAGCAGCTGCGCAGCGGCAGCTTGGGCAACGCCGTGCTGGTTCCGCCGGCGGACTTCGAACGCAAGCTCGAGCGCGGCGAGCAGGTCGAGGTGCAAGCGGTCTTCGACGACAGCCACGAGAAGGCGCAGGCGGTCGTCAGGTCCAGCATCCGCCTGCTGGCCGGATTCAATCGCGAGGTCGGCGTGCAGCGCCTGTACGCGCGCGGCGTGAGCCCGGGGGTGCTGGCACCCCTGGAGGTGCGTGAGGTCAGTCTCGCACCGAACCAGGCGCGTGGTGCGCAGCTCCTCTTCGTGGTGCCCTGGGCAGCCTTGATGGTGGCGGTGTTCGGCGCGCTTTCGGTGGCGATCGACGTCACGGCGGGCGAACGCGAGCGCGGCTCGCTCGAACCGCTGCTCGGCAATCCGCTGTCGACCGGCGCGCTGGTACTCGGCAAATGGGGCGTCGTGATGACCTATTCGCTCGCGATCGTGGTGCTCACCATGGCGGGCTTCATGGTCTCGATGCGCCTGATCACCAACGAGACCATGGCGGCGCTGATGCAGCTCGAGTGGCGCGAAGTCGCGATCTTCGTCGCCCTGCTGCTTCCGTTCGCGGCGCTCATGGCGGCGGTCAACATGCTCGCGGCGACGTTCGGCCGCACGTACAAGGAGGCACAGACCTATGTCAGCTACATCGCGATGGGCGTGCAGTTCTCGGCCATCGTGCCGGTCTTCCTGACAGTGCGCGATGCGCCCTGGCAATGGTTCGTACCGGCGGTCTCCCAACTCACGGTACTCATGCGTGCGCTGCGCGGCGATCCGATCGGGCCGATGGATCTGCTCATCCCCGGTGCGGTCTGCGTCGGCGCGGCCGCGTTCTGCCTCGCGCTGCAGGCACGGCTTCTCGAGCGGGAGACGATCGTCTTTGCGCGTTCGTAGCGGCATCCGGCGATGCCGCCGCTTTAGCTGCAAAAAAGGGGGTTCCTCGACCGAACGGACGGTGATCGCGAGGTGTCAGGGCGCGCCGCCCGATGCAATAATCGCGCCTGCATGGCTGCCACGACGCTCATGTCCCTGCCCACGGAACCGTCTGCGCTGCTCGCCGCGGCGCCGCGCATGGTGGGGCGGTTCTCGATCCGCGCCGAAATCGGCCGCGGATCGAACGGAGTCGTCTACTCCGCCTTCGATCCGGTCCTCAGCCGCGAAGTGGCGATCAAGGCGATCCCGCTCACGCACGACAGCAAGTGGAGCGAGCGCATCGAGGCCAACTTCCTCAACGAGGCCAAGGCGGCCGCAGGGCTGAACCACCCGCACATCGTCACCGTGTTCGACGCGGGCAAGACGGAATCACTCGCCTACCTGGCGATGGAGCGCCTGTACGGCCGCGATCTGCACGAGGTCATCGTCGCGGGCCAGCACTTCAGTCCGCGCCAGGTCGGATCGCTGCTGACCCGGGTCGCGGATGCGGTGCACTACGCGCACAAGCGCGGGCTGGTCCACCGCGACATCAAGCCGAGCAACATCTTCATCCTGCGCGACGGCAAGCCCAAGGTGCTCGACTTCGGCGTCGCGCTCGCCAACCTGAGCGAAGCGGGCAGCACCGAGCGGCGCCAGCTCATCGGCACGCCCAACTACATGTCGCCGGAACAGGCGCTCGGCCGCAAGCTCGATGCGCGCAGCGACGTGTTCTCGATCGGCACCATTCTTTACGAGCTGCTCTCCGGGCGTCGGGCCTTCGATGGCAGCACCATCGACGAGACGCTGGCGCAGGTGATCTCCGACCAGCCTGCACCGATCGATGCGCTGAAGACCAACATTCCGCAGCGCCTGATCGACATCTGCAACAAGGCGCTCGAAAAAGACATCGAGAAGCGCTACCAGAGCGCTGGCGACCTGCGCAACGACCTCGCCGCATTCGCCGGACAGCCGTCCACCAATGCCGCCAACCAGTCGACCTATGGCCTCGGCGGACCACGCGCCATGGTCGCGCGCATGGGTGCCCTGCTGTGGCGCCGCGCGACGCCGCGTGCCGTCGCGATCGCCGGGGTCGCGGCATTGCTCATCGTCGGCGCGCTCGCGGTCACCGAGACCATGCAGACGCCCCGCGTCGAGGTTGCCGTGCCGCCACCGCCGCCTCCGGCACCGCTGCCGATCGTCACAGCTCCGGAGCCAGCCCCGATTGCCACGGTCGAGACACGCAGCCTCCCGGTCGAGCCTCCCAAGCCTGCGCGCAAACCCGCGCGTCCTGCGCGGACCGAAACGTCGAGCGCGCAGGCGCTCGCCACGACGGAAGGATTCGTCGCGCTCGCGGTGGCGCCGTGGGGCGAGGTGTTCGTCGACGGCGCGACGCGCGGCGTGTCGCCTCCGCTCAATCGC
>Ga0335077_10003724_pt1 | contig 18524 bp, 15 predicted proteins | sample Lox_Sample_31_FD_207151 | JGI IMG/M metagenome (GOLD analysis project Ga0335077, IMG submission 207151) | Soil microbial communities from Loxahatchee National Wildlife Refuge, Florida, United States - Lox_Sample_3.1 | ecosystem: Environmental > Terrestrial > Soil > Wetlands | place: USA... | reverse complement strand
TGCAGCGGGGCGACACGGTCGTGGCGATTGGAACCGCCCCCGTTACCACACTGACCTCGCTGATCCAGCAGATTCGGTCGAGCCCCGGGGCGCCGATCGAGCTCCGGGTGGCACGGGCCGGCGGCGCCGTCGATCTCACGGTGACCCCGGATTCCATCCACGAAGACGGCCGGGTCATCGGGAGGATCGGCATCGGCTTCCTTCCCGCCGTGGCCTTCGAGCGCAAGCCTTACTCTATTCCACAGGCGATCGTCGCCGGCCTGCGAGAGACCGGGCGGGCCTCCACGCAGATCGTGCGGACGGTGCAGGGGCTGCTCTCCGCCCGGATCCCGAGCCGGGAGGTGGGCGGTCCCATCCTGATCGGCCAGCTCGCCGCGCAAAGCGCCCGGCTCGGCCTCGACACCTTCCTCTCGTTCATGGCGTTGATCTCGGTGAACCTCGCCGTGATCAACCTGCTGCCGATCCCCGTGCTGGACGGCGGACAGTTCTTCTTTCTCCTGGCGGAGGCGGTCCGGCGCCGGCCGCTGTCCCTGCAGCTCCGCGAGCGACTCACGATGGTGGGCCTGGTGCTGATCGTGATGCTGATCGTGCTCGCGTTCAAGAACGACCTCAGCCGGAACTGGGGCGTCATCACGGGCTTCCTTGGGCGGCTGGGAGGCCGGTAGGATGCTCGCTGGCATGGCGGCTGCAGCGGGGCGCCGTCGCGTCGTCTAGAAGGCCGGATGCGTTGAATCCTCCATCGGGCGAGACAGCCGTGATGCGTCATCCTGTCCGCCGCGCCATTTTGTCACTGGTCCCCACTCCGTCGCAGTGCGCGACTTACGCTCATGACTCTGCTCTCACTTGAATCCGTCACCAAACGCTACGGCGACGTGACCGCCGTCGAGAACCTGTCGTTCGCGGTGGATCGCGGCCAGGTGGTGGGCTTTCTCGGGCCTAACGGCGCGGGCAAGTCGACCACCATGCGGATGATCACGCAATATCAGGAGCCCGACGGCGGCCGGATCCTGTTCGACGGCGTCCCGTTGGACGAGGCGGGGCTCGATGCCAAGCGGCGCGTTGGCTACCTGCCGGAGAACAATCCGCTCTACACCGAGATGCTGGTCGCCGAGTACCTCAACTTCGTCGGGCGGCTGCGGGATCTGGGGGGCCGCCCGCTGGCGCAGGCGATCGACGAGGCCGTGGTCGCCACCGGCATTGAGGGCGTCTTCCACCGGCCGATCGGCGAGCTGTCGAAGGGCTACCGCCAGCGGGTGGGGCTGGCTTCGGCGATTCTCCACCGGCCCGATCTGCTGGTGCTCGACGAGCCGACCGAGGGCCTCGATCCGAACCAGCGGATCGAGATCCGCCATCTGATCGGCCACCTCGGCCGGGACCGGACGGTGATCCTCTCCACCCACGTGCTGTCGGAGGCGCAATCGGTCGCGTCGCGGCTCCTGATCATCAATCAGGGCCGGCTCGCGGCGGATGGACCGGTCGCGGACCTGGTCTCTCGCGCCGGCGGGAGCGTGCGCCTCTCGGTGGAGGCCGAGGGCACCGACATCGCGCCCCGCCTGGCCGGGCTCTCCGGGGTGACGGATGTCGAGCCCCTCGGCCAGAACAACGGGCGGACGCGGCTCCGCCTCACCGCGAGCGCGGCGGCGGATGTCCGCCCCGAGATCTTCCGGCTGGCCACTCGGTCAGGATGGACGTTGTACGAGCTGCACCAGGAGGCCGGCAGCCTCGAGGACCTCTTCCGCCAGCTCACGGGGAAGGGAGAGGTCGCATGAAAGGGATGCTGATCATCGCGCGGCGCGAGCTCAAGGCCCTGTTCGACAATCCCGCCGGCTACGTGCTGCTGATCGTGTTTCTCGTCGTGAACGGCTTCCTGTTCTTCCGGGCCGCCTATCTCACCAACACGGCGACGCTCCGGCCCATGCTGGACATGCTGCCATGGCTGTTCCTTTTCTTCGTCCCCGCGGTCGCGATGCGGACCCTGGCGGAGGACACTCGCAGCGGACAGTTGGAAGTGCTCCTCTCCCAGCCCATCAACGAGTTGCAGTTGCTGCTGGGCAAGTACCTCGGCGCCGTGTTCTTCCTGTGGCTTGGCCTCCTCTTGACCGTGCCGATTCCGTTTGGCCTCTGGCTTGGCGCTGAGCTGCCGTGGGGATCGGTGTTCGCGCAGTACGTGGGGTCCTTGCTGCTCGCGGCCGGCCTCGCGGGTGTGGGGGTCTGGGCCTCGTGCATCACCCGCAGCCAGATCACCGCCTTCATCGTGGCCGTGGCGGTGATGTTCCTGCTGGTGCTGGTGGGCCTCAATCCGCTCGTGGTCGGGCTTCCGCCGCAACTGGGGACCATCGCGGCTCGCCTGGGGGTGCTGTCCCACTTCGACAGCATCGGACGGGGTGTCATCGATCTCCGGGATGCGATCTATTTCGTCTCCCTCGCCGCGATCTTCCTGACCCTGGCCTATGGCGCCCTGCTCGGGCGGAAGCTCGCCGCCGGGCGCCCGCCGGTCCGCCGCCTTCGGGTCGGGGTGCTGCTCATCGTGGGCATTCTGGTCGTGGTGGACCTGCTGGGGAGCTACATCGGCGGCCGGCTGGATCTCACGCCCGGCCGAGCCTATACGCTGTCGCCCGCCACCAAGCAGCTGGTCCGCGGGCTCAACGACATCGTCACCATCAAGCTGTTTGCCTCCACGGAGCTGCCGGCGGAGGTGGCCCTGCTCAAGCGGGACATCAACGACCTCTTGAGCGATATCCGCTCGGCGGGCCGCGGCAAGGTCCGGATCGTGGAGGAGGACCCGGCCGAGAATGCGAATGCCCGGAAGGACGCCCAGGCGCTCGGGATCGAGCCGGTCCAGTTCAACGTGGTCGGGCGGTCGGAGCTGCAGGTGAAGCAGGGCTACCTCGGGATTGCAATCCAGTACGCCGATGGGAACGAGACCATTCCCTTCGTCCGTCAGACGGACGACCTCGAGTACCGCATCGCCGCCGCCATCCGGGGACTGACCCTGACCAGGAAGCCGGCCGTTGGAGTAATCACCGCGATGCCGGATTGGGGCCGCCAGGGACGGACCCTCGGCATGGTCCAGGAACAGCTTGCCAAGAGCTATACGGTCGTCCCCGTCTCACTGACTGACACCACGCAACCGGCGGACTCGCTTCGGGTACTGGTCATCGCGGGGCAGCCCGAGAGTCTCTCCACCTCCTTCCGGGATCACCTCCAGGCCTTCTTCGCTCGTGGCGGCAGCGCGCTCATCATGACGACGGGTGCGCCTATCAGCCCCACGCAGCCGTCGGCCAATGGCACCGAGCCGGTCTGGAACAGCGTGCTCGCGCCGTTCGGGATCAAGGTGCGTCCCGATCTCGTGTACGACCTCGCCTCCAATCAGATGGTGCCCGTGCCCGGTGCCGGGGTCTACCAGGGATACCCCTTCTGGGTGCGCGCGCAGCCGGCCGGGGCCACGCCGATCACGGAGGGCCTCGGGGAGATCTTCCTGCCCTGGGCCAGCAGCATCGAGATTCTCCCCGGCGCCAAGGGGCACGTGACGCCGGTGCTGGTTTCGAGCCGCGCGGCCGGCATTGCGGAGGGGGATATCGACCTCAACCCCAACCGCGAGTTCCCGCCGGTCGACCTCAAGGTGCGGACTCTGGGCGTGTCGGTGAGCCCGGGGGACAGCGGCGCCGGGCCCAAGGGGCGGGTCGTCGTGGTGGGCAACATGGAGTTCGCCACCGACCGCTATGCCAGCGCGGCTACGGAGAACGCCGTCTTTGCGCTCAACGCGGTCGACTGGCTGACCCAGGATGAGGCGCTCATCTCGATTCGCAGTCGCGACCGCCGCCCGCCGCGACTGCTCTATTCCAGCGTGGGGCTGCAGCAGGGTGTGAAGTACGCCAACCTGGTCCTCATCCCGGTTCTGGTCGCCATCTTCGGCGTGGTGCGCCTGGTGCATCGGCGGCGTCAGTCCCTCGTGCCCTGGTCGCCCCTCGCGCCGGTGGCGCCGGAAGGAGGGGCCGCATGAGTCCCAAGGTCCTGATTCGGCTCGCCATCACCCTGGCGGTCGTCCTCGTGGTCTGGGGTGGCTTTGCGCTCTTCGGCAGTCGCCATCGCGATGCCGCGGGGACGCTCCAGATTCCTCATCTGGCCGGCGCCGATGTGAGCCGGATCGCCTTCCGGAAGGGAAGCGATACCGTGGTCATGACCCGGAATGGCGGGGCCTGGTTGGTGAACGGCTTCCCGGCCTCCGGCCGCAGCGTCCAGACCTTTCTCAAAGCGACCGGCGATACCACGCTCCGCAGCGAGATCGTGGCCAAGAGCCCTTCGTCACAGGCCCGGCTCGGCGTTGACAGCACGAATGGCAAGCGCCTGACAGTGGAAAGCGGCGGCCGTGCGGCCCTGGATCTGTGGATCGGGAACCGCGGGCCCGATTTCGACGGGTTCTACATTCGGCCGGTGGGGAGCAACGTCGTGTACGTCCTGCACGGCTTCTTTGCGGAACTGCTCTCTCAGGGCCTGGACGACTGGCGCGAGAAGGAGATCGCGACGCTCTCGCCGGACAGCATCGGCAAGATAGAGGCGGAGCGTGGCAAGGCCCGCTGGTCGCTGGAGCGCGGCGGGTCCGGGTGGATGCTCGGTCGGACGGGCGCGGACTCCACCAAGGTGGCGCGCTACCTCGAGCGGGTGACGACGCTGCGGGCGGCTGGATTCCCCGATGGGGCGCAGCTCGACTCGATCAGCTTCGCCCATCCGGGCCGGCATCTGGCCCTGTACACGCGGGCGGGCAAGCCTCTGCTCTCGCTGGTCTTTGACTCCAGTCGTGCGGGGTACTTCTGGGTGCGGGCGGACTCCGGGGGCCCCGTCTACCGACTCGACGCGGACATCGCGAACCTGGCGGTGCCGGCCGAATCGGCGCTCGTGCCGACACCGAAGAAGAAATAGCCTCGAGTGGTAGCGCGGCGGATCCCCGCGCTACCACACCTTCCACCATCCCTTCTTCTTCTGCTCCTGTTCGTGCAGCACGGTCTTGGAGTCGCGCAGGTATCCCTCCGGCACCGGCAGGTCGGAAGTCGGGCGGCTCTGGATGGCGATGTCGGCGAGGTTGTCGAGCAATTCCGCCGCGGAGGGCTGGCGATCGGCCGGGTGCTTGGCGAGCAGCCGCAGGATGATGCGCTCGAGGCGCTTCGACAGCTCCGGGTTCCGGTTCCGGGGGGGCTCGGGGCGGTCCTCGACGTGCATCCGGGCCAGCTCGAACCAGTCGTTCGACTTGAAGGGCACGTCGCCGGTCACCATGCGGTACAGAGTGATCCCCAGGGAGTACAGGTCGGAGCGACCGTCCAGGGCCCGTCCCTGGGCCTGCTCCGGTGAGATGTAGGCGGGGGTCCCGATGGTCATCATGAAGCCGGTCGCCGCCACGTAACCGCTCACCGCCCGCGCGATCCCGAAGTCGGTGAGGACCGCCCGCCCGTCCGCGGCCAGCAGGATGTTGTCAGGCTTGATGTCCCGGTGGATGACGTTGCGCTCATGGGCGTAGGCGAGGGCTCGGGTCACGCCGATGCCGATCGCCACCGCGTCGCCTTCGGGAATCACGCTCTGGCGGGCGAGGCGCGCACTCAGGCTGTCGGGGTGCAGATCCATGGCGAAGTAGGCCAATCCCCGCTCCGCGCCCACATCCTCGATGTGCACGATGTTGGGGTGCTCGAAGCCGGCCGCGAACGCGGCCTCCTGACGAAACCGGGTCTCGACGGCGGGGTCGGTGGCGTAGCGCGGCTTCAAGACCTTGACGGCAAAGGAGTTGCCGCCGTCGCGCCGCGCCGAATGGACCCATGCGAACCCCCCCTGCCCAAGTAGTGGGCCGAGGGTGTAGGGGCCGAGGCGCTGGCCGGGGGCGGGCTGATCAGAGGTCATGACGGGGTTGCCCGAGGGCGGAAAGCCGGGTTATTTTGTTCTGCTATCGACGATTATGAGCCGACGGGCAAATCGCCCCGAGCAAGTGCCAAGAGGATACACGCAGCATGGGATTTGACAAGCAGGCGGTGATCGCCAAGCAGCGGTCGCACGAGACCGACACCGGCAGCACCAAGGTCCAGATCGCGCTGCTCACCGAGCGTATCAACTCGCTCACCGATCATTTCCGAACCCACGCCAAAGACCATCACGGCCGCCGAGGCCTGCTCAAGATGGTCGGCACTCGTCGCCGGCTGCTCAATTACCTGAGGCAGAACGATCTGGCGACCTACCGGGCCCTGATCGATCAGCTCGGGCTCCGACACTAACCCGCCCGCTCGCACGAGGGCGTCTCAGCCAGGCCGGCCGGGACGCCCTTCAACCTATTGGGGCTCCAGGCACAGGAACAGGTCGTGACCGCACACCGCATTGAGACCGCATTCGCCGGACGGCCGCTCATCCTCGAGTCGGGCCGGCTGGCCAAGCAGGCAGCCGGATCGGCGTACCTTCAGTTTGGAGACACGGCGGTGCTCGCCGCCATTACCGTCTCCCCCAGCCAGTCCACGCTGCCTTTCTTCCCCCTCACCGTCGAGTATCGGGAGAAGACCTACGCCGCGGGCAAGATCCCCGGAGGCTTCCTCAAGCGCGAGGGCCGGCCCAGCGACAAGGAGATCCTGGCCGCCCGGGTCATCGATCGCTCGATCCGCCCGCTCTTTCCCGAGGGCTTCCGCAACGAGGTGCAGGTCTTCGTGACGGTGGTCTCCGCGGACCAGGAGAACGATGCGGACGTCCTCGGCGTGGTGGCTGCGTCGACCGCGCTGGCCGCCTCCTCGGTGCCCTGGAACGGGCCCATCGCCGCGGTGCGGGTGGGCCGGGTGGAGGGCAACTGGATTCTCAACCCCACCTTTCAGCAACTCGAATTCTCGTCGCTGGACGTGACGGTGAGCGGGAGCGCCGACTCGATCCTGATGGTGGAGGGCGGCGCGCTCGAGGTATCGGAAGCGGAGATGCTCGAGGCGCTCAAAGTGGCGCAGAAGGGGATCAAGGAACTCCTGGGCCACGAAGAGAAGATCATCAGCAAGGTGAAGAAGTCCAAGCTCGAATGGGTGAAAGAAGAGATCGAACCGGCCTTGGGCCAGCGCGTCCGGGAGCTCGCCGAAGACGAGATGGCCAAGGCGATCAATGCCCGGGACAAGCACGCCCGCGCGGCCGGGGCGGAGGCCTTGAAGTCGAGGGTCAAGGAAGCCCTGGCCGGGGAGTATCCGGAGGCGGGGCGTCAGATCTCCACCCTGCTCGAGGACATCGAATACCGGGTGATGCGGGCGCAGGTGCTCGACAAAGGGGAGCGGGTCGATGGCCGTGACTGCGACACCATCCGCCCCATTTCCATCGAAGCCGGCCTGCTGCCCCGGGCGCACGGCTCGGCGCTGTTCCAGCGGGGAGAGACCCAGGCCCTGGTCGCCATCACCCTCGGCACGCAGGATGACGAGCAGCGCATCGACAGCATCGATACCCCGGCGGAATCCTCCAAGTCGTTCATGCTGCACTACAATTTCCCGCCCTATTCGACCGGCGAAGTGAAGCCCATGCGTGGCACCAGCCGGCGGGAGATCGGTCACGGGGCGCTGGCTGAACGGGCGCTGCAGCCGCTGCTCCCGGACTACGCGACGTTCCCGTACACGGTGCGGATCGTCTCCGAGATCCTCGAGTCGAACGGCTCCTCATCCATGGCCACCGTTTGCGGCGGCTCGCTCGGCCTCATGGATGCGGGCGTCCCGGTGAAGGCGGCCTGCGCGGGCGTCGCGATGGGGCTCATCAAGGAAGGGAAGAAGGTGGCCATCCTGACCGACATCCTCGGGTCGGAAGACCATCTGGGCGACATGGACTTCAAGGTCGCCGGGACGAGTAACGGCATCACCTCGATCCAGATGGATATCAAGATCGAGGGCCTGGATCTCAAGACCATGGAACAGGCGCTCGAGAAGGCTCGGAAGGGGCGCCTGCACATCCTCTCCGAGATGGGCAAGGTGCTGCCCGCGCCGCGACCGGAGATGTCGAAGTATGCCCCGCGCATCATCACGATGATGGTGAAGCCGGACAAGATCGGCGACATCATCGGGCCCAAGGGGAAGACCATTCGCGGCATCCAGGATGCTACCGGCGCCAAGATCAGCATCGAGGACTCGGGGCTCGTAACCATCGCCGCGGTCGGCGGCGAGGCGGGTGAGAAGGCCAGGCAGATGATCGAATCGATGGTGATGGAGCCGGAGGTGGGCAAGACCTACGAAGGGCCGGTGAAGAGCACCACCGCCTTCGGTGCCTTTGTCGAGATCCTGCCCGGCGTGGAAGGCCTGCTCCACATCAGCGAGCTCCAGCACGGGCGCACCGAAAAGACCGAGGATGTCGTCAAGAAGGGCGACGTGGTGAAGGTCAAGCTCCTCGAGGTTGACGACAAGGGCCGGATGAAGCTGTCCCGGAAGGCGCTGATCCCGAAGGAGTGAGGCCGGTCGCCGTGGAGACCACTCGCCTGGATGAGGGGCTGTTCCGGACCCTCGCTCCCAACGGCCTCACCATTCTGACCGAAAAGCTGCCTGGCGTGCGGTCCGTGGCCGCCGGGGTCTGGGTGCGGACCGCCAGCGCCCATGAGCCGCGAGCCAAGATGGGCGTGTCCCACCTGCTCGAACACATGGTCTTCAAGGGCACCCAGCGCCGCAGCGCGCGGCAGCTGGCCCTCGAACTCGAAGTCCGGGGCGGCACCCTGGACGCCTACACCAGTCGCGATCATACCAACTATCAGGCCCACGTCCTGGACCAGGACCTGCCGCACGCCCTGGATGTGCTCACGGACCTGATCCGCCGACCGCTGCTCCGCGAGGAGGATCTGGTTCCCGAGCGGAACGTGGTGCTGGAAGAGATCTCGATGGTCGAGGACACCCCCGACGACCAGGTCTTCGAGCTCTTCGGCTCCTGCCTCTGGCCGTCGCATCCCTACGGGTACTCGATCCTCGGCACCCGGCAGACCGTGGCCTCCATTACCGCCGATGACCTCAAGGCGGTGCACGACGGGTACTACCCCGGCAATTGCATTGTGGCTGCCGCGGGACGTCTGGAGCACGATTCGGTCGTGGAACTCCTGGCGCGGGAGGGGTGGCTGGATGGCCCGGAGCGTCAGGCGCCCAGACCCCCGATCTCCCCGGAGCCGGCGGCGCGGGGGCTCGAACGTCGGATCCCGCGCGATAGCGCCCAGGCGCACCTGGTCTTCGGCTCGGACACCTTCCCGTTTCGAGACCGGCGCCGCTTCGCCCTGTCCATCATCACCAACGCCTTCGGCGGCGGCATGTCGAGCCGCCTCTTCCAGCGCATCCGCGAAGAGCTGGGGCTCGCCTACTCGGTGTACGCCTACCAGCAGTTCTTTCAGTCCTCGGGGGTTGCGGGCGTGTACCTCGGCACCCAGCCGGCCACCGCGGATCGCGCCGCCGACGCCGTTCGAGAGGAATACGGGACCCTCGCGCGAGAGGGACTCCCGGCGGAGGAGCTGGCGCTCGGCAAGCAGCAGCTCAAGGGGCAGCTCATGCTCTCGCTGGAGAACCCAGCCAGTCGGATGAGTCGATTGGCCACGATGACCCTGCTCGGTGAGGGCTATCGGCCGCTCGACAGCCTGCTGGAGGAGATCGACGCCGTGACCTCGAGCGAGATTGCGGCGGTGACCGAGGAGTTTTTCGCGCCCGAGCGGCAGACGGTGGTGCGCCTGGGACCGGAGTGAGCGTCTGCGGCGGTCTCAACCCTGAACCCTGAGTGGCCCATGATCATCGGCGTTCCGAAGGAGATCAAGACCAACGAGAACCGCGTGGCCCTGGTGCCGGCCGGCGCGGAGGCCTATACCACGCGGGGACACACCGTCTATCTGGAGCGCGGGGCGGGGCTCGGCAGCGGCTTCCCCGACGAGGCCTACGTGGCGGCGGGCGCGCGGATCCTGCCGACGGCCGATGAAGTCTGGGCCAAGGCCGAGATGATCATGAAGGTCAAGGAACCGATCGCGGCGGAGTGGCCGCGGATGCGGGCCAGCCAGGTCATTTATACCTACTTCCACTTCGCGGCGTCGGAGGAGCTGACGCGCGCCGTGATTGCCTCGAAGGCGGTGGCCGTGGCCTACGAGACTGTGCAGCTGCCGCACGGGGAGCTCCCGCTGCTCACCCCGATGTCGGAGGTCGCCGGGCGCATGGCGGTGCAGGAGGGGGCGAAATACCTGGAGAAGGTCTTCGGGGGAAGCGGCGTCCTGCTGGGCGGCGTCCCTGGGGTCACTCCGGCGGAGGTCGTCATCATCGGCGGCGGCGTGGTGGGGCTGAACGCCGCCAAGATGGCCGCCGGGATGGGGGCACGGGTGACCATCCTCGACATCTCGCTCGAGCGCCTGCGGTACCTGGACGACGTCCTGCCGGCGAATGTCACGACGCTCTACTCCAACCGGCACAACATTCTCGACTCGATCCGTAGGGCGGACCTTGTGGTCGGCGCCGTCCTCCTGCCCGGAGCCAAGGCCCCGCACCTGGTCAAACGGGAGGACCTCAAGTCGATGAAGCCCGGGTCGGTCATCGTGGATGTGGCGGTCGATCAGGGCGGGTGCGTGGAGACCATCAAACCCACCACTCACGAGAATCCAACGTACTTTGTCGACGGGATCCTGCACTATGCGGTCGCCAACATGCCGGGCGGCGTGCCGCGAACCTCCACTCTCGCCCTCACCAACGCGACCCTCTCCTATGGGCTCCGCCTGGCGCGCGATGGCTGGAAGAAGGCCTGTCGGGATGACCGCGCCCTGATCCTCGGCCTCAATGTGGTGGAAGGGCACATCGTCTACCCCGGCGTGGCCGAGGCTTTCGGCCTGCCGCTGGTCAAGCCGGAGACGCTGGTGTGATCGACCTGGCGTTCGTGCGGCTGCCGCATGGCGCCGACCTGCCGGTGCCCGCGCTCGCAACCCCGGGCTCCGCGGGTTACGACGTGGCCAGCGCCGAGGACGGCATCCTGGCGCCGCTCGAACGGCGCCTCTTCCGCACCGGGTTCGCGGTCGCGATTCCTTCCGGCTTCGAGTGCCAGATCCGCCCGAGGTCGGGGCTGGCGTTGCGTCAGGGGGTCACCCTTCCGAACAGCCCAGCCACGATTGACAGCGACTACCGCGGGGAGCTGCTGGTTGCCCTGGTGAATCTCGGGCCGGAGCCGTTCACGGTGACCCGTGGGATGCGCATTGCCCAACTGGTCTTTGCCCGCGTCGAGCAGGCGGGGTGGCGCGAGGTGGTGGAGCTGCCGGCCACGAGCCGGGGCGAGGGCGGCTTCGGGAGCACCGGCACGGGTCGCTCTGAATGAAGGGGCGCACGAGGTGACGGGCGTCACACCGGATGCGCTTCGATCTTCTAACTCCCCGTCTTGTCCCACCTTACACCCTCCGTTAGCTTTGGCCCCTATTCGACTCCTCCGGCTCAGGTGATGAAGTTTTCGCCCCTAAAACTCGGGTCGTTTCTGCCCGCGAACGAGATCGCGGTGGACCTCGGCACGGCCAACACGCTCATCTACGTGAAGGGCGAAGGAATCGTGCTGAACGAGCCGTCGGTGGTGGCGATCGAGAAGTCGACGGGGAAGATCAAGGGCATCGGTCTCGAAGCGAAGCGCATGCTGGGGCGCACTCCCGACGGCATTCTCGCCGTACGCCCGCTCAAGGATGGCGTGATCGCCGACTTCGATGTCACCGAGAAGATGCTGCGCTACTTCCTGAAGGCCATCATCGACAAGCATGTCTTCCGGGTCCGGCCCAAGGTGATCGTCTGTGTCCCCTCCGGCATCACCGAGGTGGAGCGGCGCGCCGTGCGAGACTCGGCGGAGACCGCGGGGGCCAAGCAGGTGGACATGGTGGCCGAGCCCATGGCCGCCGCCATCGGCGTCGGGCTGCCGGTGGAGACGCCCACCGGCAACATGGTCATCGACATCGGGGGCGGGACCACGGAGATCGCGGTGATCGCGCTCTCGGGGATCGTGTCCGACACCTCCATCCGCGTGGGTGGCGACGAACTCGACCAGGCCATTGTGCAGTTCATGCGCAAGAACTACAACCTCCTGGTGGGCGAGCCGACAGCGGAGGCGATCAAGATCAAGATCGGCTCCGCGGCGCCGACCGGGGACGAGCGCGAGATGGAGGTGAAGGGGCGGGATCTCGTGTCCGGCATCCCCAAGACGGTCCGGGTCCATTCCAGCGAGATTCGCGAGGCGGTGCAGGAGCCGATCCAGCAGATCGTGGATGCAGTGCGCCGGGCGCTGGAGATCACGCCCCCGGAGCTGGCCAGCGACATCGTCGATCGGGGGATCATCATGACCGGGGGCGGCGCGCTGATCCGCGGCCTCGACATCCTGCTGGCGCAGGAGACGGGCCTGCCGATTCATGTGGATGAGGATCCGCTGACCTGCGTGGTGCGCGGGGCAGGGCGGATCCTTGACGACTACGAGAAGTACCAGAACGTGCTGTACAAGTAATGGCGCTCGGGTCGGACCGCTCACTCTCCCGTCGGGACAACGCGCTGTTTTTCCTGTGCGTCCTCCTCTCGGTGGCGATGCTGCTCCGACCCGCGTTCGGCAACCGCGTGGCCGGCTACGTCCGTGACACCGTCATGCGGCCCTTCCTCTGGATGCAGGAGCGGTCGGAGCAATCCCGCGCCACGCGGAGCGCCTTCGACCGGTTGCGCGCCGAGCGGGACTCGGCCGCGCACGCCGCCCAGTTCCTCTCCTCGCTCCGGGCCGAGAACCAGCGCCTGCGCTCGCTGCTGGGGCTGGAAGCCCGCCTTCCGGTTCCATATGTCCCCGCCGAAGTCCTGCACCAATCCGCCCCCACCGATGGACGCACCCTGATCCTCTCCGCGGGGAGCCGGGCGGGAGTGAAGCGCTTCGATCCCGTGATCAGCGCCGGGGGCCTGATCGGCGTGGTGCGCGACGTGGACCGGGACCGCAGCCTCGCGATGACCTGGACTCATCCGGATTTCCGGGCCAGCGCCTTCACCATGCCGGCGCAGGTGTTCGGGATCGTCGCCCCGGCGCTGCAGCTCACCGGCAGCGATCAGCTGCTGCAGCTGCGCGGCGTGGCAATCCGTGATTCGGTGCCGAACGGGACATTGGTAGTGACCTCGGGGCTGGGCGGCGTGTATCCGCAGGGGATCCCGGTCGGGACGGTCATCGGGCAGGCCTCCGAGGAGACGGGGTGGGAGCGGATCTACATCGTGCGGCCGGCGGCCAATCCGGAGAACGCCGAGCAGGTGCTGATCCTCCGAACGCCGCATGACAGCTCGGTGGCACGCGCCTTCCCTGGAGACACCGCGCCATGATCTCCATCCGCGCGGATCGGGGGCGGCTCTGGGCGGTGCTGGCGCTCCTCGTCGTGCTGCAGTTCGCGGTCCGACCCGACCTGCCGTATCCGCGGGTGGCCCCGGACTTCCTGCTGCTGGCCCTCATGCTCTACGCGATCCGGAGTCGCCCGGGCGTAGCCGCCGTGGCGGGCTTCGTGGTCGGGCTGGCCGTGGACGCGGTCACTCCGGCCCGAGTCGGGGCCGGTGCGCTGGCCCACACCGTGGTCGGATACCTGGCCGCGTGGGGGCGGGCCGTGTTCTTCCCCGACAACCTGCTCGTCAACGGGATTGTGATCGCCGTCGGCGTCTGGATCCGGAACGCGATCCAGCTGCTAGCCAGCGGGCCGGGGGTGGGAGGGTTGCCCATGGAGCTGTTCGTGTGGTCTCCGTTGCAGGCGGTGACGACGGCGGTCGCGGCCGGGCTGGTGCTCCTTCTCTTCCAGCGCTGGCTCGACATCAGGCTCGATACATGAACGAATTCCACTCCACGCGGCTGCGGGCGCGCGCCATCCAGGCGCGATGGGTGCTCGGAATTGCGTTTCTCGTTCTGGTGGGGGCGTTCTTTCGGACCCAGATCCTTCAGTACGACCGCTATCGGCTGCGTGCGGAGAGCAACCGGTTGCGGGCCGTGCCCCTCCAGCCGGCGCGCGGCACGGTGTACGACGAGGACGGCCGGCCCATCGCCGAGACGGTGCCGGGCTTCTCGGTGGCCCTGTTCGCCGCGTCGACCGACTCGCTGCGTCAGGTGCTGTCCCGCTTCCAGAGCGTGGTGAAGATCGATTCGGCCGATCTCGAAGCGGTCGTCGATCGCTACCTCCAGGCCCGCTATCAGCCCGCCCTGGTGCTGGGAAATGCCACGCGGCAGGAGGTGGCGCGCCTCGAGGAACATCGCGCCATGCTCCCCGGCCTGGTCGTGCAGTCGGAGCCGCGGCGCATCTACCCGAACGGGCGCGCCGTCGCCCACCTGGTGGGTTACGTCGGGCAGGTGACGCAGAGCGATCTCGACGAGGATCGGTACGAGGGGGCGCGACTTGGAACGGTGGTCGGGCGCTCCGGCCTGGAGGAGGAGTACGACGATTCGCTGCGGGGCATTCCGGGCGTGCGGTACGTCGAGGTGGATGCGCGCGGCCGGCTGGTGCGCGAACAGGGGGCGGCGCCGACCCTGCCATCCGTCCCCGGGCGGAACATCAAGACGACGATCGATCTCGACCTGCAGCTCTACATCGACAGCATCTGGCCGCGCCAGTTCTCGGGCGCGATGATCGCCATGACGCCCAAGGGCGAGATTCGGGCGCTGTACTCCACTCCGGCCTACGACCCCAACGATTTCATCGGCGGTATCTCCGCGGCCGAATGGCATCGATTGAACACCGATCCTACTCTGCCGCTGCTCAACCGGGCGCTGCAAGTGAAGTACCCCCCGGGGTCGCCATTCAAGCTGGCCACGGCGGTCGCTGCGCTCCGCCGCGGCCTGGTCGACATGAATACGCACATGCCGCAGCCGTGCACCGGCGCCTTCCAGTACGGCAACCGCGCCTTCCATTGCTGGAACAAGCGGGGACACGGATCGCTGGATCTCTTCGACGCCGTGGCCCAGAGCTGCGATATCTATTTCTACCAGCTCGGCCTCAAGGTGCAGCTCGCGAACCTGCTCGAGGATGGCGTGTCGATGGGCTTCGGTGAACGCACCCGGATCGACCTGGTCAATGAGGCCACGCCGATCTGGCCGCCATCCACCGACTATTACGACAAGCGGTACGGCCCCCGGGGCTGGAGCAATTCCGCGGTGCTCAACCTGGCTATCGGCCAGGGCGAGAACACCCAGACGCTGATCAACATGGTGCGGTTCTACGCCGCGCTGGCGGGTGATGGTCACGCTCCCACGCCGTACCTGGTCGAGCCCGACACCTCGCAGAACTACGATCTTCACCTTACGCCTGATCAGCTGGAGGGGCTGCGCCGCGCCCTCGTGGCGGTGGTCGAGCACGGGACGGCGGCGCGGAGTCGCGTGAAGGATTTCTCCGTCGCCGGCAAGACGGGAACGGCGCAGAATCCGCGTGGCGCCGATCACGGCTGGTTCATCGGCTTTGCTCCGGCCGAAAAACCGGAGATCGTGATTGGGGCGATCTTCGAGTTCGGTTTGCATGGAGATCGGGTGGCGCCCTATGTCGTCCATGCCATCCGCCGTTACGTGCTCGGCCCCGACAGCCTGCTGGACCAGCGACCGATGGAGCGCCTGAACCTGCCTGGGGATGCGCCGAGCGCGCCCCAGCGGGAACCGACGGCCCGGCCAGATTCCGCCGCCGCCGACTCGACGGGGCGCCAGCCATGACGCGTCGCCTCGGAATCGACCGCTCCCTTCTCATCTGCGTGATCCTGCTTCTCGGGTGCGGAATTCTCGCCCTCTATTCGGCGGGGCAGACCGATGTCCCCAACTTTGCCGCGGTGGGCGCCTGGAAGCGGCAGCTGATCTGGGCGGGCGCCGGGGCGGTTACCGCCTACCTGGTGTTCCGGGTGTCCCCTCGCCTCCTCGAGTGGGCCGCGCTTCCGGTCTATGTGATGTCGCTGCTCATCCTGCTCCTCACACTCGTGATCGGTCGTGGCGCGGGAACCGCGGCCAGCAGCAAGAGCTGGATCTACATCGGCGGGCACGCCATCGGGCAACCCTCGGAGATCGCGAAGCTGGCGACGGTCCTGATGCTGGCCCGCTTCCTCTCCGGCCGGCGGGAAGCCCCGGAGACGCTCTACGACCTGCTGCCCGCCTGCGGCATTGCCGGCCTGCCGGCGCTCCTGGTGCTGCTCCAACCCGATCTGGGGAGCTCTCTGGTCTTCGCGGGGATCCTGTTCGCCATGCTGTTCTGGGCCGGCACTCCGCCCTCGCTCCTGTTCCTGCTCGCCTCACCGGTCGGGAGCCTCCTGCTCGCGTTCAATCTGTGGTCCTGGCTGGCCTGGATCGTCCTGCTGGGGATTCTCCTCGCGATCTGGCGGCCCTACTTCTGGGAGGGTGTCGCGGTGGCGCTGGCCAACTCGCTGATGGGCTTCGTGGCGCTGCCCATCTGGCAAGGGCTCGCCCCCTATCAGCAGAACCGGCTCCTCACATTCCTCAATCCGGAGACAGATCCCCAGCGCTCGGGGTACCATGCCATCCAGTCGAAGGTGGCGATCGGGTCGGGGGGATGGTTCGGGAACGGTTATCTGCAGGGCCCCCAGAAGCGGCTCGCCTTCCTTCCCGAGCAGCATACCGACTTCATCTACGCGGTGGTGGGGGAGGAGCTTGGGTTTGTCGGGGTGGTCGTGACCTTGATCCTCTTCTTCGCCCTCTTTGCGGTCCTGGTCCGGATCGCCCGCCGGGCCACGGACCCGTTCTCGAGCCTGGTCGTGTTCGGGGTTCTCGGCCTCCTTTTCACCCACGTCTTCGAGAACGTAGGGATGACGGTCAACGTCATGCCCATCACCGGAATTCCGCTCCCCTTCTTTTCCTATGGAGGGTCCTTCCTGGTGGCCAATTGTGTCGGATTAGGGCTCTGTTTTCGGGCAGCTTGGGATGCGAGACTTGGAGGCTATGTTGATTTGTAGCAATAACTTATGAGTCAAGGTCTGGCGGATGACGGTGCACTGACACAGATTGGGGGCTCACGACACGGTTAACCCAACCTCTCATCTCTCCCCGAACCCATATGGCCGTCATGGCATGGTTCAAGAAGGAGCGGAAACCGCGGGCCTCGATTCGAGAGCGCCTCGAGATTCCGCCAGACGCGTGGGAGAAGTGCGACGCGTGCGGGCACGTCGATATCCGGGAAAAGTTCGAACGGGCCCTCAACGTATGCCCGGAATGCGGGCACCACCGAAGGTTCTCGGCGGAGGAGTACATCGAGCTTCTGAGCGACGAGGGCACCTGGAGGGAGCTTTACGCCAACCTCCGGTCCGCCGATCCTCTGGGATTCGAGCATTACCCGCAACGACTTACCGCTGCCCAAAAGAAAGTAGGAGCCTCGGACGCGATCTACACCGGAACTGCCCGCCTTGAAGGTGCTCCCCTCAACCTCGGCGTGATGAACTTCGCATTCATGGGCGGCTCGATGGGGTCGGTGGTGGGAGAGAAGATCGCGCGGCTGGCGCGCCGGTCCGGGGAAAAGCGGGTTCCACTAGTTCTGGTCTGCACGTCGGGCGGGGCCCGAATGCAGGAAGGCGTCTTCTCCCTCATGCAGATGGCCAAGACGTCCGCCGCCATAGCCCAACTGTACCAGCTGTCCGTTCCCTTCATCACGATCCTCACCAACCCCACTACCGGCGGCGTCTCCGCCTCCTTTGCCATGCAGGGAGACGTGATCGTGGCCGAGCCAGGAGCGGTGATCGGCTTCGCCGGGCAGCGGGTGATCAAGCAGACGATCGGGCAGGACCTGCCGGAAGGGTTCCAGACGGCGGAGTTTCTGCTCGAGAAGGGACAGATAGACGACGTGGTTCCGCGCGGCTCCCTCCGGGAGACCACCGCGCGCCTGCTCCGGCACATGCGGGGGCAGCGGCTGGCTGAAGAGACGGTAGAGTAGGATCGGGTCTTGGACTCCTAACGAGCGCCCCGCCGGAGACCGGCGGGGCGCTCGTACTGTTGGGTACTCGGTCTTGACAGTGCATTGTCAGGGAGTGAACGTGGTCTTTCCTCGGCTCGTCTCTCGAGAGGCCGATGCGATACCACGGCTCCCCGCTCCATCGCCTTCGGCCCCCCATCTGGTCGGGCCGCGCCATCTTGCTGAGCGCAATGGCGACGGCGGTCTCGTGCAGTGATTCCCTCGTTTCCCCCTACTCGGCCAACGGCGTCCTCGTTCAGATCCGCGTGACGTCCGTCAGTACTCCGGCACTTGGCTCGACGCCCGATGGGTTCAGCACTATCTCGTGCCAGGTCGGTCTAGAGGCAGTGGCGGGCCCGGGCAACGCGGACCACTGGATGGGGGCGATCTTCCGGTGGTACCCGGGCGGCAATCTGGCGAAACCCTTCGATTCGGCGACGGTCGACACCCGCACCGTGCAAGGGTCGTGGGGGACCGACACAATCGGCAGTGGGCAGCAGCAGGAGTCTGGGTGGGTGTTCACCGCCACCGTCCCGTTCACGGTGGAGGTGCAGTATCGCCTCAGTCAGGCCGATGGCGGCACACAGCTTACTCCTCCCGTGCTCGCGGAGTGCTCCCCGTCCCTTCCAGCCCACCCTACGCTTCCCACGAT
>Ga0335077_10003719_pt1 | contig 18530 bp, 6 predicted proteins | sample Lox_Sample_31_FD_207151 | JGI IMG/M metagenome (GOLD analysis project Ga0335077, IMG submission 207151) | Soil microbial communities from Loxahatchee National Wildlife Refuge, Florida, United States - Lox_Sample_3.1 | ecosystem: Environmental > Terrestrial > Soil > Wetlands | place: USA: Florida... | reverse complement strand
CAGCTCGACCTTCACGTCCTGAGGCAGCCGCGGCGTTACACTGGCCAGATTTTCCAGCGTTCGCGAGCGCGCCCAATAGATGTCTGTGTCTTCGTCGAAAATAACGTAGACATACGAAAATCCGAAATCCGAGATCCCTCGCACCGTCTTGACGTGCGGCGCGCCCGTCATGGCTGTGACGATGGGATAGGTCACCTGATCCTCAATGATGTCCGGGCTGCGGTCCCATCGACTCAGGATGATGACCTGCTTTTCTCCCAGGTCCGGCAGCGCGTCGAGCGGCAAATGCATCACGGACCAACCGCCCCACACACAACCAGCCAGCACCAGCGCGAACACGATCAGCCGGTTATTTACCGAAAAATGGATGATGCGCTGAATCACCGCCGGGCCTCGCTCCGCTCATCAGGCTCTGAGTTACTGGCGGCGGCACTGTTTGGCGCGTAGCGAGATGGGTTCTTGCGGAATTTATTCTGGCAATTGTCGGAGCAGAAATGGAATTTCTCGCCGTGGTAAGTTTCCTGGTGTTGCAACGACTGAGCCTGCGCTTCACTCAGCTTCATCCCACACACGGGGTCCTTGTCGGACACTTGGGCTCCATCCGCCACAACATTCGCGGCGTTCGTCGCGGTAATGGGCGCGCCCCGGAGCCTGCTTTCCGAGTCCACCAGAAAGTTTCCGCTTGCCACGTAGCGCTCGCCTTCGCTGAGGCCTTTTGTCACAACAACGTGATTGCCAACCGAAGAACCCAGCTGCACGCTTCTTGGTTCGAAGAGGCCTTCGCTGGTTTCGACATAAACTGTTTTTCCCATTCCAGTGTCCAGAATCGCTTCTTGCGGCACGCTGATTCCGTTCGGCGGACTCACCTCGAATTCCAGGTCCACATACATGTCCGGCCGCAATTCGATCCTCGGGTTACTCGCCTTTAGCCGCAATTTAAAGGTGCGCGACGTGGGGTCGAACACCGGCGGATTGTTATCGACTGTCGCCGTCAGAGTCTTTCCGGTCTCCCGCATTTTCACGCGCACCCGCCCGCCCGGCCGGTAAAGTTCGCTCTGGTCTGCGAAAATGTCCGCGAAGATCCACACCTCGCTCAGGTCGCCTATGCGGTAAAACTCGGCGCCTGGCTGGAATTTCTGCAGGGGCGACACGTCCTGGGTCAACACCACGCCGTCTACCGGTGAATTCACCGTAATGTCGCGGGTGATCTGGCGGGATCGCGCCAGTTCTTTAATCTGTGGCTCGCTCATGCCCAGCGAGCGCAGTTGCTCTTCGTTGATTCGCAGGTTTGCGTCATTCGCCTTTGACGCGTCTTCGACATCCCGCCCCGGTTTCAAGCGGTCCAGTGTTATCAGCGACTGTAGGTACGCCTGTTCGGCATTGCGGAACTCACGGCTGTAGTAGGTGGCCAGCAGTTCGTCTTTCTTAACGATCGAACCGACCGGGCGGTTCTCCAGCGATTGCACCCAGCCTTCGGTCGCCGACATGAGCCGGTACACCCGGTTCTCCTCCGCCTGCACTTTTCCGGTGGTGCGCACTGCATAAGAGCCGGAATGTTTCTTGATCGTCTCCACTCGGATCCCATAAAGCTGTTGGCGCGTTATATTAATGTTGACCGCTCCAGGCGGCAGACTCTCCTTTGTCGATACGTTTTCGCCTTCGTAGACAGGCTCGAGCGGCATGCCGCAATCGGGAGCTGTACCAGGTTTGTCCGACCGGTAGGAAGGGTGCATCGGGTCCACGTAATACAAAATCTTCTTGCTGATCTGGGGAGCCGCGTTGTCGTGCCGGGATTGCCGTCCAAGGAAGAACGCCAGCGCCACAAGAGCCGATGTCCCGAAAATCAAAGCGATGCGTTTATTCATTGCTGTTTCGAGTCTCACCCGTCGCCGCTGGTGCAATTGGATCCTGTATCAGTCAGAGCGCACACGGGTTAGACTCTAGAAATAGTGGACCGTGATGCACATGTCCTTGCGCTATAGCAAACTACCGGCAGGGGGTCCTGAAGGACTGCTCCTATATTGTGGGATCAAATACACCGATGACGGCCGCGTTTCAGCCAGCAACTGCTTCAATTACTTTGGTTTTGAAGCTGCGGCTGGGGTTGGCGGAGTGGCCTTCGGTGCCAGCGACGCCTTGGTGAACAGAGAGTCGTCCAACTTCGGGTTTATCGCGACCTTTTCGAGCACCGTTTTCTCGGATTGTGTCGTCGCGGCTTGCCGTCCTTGCTGTCGAACGGGCAGCACCTTGGTCTCCAGCACGAATGGAATTTGCAGCCCATTTACCGCCCGGTAATCCCGATAATACACCTCCACCGGATGGTAGACGCCGTCCAACATTTTCGGCTGGCCCTCTATCTTCGCTTCCAGGAACGACTTGGTATCGACCCAGGCATGACTCATGGCGCCGCTTTTGAGCGTGACTTTCAGCTTGTAGCAGTCGTTTCCTTCCACTTTTTCGATAGCTTCGAGTTCTACTTTGTTTCCTTTCGCCGCGTAATCGACTAACAGGCCATCCAGATCGGACGCCAGCGCCGCTCCTTTCGCCTCCTCGGCGGTGAACGGTTCGATCTCTTGTCGTCCCAAAAAAGGCCTGAGCTTCCATCCGTTCTGGCCGTCGTAAATCTGCACGGCGGTCTGACCATTGAACTCGATCTCGATCCGCACTTTTCCCGGGCGCTTCAATTCCATTACAAACGGGAGTCGCACCTCTTCGGCCGACGGTGGCGCCGTCGCCGCTTTGCCCTTGCTTTGACCCGGAATTGCGGTGCTCATTGCCGGACGGCGATTTCCTCCCACTCCCATGGTTCCAGACATCGTCATCGTCTGCACGGAACGCCAAGCCTGTAATCCCCCTCGCGCCGCTACGTTCTTGTCGACAATCTCCGCGGCGGACATTTTCGTCTGGGCGAGCAGCGGACGTTCGCTCAGAATCGGCAATACTGCCAATGCCAAACAAAATCCGACCGCTAATGACTTACCAAACATGCGCGACCTCACTTTGAGAACTATTTCAAGCATGCTAACACCTTGCTCCAATCGATTGGATACGCGCCCTCTGCATGATATTCGGGAAGTAATGGGTCAATCCACCACGAGTCCATCGGCCCGAAACTGGCCGATCACCACACTCACGTGATCCCCTCGTTTCACCAGCCGTCCTTTATTCGAAAACGCCATCCAATACACTTTCCCGTTCTCCGGAGGGCTGCTCTGTCGTAGCTGTCCTACCTTTTCCAGATTCGGAACCACCAATTTCACTTGAGCCTTCGGATCGAATAAAGCAGGTTCGGCCTTCTTGTCATTCAACATCTTGGCCTTCTCGGCGTCCAGAATCCGGTAACTGAACCGGATCACTTCACCCGATTCCGTCCATCTTACTGAGAGCGAGTCCACTCCCCACACCGTTGCGTAATACGTCTCCGCGCGCCCCGCGAAACGGTCCGGCTGATAATGCGTTCCTTTCGACGCGGATGTCGTCGCTGGCGGAGGCTGGCTGGTGGCCGGAGTAGCGGTGGAAGGCGCGGCAGTCTGGGCCCGGGCTTCCGACACAAACATGCCACCGGCAATCAGTACTCCCAGCAACATCGATTTCGCAATCACTTTTTCCTTAGACATCGTTGGTAGCCATATACAGAGATAAAGAACGGGGGCTAGCGCTTAGCACCAGCCCCCGTCGGCATTCTACCACCACCTCGTGCTATGGATTTGCGTGACCCACCAGATTGCCAGTTTGTGGCGAACCGGTGGCGTTATCGGTAAAGGTGATCGTGCCGGCACGATTGACCCCTCTCGCCGATGTGACGTTGGTGAACCGCACACCCACGGTGCAGGACTGGCCCGGAGCGAGAGTGGCGTTCAGGCAATGATCCTGTCCGAGTGCGGCGTTGAAGATGAACGTGAGCAAGGTGCCGCCGGACACGTTCACACCAGTGATGGTCGTGGAAGCGCCGCCCGCCGGCGCCGTGTTCGTTAGTGTCACTGTGCCGGTCGCGGATGCCTGACCTGTCGGCACGGTGATGGTCAGAGGATTCGGTGTGATGCTCACCGTGGCCGGAGGTATACCGGTGCCGGTGATCATAACCGGGTTCCCAATCACGGTGGCTCCGGTGTAGGCGACCGTCAACGTAGAGCTGGCGGCACCTGTTGCTGTCGGCGCGAACTGCACCTTGATGGTGCAAGAAGCACCCACTGCCAGTGCCGCACCGCAATTCGGCGCACCGGCCGGGAACGTCCCAGTACTGACTCGGGTGAACGGTGTAGCGAGGCCTGTGAACGAACCACCTGCGAGCGCAAGCGCCCCCGTATTGGTGACCGTCAGGTTCATCACGCCGTTGCCTCCCGTCAGAACGTTGCCGAATGCCAACGGACTCGGGGATACAGTTGCGGTTGGAACCAGGCCGGTGCCCGTCAAGGTTACGGGCGAGCCAATTACTGTCGTGCTCGACGTGATCGTCAAGTCGGCAGACTGCCCGCCTGCTGTGGTCGGATGGAACACCACTCCGATGGTGCAGGATGCACCCGCGGCAAGGGTTGTACCGCAAGTGCCACTCGTCGTGCCTGAGAACTGTGTTGTGGAAGAGAAGGCCACGGCGATGGTGTTGATTGCGGTCGAAGTGCCGTTCGTCAACGTCACGAATTGGGCTGCGCTGATCTGGCCAACTTGCAAGCTGCCAAAGCCCAGCGCTGGCGGCGTCACGCTCACGCGTTCCACACCGGTGCCGCTGAGTGCCACTGGCGACCCGGCAACCGGCCCGCCCAAGGTGTCACCGATGGCCACCGAGCCAGTGGAAGCCGTCGCAGACGTTGGACTGTAGACGATCCCGAAGGTGCAAGAGCTGTTCGCAGCCAGGGTCGCGGCGCAAGAACCAGCTGCTGCTCCCGTGGCCCGCGAGAATGGTCCAGTGAACACCAGGTTGATATTCGTCATCAACGCGGCGCCACTTTCCAGGGTGAGCGTCTGAGCCGGGCTCGTGCTGTCGATTGTGACGGTGCCGAACGCCAGCGAGGTTGGGGTCACACTCGCCGAAGTCGAGCGCGCGCCTTGCAGTTCGACTGCTCCGATGTCGTAACCACCGCCCGAAGGCCGTGGATTACCGAAGTAGTCTGTTGTCGGCGCGGTTCCGGTGGTGTTCGTGCCAGCCGTTCCGGCATTGATGGCGCGCGAGGTCGAGCGCAACGCGTAGTTGCCGAGCACGGTGTTCGTGGCTGGGTTCACCAGGGCCAATGGGCCCCAGCTGATGTTCACCCAGTTGTTGCCTTCGTCCACGGTCGCGGTCGGAGTCAGGTTAAAGATCGGGTTGGGCACAGTCGCGTCCGAGATACCTGCGGGCACGTTGTAACCCAGTCCGCCATTTTCCGGAGGTACGCGCGATCCGTTGCAGTATTGGCTGACCAACTCGGGGTTCGTCCCGGCCAGAACATTTGTACCGCTGCCAGATTCGCTCGAGTTCGTCAGAACCGAGGAATTCGGAGCAAGCGTGAGGCCGGAGTTGTGATTGCCCGGACCTGTGTCGCCGCGCACACCGATGTCCCAGTAGGTGACCCCACTCGGGCAGGCGCCCGTGGCGGCCTGGCTTGGTGCTGGAGCGGAGCTGAACGCGCTGTACAGTGACACCACGTTCTGCTGGTTCTCCGTCCCGGCTCCCAGTGAACCGACGCCGATGTAGAACGAACGGTTCTGCCAGAACAGGTTGTTGAACATGTCGGGCACCGAGTAGTTGCGGCAAGTTGTGCCGGTGCCGTTGGCCGACGGGCAAGTGACCGTGATTCCATTCAGGGCTCCGGTCAGACCCGCGGTGTTGCGCATGGTGACCAAACCGGCCACTTGCGGCGACGACGCCGTCGAGCCGATGTTGGAACAGTTTGAAGTGCAACCCGGCGCGCTGGCGTTCGGCGCACCCAGCGTGTTGAACAGTGGGCCTGCCGAGGCAGTCGTGTCGTTCGATGCGACGGTGTTGTTGATGAACCGTACCGCCAGAGCATCCTGGAGCGACGCGCCTCCGCCGTCCCAACCGGCCACGTTGTTGACGATGATGTTATTCGTCACTTCGACGTTGTTCCAACGAGTCCAGAAGCTGAGCGCGCCACCGGGGCCGCCATACATCGGCGGAGTATTTGGTCTCATCCCAGACCCAGTCGAGCCGTTCGGGAACAACGGGATTTCTGTCCCGTTTATGTCCTGGAGCCGCAGCCCGCCGCCGCTCCCAGCTTCGGCGCCGTTGCCCATGATCAGGTTTGCGTTGACCACGAGTCCTGGACCGGTGCCATCGCTAAGACCCGGTGCACAGTCCACGTCCGTTACCGCACCGCATTCTGCTCCACCAAGAGCCGCCGAATTGCTGTCCGGTGCCGCGCCCATGATGATGAGACCGCCGCCGTTGGTCGCGATACTCGGGTTGGTACTCTGGTTGAAGAGGATCGTGTTGTGTTCGATGTCGCCGTCGTAGCTGAATCCGATGTGGGCCACACCGCCACCGTCGCCGGTGCTCAGGTTGCCGCACACCCAGTTGTAGTTGAATTTGTAGTAGTCGGAACCGGTGCAGAAGGTTACGCCGCCTGCCCCCGCCGGTGTTCCGGAGAACACTTCGTCGCCGATTGATGAGTTCCGCGTGACGTAGTTGTTGTGGACGCTGACACCGACGTTGTAGCAGAAGGGCACTTCTGCGCCATCCGGGTAGCCTGAAATCTCGGCGTTCTGATCGCCGAGGATGCCATTGCCACGGCTGTTGAAGGTGACAGCTCCAGGCAGACACGTCCAGGGTTGCTGGTCAAAGCCGCCAAAGCCGCCGGAGCCCGCTAGCGGGTCACCATTGTTGCCCACGATCAGAGCATCGGGAGATTCACCCTGACCGATGACGATGCCACCCGTCAAGGTGCCGGTGTTGTTGTAGACGCGATCGTTGGAGATTTCCAGCTGATGCGCCCAGCCGTGCACGAAGATGCCGCCACCGCCCTGCGAACTATCGGTGACTGCCAAGCCGTCAATGCGCGCCGGGTTGCACAGGAAGTTGCTGCTGTAACCGGTGCGGCTTGCGGTGCTGCCCGATAGCGTATTGCAGTCGGCGCTGCGGTTCGTCAAAAGGTTCGTGCCTTGCGTTGCGCTCTCGGGGAACTGGCCCTCGTGAGCGATGTTCGATCCCGCTGCGGTATCCTTGCCGCCGCCGAAGATCTCAACACCGGCTGGATAACGGACGCCCTTCGCCAGTACCGTGATTCCGGCTCCTTCGTACGCGCCCATCAACGAGGGTTCCTGGAGCAACTGCGCCAGGTTACCGTTGACCAGTGTGTCCCATCCCAAAATGCCTTCGAGTGGGATGCGATCCACCTGTGGGTTATTGGGGCCGCCGCCAAAGTACTGCCAACCGCTGCCCGGGCAGCTATACGCTCCGCTCGGATCGTATGGGTTGAGCGGCTCGGACTTTCCGAAGTTCGGATCGCCCGAAACGTTGGCACCCGGTTCTGGAACCAGATGGCCTGCTGTGCTGTAAGGCTGGCCGTTGAGCGCCAGGCCGAACAAGCAATTCACCTGCGAGCGCCACGCGTCCAGCTTTCCGGCCGGATGCGTGTTTGCGTTGATGATGCTGGAGGCAGCGCCGACACCTTGCAGCCGGACCGGCTTCCACATCAGCAGTAGTTCGTTGTAAACGCCCGCATCAACGAGAATCAGGTCGCCCGGCGCCGCTGCGTCAATGGCGGACTGAATTGTCTTGAGGGTGCGGTTCGCGCCCACGCGCGTCGGCTGCTTGTTTTCGATGGTAACGGTAACGCTGTCGATCGACTGCTTGCCGTTCGCGGCAGTGATCACCAATTCGCCGCACCGCGTCGATACGCCACCGTACTGTGCTTGCTGAGCTTTGCAGCTGGGCACAGAGGCTGGCACCGTACCGGTGATCGTTAAGTCGCCCCAGTTGACGTTCGTTAGTGCCTGTCCACCGACAGTGACGTTCGGGCAGGCACCAGCGGACGGACATGTTGAGGGCCGTGCGCCGAAGCCGTAGTTGCGAGTAATCGTCTTCTGGTTGTAAGGAGCCACTGTTGCCGAGGGCCCGGAGTATCCGTAGTTGGCCACCGGAACCGCGTCACCCAGTGAAGTAATAGTGATCGTCTTGCCTGCCGCGCTGACCCACGGTCCTTTGTCGGTGCCGTCGCCGTCCACTTCCTTGATGCCAGGCGTTCCATCCGTATAGTCGCAGTCTGGGTTGTTGTAGCCCGCGCCAGCGAACGCCGAGGTCGGCACTACCGGGGTATCCATGTACTGCGTCTGGCCAGGCATGAACGGAATTTCATAGCAGAACTGGCTGTATTGAGGGTTGAACAACGGGTCAGGCGTCGACCCGGTGCCCGGATCGTTCATGCACGTCACCATCATGGTCGGCGCATAGCCCGTCGGGTTTGGTGGGTTGACTTCCCACGTTGAGTAGGTCAATCCGTTGTACGTGCCCCACTGGTCGGCGTACACCCGTGAAATCTCGATTCCGTTCCAATCCTTGAACGAAACCGGCATGTTTGCCGGCGAGAACTTCTCGCCAAATTGCGGCGAGAACGGATCGAATTCCGACGTGAAGTCGTCTGTAATCACGCCCGTGAAGTGGGCCGCTATGTGCGTAGAGGTGAAGATGTAGAACTTCGCCAACACCGAAGCCTGATCGTTGAGAGCGACTTCCTTGCGGTCGCACAGATTGCGCGTTGCGCCCGCGAATGGAGCCACCTCCGCCGATTGCGGGAACAAGCTGATGTAATCCGGAACCACGCGCCTTTCGCCAACGCACGGCCAGTATTGCTCGACGCTTCCCGTGTCTCCTTCACCCTGCGGCAGCACTGACCGTCCGAGATCCTGCGTCGGGTTCTGAACGTTGGTCGGGTTGTATGTCGCGCCGATCGCGGCCTGGTCCGGAAGAATGTAGATGGCTCCGCCAAGGCCGGGGAATTGCACCGTCGCAGGGGCGATATAGTTGTCGCCGATCAAGATGTTCTTATCTTCTTCCTTCACGAGTTCATACCCGGGAGGAACGACAACTTCGACCACATACTTGCCAGTAGGAAGCATCGGGACACCATGCCCGGCGGTCCAAGGACCAGGCGTCGTGCTGCCGCCATACCGGAACTTGTCGGTCTGGTCAGGGTTGGTCAGGCAGATCTTGCAGTTCGATCCCGTTGGTTCTCCCGTGACCGGGTCCATGCTCGTGATGCTGGGGAACGTGTACATGCCGTCGTACGGAGCTGGCTGTAACTGGTTCCAGTTGTGCATGCCGTCATAGCACTTGAACTGAGAGTTAGCCGGAAGCGGCGTCGGTCCCGTGCCGCCGTGTTGCGAGTTGTAGAAGTCCAGATAGTTCGGCTGGTTGTACAGGCTGAAGAAGAACAGGTCCGCATCGGTGCCTGTATCGCGGCCCTGACCGGGGCAGCTCATGTTAGGAATGCCAGCGGGTCCGCCCGTGGTGATAGCGGTGCCGTCGGCATCCGTTGTAATGATGTTGCCATTCGCGTCCTTGCGGAAGCCTTGCGCCCAATTGTCCCAGCTGCTGGTTGTTGTGGTGTCCACAAGCGTCAAGGTCTGCGTGACGCCGTCGGAAGCCAGACCTTCCTGGTACAGGTTGATCGTGACGCCGGGAACAAGCGGTTCCCAACTCAGTTGCAAGAGGAGTTGTGGGTCGTCAAACGGACGGGTCGAGGCGTACACCACGTGACCGTGGATACCGCCGTTTTCTCCCGGCACAAATGGCTTCTTGCCGAACTCAAGGAACGAGTTCTGCCCGGAGAAGCCTTGCCAGCCGTAGCTCGAACCGTAAGGGTGCACGATCGCGGGGTCAACACGACCCGTCGAGCCACCCGGGCCGGAAGCCGCCGCGTTGGTCACGGCAAGCGGTGCCGGGGCGGCGCTGCAGTCCGCATCGGCGCAGTAGTACGCGCCTGGGACTCGCAGAGCCAGTGGCACTTGGATTTGCTCGGCAGTGTTGGCCATGTTCTTAGCGATGCCGGAAGATCCGCAAGGCGCGGTGCTGTTGCAATACGCTGATTGGTCGGCAGGACCGCCCGCGTCATAGACCACATGCGTGCCAGTGGTTTTGTAACGCGTGGTATCCGTTTCTACGACGTACCAACTGAAGAGTGGGAATACTTCGTTGAACCCTGCATTCCCACTGAGGTCCGTGTTATTGAAGTTCGAGAAACTGCCGTCGCGGAAGCGAATGTTCGTCGATACCAGCGTTAACCCGGTATCGCTGGAGTCTCGGACACCATTGCCGTTTTGATCGAAGAATGTCGAGGTGTAAATGTTGGCTTGCCACTGGTTCATGGCAATCTCGCCCATGTTGCAACTGGAAGCGGACGATCCCGTTCCATTGCACAGTCCGTATCCCGGGCCCAATCCAACCGGCGTCGACAAGCCGTCCACCAGCATGTCGTTCCACTGGTCGAAGACGGTAATTCTCCAGTCGCCGTCGGGAATGCCGGTCAGTGTGAACGAGCCGTCACTATTGCACTTCGTGAACGCGAAGTCTTCACCGTCCGTGTCACCCAAGCTCACAAAGCACTGTGTGAACGCAAAACTGCTATTGTCGCCGCTGCTATACAAGCGCTCATCTGGCGTGCGGCTCATGCGCTCGGTGGTCACCACGCCCGTAACCGTGTGGTTGCAATTCGTAGCCGTAATGTTCGGATCGGTGCCGCCGCAAACGCCCGCCTTGCGCGCGTTAATGACCGCGGGGTTGGCGAATCCGATCACCACGTGCCAGGAGGCAGGTCCGAATTCCTGGAAGTAGCTTGGCTCACCGACGCGCAGGAAGGAATCGTGCGCCTTCTGGCCGTCCAGTGTATTGGTCTGCAGCCATTCTTCGCCGCGTGCAATGCGATCCGCATTCGGCGTGGCGACTACACCATACCGGCCCGGATACAGGTTTGCGATCACGGCTTGTCCTGCCAACGGCGACAACGTCAGACCGTCGGACTCAAACTTCGGACAAGTCACGATCATTCCCGTGATGCCCTTGAGTGTTCCGTCTCCTGCGGTCACGTTCGACGTGATCTGCGAGGAAATCGGGCACGCATCCAACTGTGTGCCCGGGTCGATCGTTCCCGCCAGGCTGTTTGACAACGGCTGGTTAAACATGTCATACGTGGGCTGACCGGTCGCATCTCCGGTGCCTCCGGCATCGTCAAACAGCGTGATCTGGAAGCTGCCCAGGCCCGGTTCGTTGGGAGCCAACACGTCGATACCGCCGCTGGCATCGTGCTCGCCGTTCAACGGGAAGTCATCTTCGAACACAAATACCGACAGTTTCGCCGGGGGCAACGGAGTCGGTTCCGTGATCACGGTCACGGCAGTCTGCCCGGTATTGATTGGCGCCCCCCCCATGCCGTGGCCACAAGTCGCGGAAGGATCCGATACCGGGTTGGATGGATCGGGTTGTGTGGCATGCACCGCGCCGTTCTGGCAATTGCCCGTGAGGTTTGCGTCCTCGAACGGATTTGCCGCATCTCCCGGCAACACCGAAATGTAATACCGCTTTAGCGGATCGAGCGCGACCGCACCAGGCATCACCACTGTGAACCCATCGCCCGGTCGGCAGGCGCCGTTCCCAACGTCGCACACCGCATTGATATGCTGCCCAGCAGTTGGACTGCAACCCACGGGAACGTTCGTGCTTGTGCAAGGAACTCCCGCGTCCACCATGGTCTGGCCGCTTTCACAAGAGAGTGGTCCTGTGCAGCCGGTTGCGACTACGGGCATGTTGCTGGTGTGGAAGTTCGTGCCGAACACTGGAACGATTCCCGAGGTCCCCAGGCCAGCAAAACTCGCCGTCGGGCAAGAGCTTGGCGGCGGGTTCTGCGTACAATTCGGGTCTACATAGAAGGTACGATCTTCTTCGATGATCCAACGATAGTCGCTGATCGTCGATGAAAGGTCTCTGCCATCCAGCACGTTGACCGCAAGTCCGCTGCCAGCAGGGAAGTTCACTGTAACGTTCGTGGCGGCGCTCGGCTTGCCCAGCGAGTTCTGCGCCACAAACGTAAATGTCACGGTGCCGGCTGTATTGCTGCCCTTGCTGGCAGTAAAGCCGCCGTTGGCGTCAGCTACGACTCCAGTCGCGGTTACTGAGCTGGCTACAACGCTTAATTGCAGATTCGCTGCGTCGGTGCAGTTCGCGAGCAGGCCGGGAGTCCTGAGGGCAAAGAAGGTCGCTGTGGCAGCCGTGTAAGTGGCCGCGGTGCACGTCACGCCACTGTTCGTCACGACTGTCGACGCGCCCAAGGTTACGGTTGCGGTGAGACCCGAAGAGCAGGTCGTGCCGGTCACCGTGCCGTTTGCGCAATAGCTGAATATGTCTGAAGTGGTGCCGGCATTGGCGGTATACGTGAATGTACCGTCACGATTCAACGAAACCGTGCCGCCCGCCGGAGCAGCCAGTAAGCTGACTCCGTAGACGTTGGTGTCGTTGCCGATCACGCCCTTCGCTGGATCCGAAATCGTTATCGTCTGTCCACCGACGACCGCATCGTATTCGTCGTTCCGCGCCATGGCTGCACCAAAGGCGCCTGCGCTCGGAGCGGCGCCACCGTTGACGCCGATATACGCCAGCATGCCGGCGTCGCGCTGGGTTGCATTCCCCGAAAGGCTCAATTCGCGGTCAAAAATCGGAAGCGCTGCGGGCGAACACGTCGTAGCGGGAGCCACAGGCGTGCAGGTTGGCGCATTGATCATGACGTCATTCGTTTTGCCGGCAGCCATGAACACTGCGCTCTGCACTCGCGGTACGCCCGGAAGCGGGTTGCCGTCCTCGGCGACCAGCGCGAATCCAGAAGCACCTGCAGCGCCTGTCGCGGATCCCACGATCGACGGAACGTGCATTCTCAAGCCCGCGTTTACCAGGCGAACAAGCACGGTCCCCGAAATGCCGGTGGTCACTGCCGCCCCCGTCGAGTCCACTCCTGCCGTTGCTGGGAACACCGACAGCGAAGCATGGGTCTTATCGAAGGCCACGCCGTTAATCACGTAGTACAGCGGGGTGTAGTTAACCGCTGGCGGATAGCAGTTGTGGATCGCCGGATCGCCGCAAGCGCCGGGGCGGCCGGACCACACCGTGGTCTCGCTGAAACTCGCTGTATTCACCGCTGTGCTCACCGCGGCGTTCTGCACGGGGTCGATTTCACCAAAGAGCATTGGAACTTCGGCGTTATAAGTCACACCGGCATAAGCGGTTCCCGTCGCACCAGCGGACGCTGGAGCTACCGTGACCACCAGGATGCCGTACAAACCCATCGGTCCCTGGATCGACGGGTGCGTGCCCGATTCGATCAGGTAAGTGCCCGGCCGCAGGCTCGCCCACGTCAGACTTGTCGTGGCGCCCGCCGCCACTTCCGTGCCGAACGATTGCACACGCGGTCCCTGCACTGGTGGCGTGCCGACGCCGGTTGGGCCGGTACCTGGCGCATCGCCGGCAATCGGCCACGTCAGTGGCTGAGCATTGCTGTGGTCCGGCGGTGCCGTGGTGGTCCTCTGGGTCACATCACCCAAGCCGCCACCGATTTGCCCGACGATCACAATCGACGTAGGAATTTTGCCGCCAGCAAACGACAGGTTATTGGTCAGATTGATCTGCAGTCCCCCTGTCGCGGTAGTGGGAACCGTGATCACGATCGGCGACCACATCCCCCCGGCCGCGGGATTCAGCGCCGCGCAAGTTGCGGTGGAACCACTCACTAACGCTCCGCAACTGTATCCCCACATCGGCACCGACGAACCATCCGGCAGCACCGCGTTCGCCGGGCCGGCACTGAGGTTCACTTGCTGCTGGCCAAGCGCCGCCGCCGCGCCGAAGAGCAGGAGACAGGCTACTCGTACTGCCGCATTCAGGGTAGCTTTCAGTGTGTTGGTTCTCATCGCTTTCCTCGTCCTCAATTGGTCTCGTCAATCTGGAATTCCCGGGAATCCACCAGCATCATCATCAGCATGCCCCCGGGGAAAATGTTGTTCGTGGTGATTTCACGCTCGTTGTGTGAGTGCCACATAAATGCAAAACCGGCTTCACTCGAGGGCGGATTTGCGATGGTTCCGGAAGGCGGAGTCGTCGCCGTGGTGCCGCAGTTCGGTGAATTGGTCTGTAGCGCGTTGGGATTCATACAACCGGTAGCGCGGGTGGTCGCGTCCGGACCTAGGTAAGGACTGCCACCGTACCAGGGACCATTCGTGAATAGCGTCGGGTCCGGCAAAGTCATCGGTCCTCCCGCCGCCACGTCGCCGAACGGAGCAGCCTGCATCGGTTTGTTGTGGTCTTGGCACCACTCGTAGTAATTCACTGCCGTGTAGGCTCCCGGCCCGCTGTTGTACCCGTTTGCATCCGCGACACAGCTCAGTTTGGCGTTGGAGTCCGACGAACTAGGATTGTGCCCGTAGGCATCCCAATTCAGTCCCTTGCCCGTCCAGTAGAAGATGCCGTCCATCGCCAAACCTGGCGTGGTTGTGGTAGTGAACAGCAGAGGGCCAGCCAACTGCGTCGGGTCGGACTGGCTCAATATCAGATTCCCGTCCCTCGCCAGAATTCGAACGTGATTCCCGTGTTCGTGGAATGGATGCTGCCAACGGCCCTGTCCAATGATGCGGAGCAGCACTAATTCGCCCGGGTGCATGTGAGGGTCACCGTTGTATGGCTGGTGCGGATACTGCGCTGCGTAATTCGGGTCCATGTCATCCGGCATCGACCGCCCATTAATCATGTAGAAGGCGGGGTGATATGGCTCGGTGGCCACTTCCAAGCTGCACCCTACGGCTCCTGCCGTGCACCCTTGCTTGGCCGCAACCTGTGCCTGGGCCTGCTTGTGAATGCTGGGATCCATTTCGGAGAACTGAAACAGGTATTCGCGGTCATAGCAGGTCTTCGGATTGTCGTAGGCGGCCGCGGCTAGCCGGAAATCCGCCTCGCCTGTGGCATCCACACCGTAAAGATTCGTCCGGATCGACGGCGACGTGCAGGCACTAGGAATTGTCTTGGGAAGAACGATGATGGCGCCGTACAGCCCCATCTCGACCTGCAGATCTCCCTGCGTGCCGCTGTAATATGCGCGCGTTCCTGGAGTCGATGCCGTAAATGTGTAGGTAACTGTTCCTCCGGGCGCCGCTTCCTGGGTCAGCAGTCCCGCAACACCGCCCGTCGCAGTTACGTTGAATCCCGGAAACAGAATCGACGTGTTGCCGGCCGCGGCAGGGAGGTTGTTCGTGAGGGTGACACTGACGGAGTCCCCCTCAGTCACGATCAGGGTAGGACCGGGAATCTGCATTTCCGTGCAGAAAAATGCTGAAATCGTCGCGGGTGCGTGACCGGCGGGCGATGCGCTGCATCCGTAGCCCCACGAATACACGGCTGATCCATCGGGCTGGCTGATGTAATCGTCGTGTGCTTGCAGACTGAATTGCGGACCGGTGATGCCCGGCGCTGACGCCTGCGCAGCCCCCGAGAAAACGAGCGCTACAATCAGCACCAGGAACAGTTTCAGATGCGAAATCTCTTTTTTCATGGTCATCGCCCTCATCGCCGCGCTCCTAGTTGATCCGCACTTCTGTCATCAGGCCGCCGAAATTCTCGGCGTCGTTTGACAGGTGATCGAGGTTAGGTGTGTACAGATAGAAGATCTGGCCGCTGTGGTATTTCGACGTGTCGCTGGCGTCCAGAATCACATCCAGCGATTCGCCGCCGCCCAGGGTGATCGAGTTTGTGTCGTAGTACATGTTGTTCCCGGCCTGATCGCGCAACAATTTTGCGTTTAGGGCGATTACATGCATCGGGATTCCGAGAGAAGCCAATGTCTGAAATTCCGTTACATCCAGGTCGGAAATCCGCAACAGCGCCTTCTTGCCTGCAGGAATGTTGATGATCGTAGGCAGCGGCTGCGAGAAGTGGTTCGCGCCGTCCGCTGATTGCGTCTGCAGCGGTCCGGCGGTAACTGTGTCCGGATAGCTGCGGCCGTTCAGCAAGAAATATTTGTCCTTCATATCCACGAATCCTTCAGGGTTGAAGGTCATACCCACGAAATGGAAGCTGGGGTCGAAGCCGTGGATCTGAATCGGATATTCCACGTCGTACTGAGTCGAACCATCCCCGTCGTTATACGCGTACAGTTTTGAAGGGGCCCCCGTTCGACCCGTTCCCGAAGCAGTCACGAAACCGCCCGTGGCGCCCGTATTAATCGCGGGCAGCGGATTGCTGCACAGAATGTCTGCGCTGGAATCGCATTTTGTCCGCAGATCCTGCTGCTGAAGCTGAAGAGCTGTGTACAAGGGGGTTCCAAGCTTCACTCGGTTCTGGCGGGGCCGCACGTAGATTTGCCCAACCATCCCCATTTGCAGGTGCTCCGGCGGAGTGATGTGACAGTGCCAGAAGTACGTTCCAGCGTCCGGCGCCAGGTAGTAATAAGTGAAGCTCGCGCCGATGTTGATTGCCACCGAAGCGTCTGGTACGCCGTCATAGAACGATGACGCGTTCGGATATCCGTGGAAGTGCACAGTGTGCTGCTCGAACAGGTCGGGCCGCATGATCATGCCGACGTTGGTAAGGGTCAGAAAGAATTCGTCATCCTCATCGATGGCCATCAGCGGCGCGGGAATATTCCCGTTCATCACGCCGACGTTCATGATCGGGCGCGGATCTACGTGCCCGGAAACGCAAACGCCCAGCGCGCTGTTCGTGCACCCTGTTACTGGCGGTCCGATCGTTACTGTCGGTGCCACGTTATAGTTCGCCCCGGCAAAGGTCACATCCACAGCAGAGATAGTGCTGTTTAAGACCTCCACTACGCCCATCGCCTCGGTGACCGTCGTGTTTGGCAGCGCCGTTCCTCCCGAGAACGTAACGGCAACCGGTCCCGTGTATCCGCATCCACCGTTCGTGATCGTTACGCTGTCCACGATTCCGCCGATCACGTTTGCAACCGCTGTGGCCGTGGTTGGTACTCCACCGCATGACTGCGGCGCCGTCGTCACCGGAGCGCTTAACTCGGGGTCGCCAATCAAACCAACCGCACCGTTGTAAAACTGCCCAAGCTGGTTAAGCTGGCCCGTACTGAGAGGCGGCACAAGTCCGTTTACTGGCGCGTCGCCAATCGTTGTCGCTGGGTCACCGGGCAAAAGAGCTGCTGAGTCGATGCTGTTGAATACCGACGGCGGCTCTGTTCCTGGTTTGCCACTCGCGATATCCGCCAACCCCGACAACGGCCCGAACGAGAACATATACGTCTGCGTGCCGTCGCCCATCGTCGCGTAACCGTCTCCGCCGGAGATTTGTTGGCACTTGATGGCACCGTTGACGGTTGCAGTGCTAGGAACTTGGTATCCATTCGGTCCGGTCGTGTACAACGCAGGGCCTGTGTAAGCTGGCTCTACGTCATTGTTTCCCGCCGGGTGCGTGATCGTGCTCGTCGGACATTGAACTCGGAATGACTGCGCGCTTGCGGGAATCGCCACGACACCGCTCAAAATCAACAGGAGCCAAAGAGTGCCCCACTTTCTGCTTGCCATGCGTCCTCCTCTTCCGCCACCGTTTACTAGTCGCTGCCTACCGCGGGTCATTGCGTCGAGTGCCTTCCTTCAGCTTGGTTTCTCAGACTGAACTGACCGCGGAAGAAAGTCTTTGCCCATGAGCAAACGTCTAAACTTGTCATGTCAATCCACTTTCTTCTCGATTGAGCGATCTCCAGTTCACGCAGAACTACACCCAGGGTTGCGACTTAGCTTTGGCAAGTTATCCGAACGCACAGCAGTGTCTTTGCGAATAATCAAACACGTCCCTCTGCATCGGTGCATTTCGCTGAAATGTACCTGTTAGTACGGGTAGTTCCGCGGACGGCAGCAAGATTCTGATGTGCCACTCCGAACCACTCGTGGCGGCTACCTGTCGCATTTACTGTTTTGGGATTAATTCGACTCAGTGGGTTCGGTGTCTTTTGCTTCGGGTGATTTATCGTTCATTACGATCGCGCTTTGCAACGTTCTTATCGCTTCGAAGTTCGGCGCGCTCGATTTCTTGCTTTGCGGGATTAGGCCACTCGAGCTGGCCCATGACCGCGGACCTGATCCGGCTTGCCCCTGATTCAGATTGGTCAATACGCGCGTGACGTACGACACGGTCTCCGGGAAGGGCGGAACTCCGCGGTACTTTTCGATGCGCCCCGGTCCCGCATTGTATGCGGCCAGAGCGAATGCCAGATTGTTGTTGTACCGCCCCAGCAATTCCCGAAGATAGCGCGCACCGCCGTCTAGGTTTTGCGCCGGATCGAATGCATCACGCACTCCCAATCGTGCCGCCGTTGCCGGCATCAGCTGCATCAGTCCTTGTGCACCTTTTACCGACCGCGCATTGGGATTAAAGCCGCTCTCGGCTCGGATCACGCTTCGCAGCAGATCCGGAGAAACATTATTCTTCTGACTGGCCGCGCTCAGTGCTTCGTCCAGTTTTATCGGCTGGTGGTTTACCGTCTGCGGCTTTATCGGTGGCGTCGTAGCTGTCGGCACCTTGTCCACCTCGATCTGCATAATATCGT
>Ga0335077_10003718_pt1 | contig 18537 bp, 15 predicted proteins | sample Lox_Sample_31_FD_207151 | JGI IMG/M metagenome (GOLD analysis project Ga0335077, IMG submission 207151) | Soil microbial communities from Loxahatchee National Wildlife Refuge, Florida, United States - Lox_Sample_3.1 | ecosystem: Environmental > Terrestrial > Soil > Wetlands | place: USA... | reverse complement strand
TCGGACGAAACAACGGTTCGAGAATCGCCCATTGGGCGTCGGTAATGTCCATGTTCTCGATTTACGCCATTCGCCATAAGTTTCAACTGTTCAGTACGTTCAAAGTGTTTATGAGATAACTTCTAGTTGTGATCCGATCGCCGTGCGAATTGATAATCCGGCTCCTTGCAACTTGGTCAGTCTCAGAAGTTGTAGCCAGAACGGGGCGGCCAACTAATGCCACAAGGGCGAATAACAGCGGACCTGTCCAAAGTTTCAAAGCAAACCCCCTTCATCATGCAACAGGTACCTTTTGAGGAACCTATATTTCGCAATGATTAGAGAGGAATAAAGAACCGGTTAGTTTTCTTGGTCACGCCTACGATGGCTTTTCGTTCCAGGGTCGCAGCAGTCGCCGGGGGGGATGGGATTGCCGTGGGGGCAGGTGGTGGGATGGCCCAGGAAGCTGCAGATGCGCTCGTCGAGTTCGGGGCTGATGATGTGTTCGAACTTGCAGGCCTGGCTGCGAGCTTCGTGGTCGTCGATGCGGAAAGTGTCCTTGAACAGGCGTTCAGCGAGGCGATGGCGGCGAACGACATCGCGGGCTCGGCTCCTGCCGCGATCGGTGAGTTCGATCTGCCGATCGCCGAGAACGTGAACGAGGCGAAGGTCTTCCATGCGGGCGAGGGTGCGGACGGGATCGACACCGCCGGGAGTACGGATGTGTTCGACATCGGCGCGATTGCCTTCTTCGGCGCAGACCCAAATTTGCTCGAGGAGGTGATCGAAGTGGATGCCGTCGTCCATGGAAATGCGCTGATCGACAGCGAGATGGCCGTGGACGAGTTCGATGCGGCGATCCGCCTGCTGCGCGATGTCCGGGTCGTGGGTGACCATGAGGATGGTGTGGCCAGCGCTGTGGAGTTCGCGGAAGAGGCCGATGACGATTTCTTCGTTGGCCTCATCGAGATTGCCGGTGGGCTCGTCGGCAAGGATGAGCTTGGGCTGATTGATGAGCGCGCGGGCGATGGCGACGCGCTGCTGCTCGCCGCCGGAAAGCTGCGAAGGAAGATGGGTGAGGCGATGGCCGAGGCCGACGCGCTTGAGAGCTTCGGTGGCCTGGTCCTCGTCGGTGACGCTGTGGAAGTATTGCGCGAGCATGACATTTTCGAGCGCGCTGAGATACGGAACGAGGTGGAACTGCTGGAAGACGAAACCGATTTTCTCAGCGCGGTAGCGGACGAGTTCGTTTTCACCGAGATTGGCAAGGTCGACGCCGTCGACGAGAACGTGGCCTGAGGTGAGCGTGTCGAGACCACCGAGAATATTGATGAGCGTGGTCTTGCCGGAGCCGGAAGGACCCATGAGCGCGACCCACTCTCCGGCTTCGATGCGGAAAGAGATGGCGTCGAGGGCGCGGAGGGTGCCGTACTCCTTGACGAGGGAATCGATTTTGACCTGGGCACTCACTCTTCACCTCGAAACACGGAAGCCGGCCGGACACTGGCCAAGCGACGCAACGGAAACGCGCTGGCAATGGAAACTAAGACGGTCAGGGCTACAGAGACAGGATACACAATGAGGCGGGGGTGCGCAGCGACGCCGAAGACGGCTTTGCCAAGCCACATGGAAACGAGAATGCCGAGGGCGGAGCCGAGGAGACCGCCGGCAAAGCCGAGAAGAATGGCCTCGGCGAGGAAAAGGCGCACGACGCGGCGGACGGAACCGCCAATGGCTTTCATGAGGCCGACGTCGTTTTTGCGTTCGGCAGCGACGTTGCTCATACCGGCCATGACGCAGAGAGCGGTAAGGAAAAGGACGAGGAGAACGGTGGAGGAGAGCAGGCCAGAGATACGTGTGTAAATGCGGCCTTCGGCTTCCGTGAACTGCTTGATGCCGTGGACGTCGGCGGTGGGCAGGCGCTGGCCGAGAGCAGCGATGAAGGAATTGACGGAGTCGGGAGTGGCGGTGACGCTGAGCTGGATCAGGCTGAGGCGGCCGGGAAGATCGGCGAGGGATTGCGCAGTTTGGAGGGTGGTGAAGATTTGCGTGTCTTCGGCGCCGCCGGTGGCGACGACTGCGAAAACTTTGCAGGCGGCTTCCCTGCCCTGGTTTATGAGCTGAAGGATATCGCCGGCGGCGACTTTGAATTGCGAGGCGGCTTTGACACCGACTTCGCAGGCGTGGGGATCGGATTCGAGGTCTGAACGATAGTCCGTGCGGCGGCCGGGGCGAATTTGCGTGATGCCGTGACCTTCGATGCCGGCGAGAACAGCGGGTTCGAAGTGGATGGCTCCGGCTTTAGCCACCTGGCCGATGACATAGAGGAAAGCGACGGCGGGAATGGGTTTGCCTTCATATTGCGCGGGAAGTTGCGCGAAGAGGGATTCCTCGAGGGTGGCGCCGTCGCCGCGGTCGGTATTGCCGGCGAGGGGGGCGACGATGACGTTGGCGCCGAGAGCGCGGAATTCGGTGGTGAGACGTTTCTTGGCGTCGATCTGAAGATTCAGGAGCGCGCTGGTGACCGCGGCGCCGGCGCCGAGAGCGAGAAGGATGACGAAGAGGCGGCCGTAGTTGGCGGTGAGCAAGCGGCGGATAATGCGCCAGAACATGGGAGAGCGCGCCATCATTCACCTCGCAAGATGGGAGCGGGATCGTAGCGCGAAGCCTGGCGCAACGGATAGGCGCTGCCGAGAAGAGTGATGGCGGCGGCAAGGCCGAGAACGATAAAGAGAACGAAGAAGCGCGGTTCGGGGGCGAAACCGAAGATGCGTTCGCCGAGAACGCGCGCGAGAAGGATGCCGAGAACGAAACCGATGGCACCACCAACGATGGCGAGGAGGAGTTGTTCCGCGGCGAGAAGAACGCCGACGAGGGCGGAATTGGCGCCAAGGGCTTTCATGAGGCCGATTTCGGTGCGGCGTTCGATCACGGAAGCTGCGGCAGAAGCGCCGACGGCAAGAGCCGCGGCGAGGAGAGCTGCGGCGGCGACGAGCCAGAGAAGCAGACGGACGCGGGAGAGGACGTTGCCTTCGCCTTCGGCAACGCGGCGGATGACGCGGACGTCGGTGCCCTTGAGTTCTTCGCTGATTTGAAGGGCGATGGAGCTGATGTAGGGGGTGCAATACCAGGTGTCGTATTCGGCGGGGGTCATGGATTTGGGATCTTTGCGGGCGAAGGCGTCTTCGGGCTTGGTGAGGGCGGAGACGTAGAGGCGGCGGTACATGCTGGGCTCAGCGGCAAAACTCTGAGCGACGGATAGCGGCGCGATGATCGCATCGTCTTCAGCCCCGCCCGTGCTGAGGATGCCGACAACCGTTGCGACCCGCACAAAAGAAGAAATTGGCTTCTCCACAATGTAGACTTTCGAGCCGACCGTGAAGCCCGAACGGTGGGCTAGGGATTCGCCGACGAGCACTTCAGGTTCCGATGTGGAGCTAGTTTCCTTGAACCAGCGACCTTGCTTGACGCTCCACCAGGGATTTGTTTTGTCGACTCCAGTGACATAGGTGGAGCCATCAGGAATCTTCACTTCGTGATTGACCCAGGTTCCGATCAATTGAATGCGCTGAAGCGGACTTTGGTCGCTCCAGCTATTGCTGGCGAAGACCGGAACATCAAGCACAGGAGCGAAGGCCATGATGTTGAAGCGCCAGAAAATGGTTTTGAGCTTGCCGAGGTCGGCTTCGGGGAGATAGGCGCCAGCATTCGCGGGGCGGTAGTCGACACCGCCGATTTCGAGAGGGAGAGAGTCGGCTTGCGGCGTGACGAGAAGATTGGCGCCAAGGCTGCGGAATTCCCTGGCGAGGCGGTCGCCGACGTCGAGAGAGACACTGAGGGCGGCGGTGGCCACGCCCATGCCCATGGCGAGAGCAGCCATGCTGATGAGTTTGCGGCGAGGGCGGCGGGTGAAGGAGTCGGCTACGAGTCGGAGGAACATTGTCAGTTGTCAGAGGTGGAGTGTGGCAGCAGGGCTGCCGCTTTTATGAGTGTTGCTAACGATTACGTCGCAAAAGCGAGAGCCAGGCTCCCGCACTCCAAAATAGTCTCCTAACGCGGAATGTCTTCCGCAGCTTTGGTTACCGCAGAGACGTCGAAGACGACATTGTCGCCGATGACCCGCGATGGAAAACCGATGGGATTGCAGCCACCCTTCTGACCGATGGAAGGAATGTAGATGGCAGAAGCACAGCGGCGGCAGATGACGTTCTGTCCGTCCTGGTGATAGCCGTCGGCACCGCAGATGAGGCAGGCGTCGAGGGCAGTGCCGTAGCCGTTGGGCTTCTTGATGACCATAAAGCGAATTGACTGGCCGCTGGCGGTGAGAGTGAAGAGATGGAGATTGCCGTCCTGCACTTCGGAGACCGGGATGCTGACGGCGTTGTTGACGATTTCGACGGCGCGCGCCTGCGGGGGAGCGGAAGTAACCTTGGCGTAGATGTAATCGGCGGTGAGAGCAAGGATGACGGCGAGACTGACGGAAGCGGTGGCGATCATCCAGCGGCGCTGGCGGCGGGTTTGAGCCTGGATGAGGCGGCGCTCGGCGTCGTTGGCGGCCGCGGTGGCGGCTTTGGCGTGAGACGCGGTTTGCAGTTCGCGAAAGACCATGAGGACGACGGCGCCAAAGACGAAGATGAAGAAGAACAGGTCGTTGCGGACGATGGGGCCGAGGATAGCCATTTCCGATTTGCTGGAAGGAATCCAGCGGGCTTCGCTGAGCTCGTGGAGGCCGGTGACCAGAAGCTGAAAGGCGACGAGGATCAAAATCGTGCTGGTGACGGCGAAGAAACGGTGCAAGGGAACTTTCAGCGTGCCCTTGAAGAAGAAGAGGCCGACAGCAACGGCAGCGCCAATGCCGGCAAGGGTACCGATCCAGGTTTGCAGACCTTCGGTGGAAAGCTCGACGGCGCGAAGAATCACGGCGAGTTCGACACCTTCGCGGAGAACCATCAGGAAGACAAAGAGACCGATGCCCCAACCGGCGGAAGAACCTTCCCGGGCGGCGAATTTTTCGACTTTGTCTTCGATGTCTTTCTTGAGGTGCCTGGCGACGCGGCTCATCCAGATGATCATGGTGACCACGAAGAAGGCGGCGATGAGGTACATCACGCCTTCGAAGCCGTCGCCATCAATATTGAAGCGTTCGAGGAGAATGGCGACGACGAGGCTGAGAGCGACGGCGGCGGTGACGCCAGCCCAAACGAAACGAGCGAGGTGAGAGCGGGAGGTGCGAGCGAGATAGACGAGGACGATGCCGACAACGAGGGCGGCTTCAACACCCTCGCGAAGGGCGATGAGGAAGGCAGAGAGCAAGAAGGGATCTCCAGTTGAAAATCATTTGCAACAACAAGTTTAGGATACGCTTCCCGGGCCTCGGGCGTCAAGGTCACCTGAACACTGTGTTGCGGTGGCAGCCCACTGTAGAATGGGGACTTGCGTCTAAGAAAGAAGACGGAAGTGAGGGTAGGGGGCAATTTGGGCATTCTCCGGGAATGCCGCGAGGACTGCAGTTGATCCTTCGTCGCGGAAAGCGCTCCTTCCTTCGCCAGCACGCAGGGCGAGCGGGATGAAGACTTTTGTTGACTGCTAATCAACGCAAAGGTTGGAGGATGGTTCGCGCCCTGACAGCGGTGCTGCTGGCGTGGGGGATGGTGTGTCCGGAAGTGCCGGCACAGACCCCGGTGCCGAAACAGAGCGGGCCGGTGGACCCGCGCGGGATGGTGAAGCCGGACCCGAAGCGAGCACAGAGGCTAGCGGAACTGGGAAGCAAGGAGGAAGCCGCCGGACAGTACACCGAGGCACTGGCGGCGTACGAAGAGGCGGCGAGATACGCGCCGTTTGACGTCACGATCGTGAACCTGAGTGTGAGCCTGAGGTCGCGGCTGGTGCGCGGGTATATGGACGACGCGGAGCAACGCGCGATTGCGGGCGACCTGGACGGAGCGACGCAACAATTGGCGACGGCGCTGCACCTGGATCCCACAAATACGATTGTGCAGGAACGGCTGCAGCAGATGGAGTTGATGAAGGGCGATTCGAAGAGCCAACCGCCAGCACAGGAACCGCCGATTGGAATGCCAGAGCTGAAACCAGATCGCACGCGGCAGAATTTCCGGATTACGGCGGATCTGCGGACGGTGTACGAACAAGTGGCCGCGGCGTATGGACTGAAAGCGTCGTTTGATCCGGACCTGGCAACGCGGACCGTGAAGCTGCGGTTGGAGGATGTGGACTTCGAGACCGCGATGAAGGTGCTGACGGCGCAGACGGGCACATTCTGGCACGCGTTGAACTCGAAGCTGATTTTCGTGGCGGCAGACACAGCGGAAAAGCGGCGCGCGTACGAACCACAGATCGAGCAGACATTCTATTTGCCGGGCTCGACGAATGCGACGGAGATGGCGGAAGTGGTGCGGGCGGTGCGGGATCTGACGGGAGCGCAACGGGTGCAGCAGTCCGCGAACGCGCACAGCGTGACGATTCGAGACACGGTGCCGAAAGTACGGCTGGCAGGAGCGATCATCGACAGTTTGGAGAAGTCGCCCGGGGAAGTGCTGCTGGAAATCGACCTGCTGGAAGTGGATCGCGACAACGCGGCAAAAATGGGAATTACGCCGCCAGCCAGCGTGTCGGTTTACTCGGTGTCGCCGGCGCTGGCGAGCCAGTTGCGGTCGGCGACGAGCATCACGGCGCTGCTGACGATTCTGGCATCGGTGTTCGGAACGGCGGCGTCGGGTGGGCTGACGAGCCTGGCCTCGGCGATTCCGCCGATTGCGGCAATTGGCGGAGGCAAGTCGACATTTTTGCTGGCCCTGCCAACATTTTCGGGAGACTTTTCCGAGTCGCTCTCGCTGGTGCGCAGCGGGAGGCAAGTATTGCTGCGAGCGCAGGACGGGAAACCGGCGACGTTTTTCGTGGGCGAGCGGTATCCGGTGACGTTGTCGTTGTTGTCGGCGAGCGAGGGGGGAATCAATGTGCAGACGCCGTCGGTGGGAGGAACGGGGACATCGGTGCAGTCGGAGCAGTTCACGGTAGGCCAGGGACCGGTGTCGATGGCAGTGGCGGATTTCCGAAACGCGGGGACACAGGACCTGGCGGTATTGAATGAGATCGACAACAGCGTGTCGATCCTGCTGAATCAGGGAGCGAACGCCACGTCGCAATTCGCGGCGCCTTCGGGCTCGCCGATTTCGCTGGGAGCGGCGCGGACGCAGACGCCCGCGGTGCCGGCGGCAATCGTGACCGGGAGCGTGAATTCGGCGACGGACTCGCTGCCGGACCTGCTGGTGACGGACCCGGTGGCGAACACGGTGACGGTGCTGCTGGAAAACACGGCGGGCGACGGAACGTTCACAATCCAGCCGAACCCAATCGCGGTGGGGAACGAGCCGAGCGCGATTGTGGCGGGCACGTTCAATTCGAACACCAACTCGAACCTGGGATTCGCGGTTACGAATTTCGCAGACAACACGATTTCTGTTTTCAACGGGAACGGGGACGGAACCTTCACGCAGGTGACGGGGTCGCCCTTTGCGCTGCCGGCGACGGCTACCGGCCCCATCGCGGTTACGGCAGCCGATTTCAACAACGATGGAATTCTGGATCTGGCGGTACTGAATCAGACCACGAAAAACGTGACGATTTTGCAGGGAAAAGGCGACGGGACGTTTGCACAGTTTCCGAACTCGCCGGTGGCGGTGGGGAATGGCGCGGTGGCGATCGCATCGGGGACGCTGGCGGGAAGCACGGGACCGGCGCTGGCGATCGCAAATCAGGCGGACAATACGGTGACGGTGTATCTGGGAAATGGGGATGGGACGTTTGCACCGTCGTCGCAGTCGCCATTGGCGACGGACAAGGCGCCGACGGGAATCGCGATCTCGGATTTTGCGGAGCAGGCGACGGGCGGAATCGCGGTGACGAATCGGGATGCGGGAACGGTGACGGTGTTCGTGGACCTGGGGAGCGGGCTATTCACGAGCGCACTGGAACCAGCCGCGGGAACGAGTCCCACGGCGATCGCGAGCGGGGCGTTCACGGGAAATGCCCTTCCTGACATTGTGGTGACGAATAACATCGCTTCGGCAGCGGGACAAGTGACGCTGCTGATCAGCCCGACGAGCCTGGTGGCGAGTTCGTCGATTGCGCAAACGCCGTATCCGGGATCGGAGTATGTGGACATCGGGCTGAAAATCAAGACCACGCCAACGCTACATGAGAACAAAGAAGTGACGCTGCAGATGGAGTTCGAGATCAAGTCGATTTCGGGGACAGTGGTGAATCAGATTCCGATTATTTCGAACCGGTCGATGACGCAGGTGGTGCGGCTTAAGGAAAACGAGACGTCCATCGTCAGCGGATTGCTGAATCTGCAGGAGACCAGAACCATCACGGGAATTCCTGGGCTGGCGAAACTCCCCAGGCTGGGATACGCATTTGGAGTGCACAACGATACATCCACGAATGACGAACTGCTGATCCTGATCACGCCGCGGCGCGTGCGGGCACCGGTGCGCGAGTCGCAATCGTTTTATGCCGGCCGAGGCGAACTGGGCGGAGGACGTTCATCGCTTGGAGGAGGCGCAGCCGGGGCGCCAGTCGTTCCCGCGCCAGAAGGACCGCAGCCCACGGAAGCGCCGGCCGAAGGTCCACCTCCCGCGCAACAACCGCCGGCAGCGCCACCGCCGACTCCGGCTCCGGAGCAGGAGCAGCCGCAGCAGGACAACGAGCAACGGCAACCACCGCAACAGCCTCAGCCGCCTCCGCCGCAACGACCGGAACCGCAGTAACGAACATTTGTTTAGAATCCATTATTCATCTCCAACTCATAAAATAGGCCGCGACGTCTTGCGAAGCACGAGTGGAAGGATCGAAGCAGCGGACTACCGCGAAAGGCTGGCGCATAACGGGAGAGGCAGCTTGGGGGGAGGACGCGTCCGTAGCCGCCCGAATCAGGGCAGTGGATCGAAAACGACGATGGGCTGATAGGTGCGGGGAACGACGGCTTCGGCGATAGCAATGAGTTTATTCTGCTGGTCGAAAACGCGGAGACGCGGAATGGCGTTGGGGTCGCCATCGAGCTGGGTGGTGGAGCCGGGAGGCAGTTCCTGGCGGCCCGGCTGAATCTGGGAAACGAGCACGTTGAATTTGGCACCGTGGCGAACTTTCATTTCGAGAACCGGCAGGACGGTGACGCTTGGAAAATTGGGAAGAAGGCTTTCCAAGGAGATCAGGCAAGACGGAAACTTCCCTTCCCGCTTGGCCTGGAGCAGTTCATCGAGAGTGATGGCTTGATCGAGAGAGAATTCGCCAACGGCGGTGCGGGAGATTTCAGAGAGATGCGCGCCGCAGCCGAGTTTCTGGCCCATGTCGTGGGCGAGAGCGCGGACGTAGGTGCCGGAAGAACACTCGATGGAGAAACGGGCGAGCGGGCCTTCGACTTCGGTGAGGCGATATTCGAAAAGCTCGACGGAGGCGGGCTTGAGTTCGACGGCTTGATTTTTGCGGGCGAGTTCGTAGGCAGGGCGGCCCTGAACTTTTTTGGCGGAGAAAATCGGGGGCATCTGGTCGAAACGGCCGGTGGATTCGTCGGCGAGCCGCTGGAGTTGCTGGCGATCGAGGGTAACGGCTACTTCAGGAGCTTGCGCGGTGCCCTCGGAATCGTAGGTGTTGGTGGCATAGCCGAAGCGGAAGCCGGCGGTGTAACGCTTGCGTCGGCCGGAATAGAAGCGCACGAGGCGCGTGGCCTTGCCGAGAAGAAGAACGAGGACGCCGGTAGCGAGCGGGTCGAGGGTGCCAAGGTGGCCGATCTGGCGGAACCCGGCGAGATGGCGAACGGCGTCGACGATATCGTGCGAGGTTTTACCTTGCGGCTTGTCGATGACCAGGGCGCCGTCGAAGGGGGTCGGTTGTGGTTGGCGGGGCATGGGGAGTTATCGGTAATCGGTAATCAGCTTAGAGCTGAGAACAGACGGGAGACGCCGGACGAATTTGCGAGCGATGGTGTGGGAGTAGTTGAGATCCTTCGCTTCGGTCCGTTCGCGGAACCTCCGGGCAAGCAGGATGACAAGGGACAAGGAGTTCATTGTGTCGGATCAGACTTAGATTGCGGGTCGGCCGGCTTGGCGGGATTAGAGGTTTTCATTTGTTTGAGGAGTCGCTCGATGCGCTCGACGTGTTCCTGGGAAAGGTCGAGGGTGAAGTGGAGATCGGGCAAGCGGCGAAGCTGCAGGCGCTCGATGAGTTCGTGGCGAATGTAGCCGGCGGCGTGTTCAAGGGCCTTGATGGCGTCGGATTGTTCCTTGGCATTTTCGGTGCGGACGCTGACGAAGACGCGGGCATGTTTCATGTCAGGCTGGACCCGGACCGCGCTGACGCAGACGTTGCCTTCGAGGCGCGGGTCTTTGAGTTCGCCGGCAAGCATGGCGTTGATTTCGTGGGCGATTTCTTCGCCCACGCGTTCGTGTCTGTGATGATCAGGCATGTTCGTAGCGTTCCTGTGCGATGCGTCCTGGTTATGAATGTCAGATGACGGATATCGGTAATCAGATATCAGTAATCAGCCAGAAAGCAACCTTTGCAAGTCGTTGGCGAGCGGACCGCCTCCCTTCGAGTGCGTCTCCTGGCAAACAGAAAGCGGCCGCTACAAAACCAGTTACAGCAAATCGACAGCATGAGAAATCAGGAGCGGGCCGAGAATCTTGTCCGCTTCCGCCAAAACTTTTTGCAGCGCCTCTTCGACGTGCTGCTCTTCATCCGAGAGCGTAACCACGCCGAGGACGGAGCGCTGCCAGGTATCCTGGTAATCCAATTCCGCGACGGCGACGTTGAAGTTGGCTCGGAGCTTGTCCTTCAGGCTGCGCAGCACCTGCCGCTTGTCCTTCAACGATTGGGCATCGGCGAGATGCAATTCAAGCGTAAGCAATCCTACCGGCATGACGGAAACCTTGACACAGATTTGAACCCAAGCCGCACAAGCTAAAGCCCATGCTGCGCACGGACGGGTCTAAAGACCCGCCACGGCACATGCGCGGCACTATTTGCGGGCGGGGACAGCGCCTTGGGCGGCCGCTTCGGCGGCCGAGAGCTTCACGACCTGGAAGCATTCAAGATGGTCACCGACCTTCACGTCGTTGAAATTGGCAATACCGAGACCGCACTCGAAACCGGCGCGGACTTCGCTGGCGTCGTCCTTGAAGCGTTTGAGGGAGCTGAGCTTCGAAGTGTAGATGACGGTGCCATCGCGAACGATACGGACCTGGGCATCGCGTTTCATGATGCCGTCGGTGACGTAGCAACCAGCCACGGTGCCGGAGCCCTTGATACGGAAGGTGTTGCGGACCTCGGCGCGCCCCAGATAGGTTTCCTGGACCACGGGCTCGAGCAGGCCTTCCATGGCCTTTTTAATTTCGTCGGAGACTTCGTAGATGATGTTGTGGGTGCGGATGTCGACCTTTTCCTGCTGCGCGAGGTCGGAGGCCTTGCGGTCGGGTCGAACGCCGAAGGCGATAACGATGGCACCAGAAGCGGAGGCGAGGAGCACGTCGTTTTCGGTGACGGCACCGACACCGGCGCTGATGATCTTCAACTTGACCTGATCGGTGGAAAGCTTGGGAAGCATTTCACCCAGAACTTCGGCGGAACCCTGCACGTCGGCCTTGATGACGAGGGGTAGCTCCTTGACTTCGCCGGCCTTGAGCTGTTCGTGGAGCTGGTCGAGAGTGATGCGACCACCAGCGCTAGCGCGGAGAGCGGCGTCGCGCTGCTTGGACTGGCGGAATTCCACGACGTGACGGGCCTTGGCTTCGTCGGTGACCTGGAAATGGTCGCCGGCTTCGGGCACGCCCTGAAGACCGAGGACCTCGACAGGAGTGGAAGGCGGCGCGGTTTTCATCTGACGGCCACGATCGTCGAACATGGCGCGGACTTTACCGAAGACGGAGCCGACGATGAAGAAGTCGGAAGTATTGAGGGTGCCGTTCTGGACAAGGATGGTGGCGACGGGGCCGCGGCCCTTGTCGACGCGGGATTCGAGAACCGTGCCGCTGGCAGGAGCATCGGGATTGGCCTTGAGCTCGCGAAGATCGGCGACGAGGAGAATGGTCTCGAGCAGCTTATCGAGATTTTTCTTCTGTTTGGCGGAGACTTCGATGAATTCGGTATCGCCACCCCATTCGGCGGGCATCAGGCCGAGATCGGTGAGCTGCCGCTTGACGCGTTCGGGCTGAGCTTCGGGCTTATCGATTTTGTTGACGGCGACAATGATGGGAACGTTGGCGGCTTTGGCGTGGTCGATGGCTTCGCGGGTCTGCGGCATGACGCCGTCGTCGGCGGCGACAACGAGAACGACGATGTCGGTGACTTTGGCGCCGCGAGCACGCATGCGGGTGAAGGCTTCGTGGCCAGGGGTATCGACGAAAACGACGCTGCGATCGCCGACCTGAACCTTGTAAGCGCCGATGTGCTGGGTGATGCCGCCAGCTTCGCCACCGGCTACGTCGGCGGCGCGAATGCCGTCGAGCAAGCTGGTTTTGCCGTGGTCGACGTGGCCCATAACGGTGACGACAGGCGGACGGGGCTTGAGATTTTCCTTGGTTTCTTCCTTGGCGACTTCGAGCACCATTTCTTCTTCGAGAGAAACCACGGAGACGATGCCGTTAAAGGATTGCGCGAGATCGGTGGCGGTCTGAACATCGAGCGCCTGGTTGATGCTGGCGAACACGCCGCGATCGAGAAGCGTCTTGAGAAGATCCTTGGCGCGGATATCGAGCTTTTCCGCGAGTTCGCGAATGGTGATGCCTTCAGTGAGCGTGACTTCGCGGGGAGGACGCGGTTCCGGAGGAGCGACGGCAACGGCAGTCGCACCGCGGCCACCTGCGCCGGGACGGTGACGCGTCGGGTGAAGCTTGCGTTCTCCTTCCATCTCGCGCTTGTCGACCACTTGACGCTGGCGCTGGGGAGGCTTGCGGGCATAGAGCGGCTTGCCCGGCTCTGCCTTCGGCGGCATTTTATCGGGAAGCGGCGGAAGCATTGCGGGACGGCCGGGCGTGCGCGGACCGGGGCGCGAACCCGAGGGGACCGCACCGGGACGTTGGCTCCACGGACGGCCTTGGCCACCGCCGGGACCACCTTGTCCTTGGCCGCCACCAGGGCCGCTGGGGCGGGGAGTGAAGGGACGACCTTGGCCCTGTCCGGACTGTTGGGGACGCATGGGCTGGCCGGGACGGGGACCGCTTGGACGGCCACTGCCGGGAACAGTGCCAGGAACGGGACCACGATTGCCGCCGGTTGGCATGGGCGGACGCGGAGGAGTAGTGGGGCGCGCGGAAGTTGTGCCGGGTGCTGGCCGTGCGGAAGCGGGAGCAGCTGACTGTGGCGGACGAGCCGCAGACGGTTGACCGGTACGAACAGCGATGGGCTGGCCCGGGATCGGGCGAGCCGGAGGAGTGGTGGGCCGTGGCGCGCCAGCGGGAGGAACAGCGGCAGGCGCAGCGGGCTTGGGCGCAGATGGAGCAGAAGTCGGCGGTGCAGAAGGAGCCGGAGCTGCAGGAGGCTTCGTAACGGCTGGCGCAGGCGTAACCGGGGCCGCCGGTGCAGGCGCAGGAGGCCTAGGCGGCGCAGCGGCAGGAGCCGGAGGATGCGCAATAGCAGAGGGAGGCGCAGCAGGCTTAGCAGCGACGGGGGCCGGGGCAGGCGCAGCGGCAGGAGCGGGAGCAGGAGGCTTGAGTGCGGGTTTAGGCGGCTCCACGTGGGGAGCGGCCGCGGGCGGCGCGGGCTCGGGTTCAGCAGCGCCCTGCAATTGGCGACGGACTTTGTCGGCCACGTCAACGGGGATGGAACTGGAGTGGGTCTTCTTTTCGGTTACACCAAAGCCGGGCAAGAGGTCGATGATGGCCTTGGCCTTGACCTCGAGCTCGCGGGCCAGTTCGTTAATACGGACTTGAGATGGGTCACTCATGCGTCGTTACGAATTCTTCTCTTCCTGCTGCGGCGCGGGATTTTCATCCGTTGCGTCAGCGGCCGCGGAGTTTTCCGCAGCGGTGGATTCCTGTTCGGCAGCGGCTGAATGTGGCGTGCCGGCCGCGTCTTGCGCCGGTGCCGGTGCGCCAGCGGAAGATCCATCGGTGGCGCCTTCGGCTGTTTCGCCGGCTTCCGCGGATTGCGCAGATTCCGCATTGCCTTCGGCTTCCGAACCAGCTTCAGCGGCTGCAGCTTCGGGAGCGGCCGTTTCACCACTTTCGTAGAAACGGTTTACAGCCTGATAAATTTTGTCGACCATTTTTTCGCCGATGCCGGGAATTTCCATGAGCTGTTCGGGGGTCATGGCGGCGAGCTGTTCGAGATTGGTGATGCCGGCGGCTTCGATTTTTTCGATGGTCTTGGGACCAACGCCGGCGAGCACGGTGAGCGGAGTGACGGGAGCGGTGAGGCGAGTCATTTCCGCTTCGATTTCGCGGCGCTTCTCTTCTTCACTCTTGATATCGATGTCCCAGCCGATGAGCTTGCTGGCCAGGCGGACGTTCTGGCCCTTCTTGCCGATGGCGAGAGAGAGCTGGGAATCTTCGACGATGACTTCGAGCTTCTTGTTTTCCGGGTCGGTGATCTGAACACGGGTAACCTTGGCGGGGCTGAGTGCTTTTTGGGCGAAAGCGACGGTTTCCTCGTTGAAAGGAATGATGTCGATTTTTTCGCCGCGGAGTTCGCGGATGATGGACTGGACGCGCATGCCCTTCATGCCGACGCAGGCACCGACAGGATCGACGTCCTTGTCGCGACTGGCGACGGCGACCTTGGTGCGTTCACCGGCTTCCCGGGCAGCAGCGCGGATTTGCACGGTGCCGTCGTAGATTTCCGGCACCTCCATTTCGAAGAGGCGCTGGACCAGGGAAGCGTCAGCGCGGGAAACAATGACTTGCGGGCCTTTGGCGGCGCGATCGACGGTCTTGATGACGACACGAAGGCGCTCACCGATATTGTAGGTTTCGAGTTTCGATTGCTCGCGCTTGGGGAGACGAGCTTCGGTGCGGCCCATATCGACAATGAGGTCGGGGCCTTCGGCGCGCTTGACGATGGCGGTAACGAGTTCGCCGGCGCGATTGTGATACTCATTGAAGATGGTGTCGCGCTCGGCTTCGCGAACCTTCTGCAGGATGACCTGCTTGGCGGTTTGCGCGGCAATGCGGCCGAGAACGTCCGTGGCCTTGGAGGTCTTGAACTCGGTGCCAAGCTCAGCGTTGGGATCTTTCTTCTTGGCGTCGTCCAAGCTGATTTCGCGCTTGGGGTCGGTGACTTCCTCGACGACAGTGATGACGGAGAAGACGTCGACCTGACCAGAATCCGGATTGAACTTGCCGCGGAGGTCTTCTTCGGATTTATAGAATTTCCGGGCAGCGACGACCATAGCGTCTTCAATGGCAGAAATCACCACGTCGGGTTCAATGTGCTTTTCCCGGCTGAGCATTTCGATTTGTTGGTAGAGCAGATTCGCCATTTTCTTGAGTCCTAAAATTCGACGACCAGATTAGCCTTGCGGATCGTGTCGAGCGGAATCTCCACGAGCCGTGCGTCTTTCCCTTTCAACTGCATCCGAACCTTGCCATCGGCAAAGCCGCGCAAGCGTCCTTCGAAGAACTTGGCCTGGCCGATGGGCTCGGAGGTCGAAATCTTGGCCGAGCGACCGGCAAATCTCTTAAAGTCGGCGACCGTCTTGAGAGCGCGGTCCATGCCCGGCGAGCTAATCTCGAGAACATAGCCCGGTCCCGGCACCAAATCCTCGACGTCAAGAATGACGCTCAACTGCTGACTGACACGTTCGCAGTCGGCATGGCTGACCTTTGGATAGGGGTCAGCGACTTCTTGCGTCCCATCCGCCAATTGCGAAGGCAGTTCGGGCGGCAAGCGGTCGATATACACGCGCAGGAAGCGTTGCTTCCCGATCTTCCATTCGACATCCACGACTTCCAGACCTTCCGAACGGGCGACCCGTTCGGCGGCGTCGCGGATTTTCTCCAAATTCACTTAAAGACTCCCCGGCCTATGCCGGTGTGAAGCTCAGTCCATCCGGCAGCAACAAAAAAGTGGGCTTGCGCCCACTCTATGGTGCGACCCGTAACAGAGCGAAAGAGAAGTATATTCCGGTAAACGTGTAAAAGCAAGACAGGGAAGGACACGAGCGGCCCAGGTATCCATCGGCCTGCCATACAATGAGATAGCGGCCAAGGGTCCGATAGGACGCCATCGATGCGAGTCTGTATTCTTCCGAATGATTGGTGACACGCGGTAGAGTGTCAGGATGCGTCACGCCCGACGAGTATAGAATCTTGACGTTTTGTTCAGAAGGCCAGTAAGCTCCAAGACGAGGGCTGATAAGATAGATAATCAATTGGAATGGCAATGCTTGGGACCCAAATTTTAGCTCTAAACTCCGTCCGCACTGTGGGCTTTTGCATCTGCATTCTAGTCCAATCGCGGGCACTCTGCGCGCAGCAGGAGGCGCCTCCTCCTCCGAGTGCTGCTCCGGGCACGGCGTTGAGCACCTTCAACACCGGGGCGGGTCGATCCCTCCAAGCCGTCACAATAACAATCAGTGTGAGAGATGCGCGAGGACTTCCCTTAGAAGACCTAACCACGGTGCGGTTGTCGTCGAGATTGCGAGGAACGACCCGCACGTTGGATACCAGGGATTCCGCGGACATAAGTTTCGGCGGCCTACTGGAGGGCTTGTATGAGGTCGAAGCGGAATGCCCTGGCTATAGGACGATTAAACAACAACTGGATGTGAATGGAGGGTCCGCGTTTTTCACGGCGTACATCTACATGCACGCCGAATCCGACCCAAGCACCCAGAATAGTCCCCCAAAAGGGTTGGTGCTCACCCCGAAACTCACTAAGGAGATTGACAAAGGCCTAGTGGCGATGAGGAAGCGGCAGTTCGAGTCAGCCAGGAATCACTTCAGTAAAGCGATCCAGTTGTCACCCAGCAATCCGGATGTTTACTACCTGCGGGGAAATTCCGAGTTGAGCCTCGGCCAGACCGATGCGGCGCGCCACGATCTGGAGCAGGCGATTGCGATCGACGCGAGCCACGAGAAAGCCTTGGTGGCATTAGGCCAACTGCAGATTCAAGCCGGAGATGCGAAATCGGCCATCAGCACATTAAACAAATCGTTCACGGCGAACGGCGCAGGATGGAAAACGTACTACCTGTTGGGAGCGGCGTACGCACAAATGAAGCAATGGAACGAAGCGGAGGCGGCAGTCAACCACTCGGTGGCCCTGGCTCATAACCAGGGAGCGGTTCCGCTGCTGTTGCTTGGGAAAATCCAGGCGTCCCGGGGTAGGAGTGACGTGGCCAGACTTACGTGGCAGACACTGATTGCAACTTATCCGAAGGCACCAGAAATAGCTGAAGCAAAGAAGTTGCTGGAACACCCGTCGATCGATGAGAGCCACGCGATAACGGAAGCGGAAGCCGGAAAAATGTCGCAGGCACTGGATGCAGCAGTGGAAGATGTGGGCCGCCCGTGGGCACCGCCGGATGTGGATCACAAGGAATATGCGGTTTCGGCAGTTTCGTGCAATCTCGATGATGTGCTAGAGCGGGCGATGCTGCGGGTGCGGACACAACTGGGGAACCTGGAGAAATTCACGGCCACGGAACACATCGAGCATCAGGAAATCGACAAGCAAGGTATGGCGGGCCCGATCCAGACGCGTCAATTTTCGTATGTTGTTTTCGTTTTTCCCTCGCAGAAGGATTCGGTATTCCTGGAGGAGAGCCGAGACGGACAAGCAAACGTTTCGGCATTTCCGACGTCACTGGCAACGGTGGGATTGAATAGCCTGGGGATTTCGGTGTTGCAGCCGATGTACCGTCCCGGGTTCCAGTATCAATGCGAGGGGGTAGCGACGGTTCGAGGAGAGGCAACATGGCAAATCCGATTCGCAGAGAAACCGGATTCGCAGCTCGGCGTGCGCCGCTGGCAGAAAACCGGGACGATTTACTACATCCCGATCAAAGGGCGCATCTGGCTGTCGACAGCCACATACGACATACTTCGGATCGAGACAGACCTGCGGGAGCCTGTACAAAACCTGGAACTGACACGCGACCATCTCTCGGTAGACTATGGACCCGTAAAGTTCGCGGCCATCAATGACCAGTTATGGTTGCCGTGGAGCGCGGAGATGTATCTGGAGTTGCACGGGAAGCGCTATCACCACCGGCACATTTTGTCGGACTATCTGCTGTTCGGCGTGGACACGAGAGATAAAGTCAAAACTCCTCGAAATGTTCCGGGCGGGCCGGTACAAGAAACCGAAATCGAGGCGCCGAAACCGAACAAAGAGTAATCCCTTCCAACAAATAAGGCCGTGGCGGAGAGCCACGGCCTTTGCGATTTTATCGTTGCGAGCCAGGAATCAGGGCTTCGAGGCTGGCGGAGTGGCCGGCTTCGGAGTGGTGGTGGCAGGCTTGGCGGCGGGAGCAGCAGCGCCACCCTTGGAGGGATAAGCCTGGTCGTAGAGCTTGATGATGTCCTGAGTGATATCGATGGAGGT
>Ga0335077_10003717_pt1 | contig 18539 bp, 18 predicted proteins | sample Lox_Sample_31_FD_207151 | JGI IMG/M metagenome (GOLD analysis project Ga0335077, IMG submission 207151) | Soil microbial communities from Loxahatchee National Wildlife Refuge, Florida, United States - Lox_Sample_3.1 | ecosystem: Environmental > Terrestrial > Soil > Wetlands | place: USA... | reverse complement strand
CCACGTGGCGTGACTCATCGGCCCGAGAAGCGGCGGGTTGCCCTCATGCCAAGTACCGTCGATGTAAGTGTATGCAGTCATTGGTTGGTTGCCCTTCGCGTGCCACGCTCGTCTCGAAGTGAGGATAGACCGGCACTCCGCAGGGAGCCAAGCCTTCCTGCGCGCATCAGGCTGGCGGTCGCGGCATGGCTGCGTTAGCGTGCGCCCGCGATGACCTATCCCTTCATTTACCACATGTGTCGGCGCGAGGAATGGGAGGCGGCGATGCGAGCCGGCGGCTACGCCGGATCGTCTCAGGACAAGTCCGACGGCTTCATTCATTTCTCGACGGCGGCGCAGATCCGCGAGAGCGCGCGCAAGCACCGCGCGGGCCAGACGGGCCTCGCTCTCCTGACGGTCGATCCCGCGGCGCTCGGGGCTGCGCTCAAATGGGAGCCGTCGCGGGGCGGCGAACTCTTCCCACACCTCTACGGCATGCTCCCGGTCGCGGCGGTGCTACGGGTCGACGAGCTTCCCCTGGGCGCCGACGGCTTTCACGTCTTCCCCGCAGACTTCGGGGAGCGCATGGGGTGAGCGGGCTTTTCGATCCGCTCCTTCCGATCGTTCGACTGCTGCCGCCGGAAACCGCGCACCGCGCGACGATCCGCGCGTTAACGTTTCGCAATACCCCGCATGTGCCCGCGCCCGATCCGCCGAGCCTGCGCCTCCGACTCTGGAACCGGGATTTCCCGAATCCGATCGGGCTCGCGGCGGGCTTCGACAAGGATGCGGAAGTGCCGGACGCGATGCTTGGCTTCGGCTTCGGCTTCGTCGAGACCGGCACCGTGACGCCACGCCCGCAGCCCGGCAACCCGAAGCCGCGGCTCTTCCGCCTGCGCGAGGACAGCGCCCTCATCAACCGGCTCGGCTTCAACAACAGAGGGCTCGACGCCTTCCGCGCTCGGCTTGCGCGCCGGCGCGGACGCGGAATCGTCGGCGCCAACATCGGCAAGAACAAGGAAAGCGCGGACGCTGCCGCTGACTACGTCGCGGGCGTAGAGGCGTTGGCGCCTCTTGCGGACTACCTCGTCGTCAATGTCTCCTCCCCGAACACGCCAGGGCTGCGCGACCTCCAGCGCAAGCGAACGCTCCTCACCCTCGTCGCGGCGCTCAAATTCGCGCGCGCCAAAGCGGTGCCCACCGATCCGCCGCCGCTCCTCCTGAAAATTGCGCCCGACCTCGCGGAGGAGGAGCGCGCGGAGATCGCGGAGGCCGTGCTCGAGACGGGCATCGACGGGCTCGTCATCTCGAATACGACGATCGCGCGTCCCTCGACACTCAGGAGCGCGCAGGCGCGCGAGCAGGGCGGACTCAGCGGGCCGCCGCTCCTCGCACCATCGACCGCGCTCGTCTGGGACATGCATCGACGCACCGGGGGACGCGTGCCGATCGTCGGCGTCGGCGGCATCTCCGGCGGGGCCGATGCCTATGCCAAGATCCGCGCGGGTGCGAGCTTGGTGCAGCTCTATACCGCGCTCGTCTATCAGGGGCCCGGTCTGATCGAGCGGGTAAAGCGCGAGCTCGCCGCGCTGCTCGAGCGCGACGGCCACGCCTCGATCGCCGCGGCCGTCGGCACCGCTCCCCCAAGCTAGCAGCGCCCGGAAAAAATGACCTCTTCCGCCATTCCCTACCTCACGGGTCTTCGCGAGATCGCTACCCAATACGACGGCTTCATCCTCGACCTCTGGGGCGTGCTCCACGACGGCAGGGCGCCACTGCCGGGCGTTCTCGACTGCCTGGAGCGTCTAAAGGCCGAGGGGAAGCGGACGACGATCCTCTCGAACGCGCCGCGGCGCGCAGCGCTGGTCGAGGCGCGGGTGACCGAGATCGGCATTCCCCGCGCGCTCTACGACAACCTCATGTGCTCGGGCGAGGAGACCTGGCGGCACCTCAGTGACCGAGACGACCCATTTTACGCCGCCCTCGGCCGCGCCTGCTATCACATCGGGCCGCGGCGCGACGACAACATGCTTGCGGATATCGGGCTGCGCCGCGTCGAGGAGGCGGCCGAGGCGGATTTCATCCTCAACACCGGACCCTCGGAGTACGAGGCGACGGTCGAGCAATATGAGCCGTTGCTGCAGCAGGCGCGGGCGCGCGGGCTCCCGATGGTCTGCGCCAATCCGGACCTCGTGGTGATCCATCACGGGCGGCGTGCGATCTGCGCAGGGGCGTTGGCGCAGCGTTACGAGGAGATCGGCGGCGCCGTGCGCTGGCACGGCAAGCCCTATCCCTCGATCTACGAGACCTGCTTCGGCCTCCTCGGGATCGCGGAGCGCAACCGCATCCTTGCGGTGGGCGACAGCCTGCGCACCGACATCGCGGGCGCCAACGCTGTCGGGATCGCGAGCGCACTGGTGCTCGGCGGTATCCACGGCGAGGAGCTGGGCGTAGCGGCGGGCGCCCTGCCGGATCCGGCGAAGCTCGCAGCGGCCGTCGCCGCGAGCGGCCAGCGCCCGAGCTACGCGATCGCACACCTCGTCTGGTGAGACCTGACGCTAATGCGTGGCGCGGTGCAAGATCGTACCCGCCAGCCCGGTGTCGTAGGCGACACCGGCCGGTGTCAGCACCGCCGCATCCGGGAACTCAGACTTGATGAGCCCCTTTCGCTCGAGCGCGTGCCAGGCGGCGGAATTCACGAGCCCCGTCGCATCCCGCGCGAGCACCACGGCACTTCCGAGGTGAAAGTGATCGCCATGCGGCTGCGGCAGGCCGCTCACGCGGATGCCGCCATCGGGTTGCGGCTCCGCGTGGTCGGGCGAGCGCGCGAGCTCCTGCAGGAGCGTGAGCGTCTTGAGCTGGAGCGCGTTGAGGCCGAGCGGGTTCCTTTTGGGCGGCATGGGCGGCGATCCTGACAGGGCCGAGCGGGATTTGGCAAGCAGCGCGGGCTGCTTGGTGATGGGCGAGCAACCGTGGCAGACTGAGCGGCCAATCAAGGGAGGCTGGCGGACAGTGCACGAACGCGCATGTCCGCTCGAAAAAAACGCAGAGGGAGGCACCCGCTATGAGCAATTTGACGCGAGCGCTCGGCGCCGCAGCACTCGCCGCCGCACTATCAACGGCGGCCGGAGCCGCGCAAGCGCAGTACCTCGTCATCGGCATCGACGAGAAAACCGTTTGGGACGACACCGCCAAGGTGGTCGTGCGCGCGCCGGGCAAGGATCTGGTCTCGATCGTCGATATTTCCGATCGCGCGCGGCCCAAGATCGTCGCCAATCTGCCGCTGATGAATACCGTGCTCGGCCCGCCCACCAACGTAGCGATAGCGCCGGACGAGCACCTGGCGCTGGTCGCGAATTCCCTCGAGGCCGTATCCGACGGTAGCGGGGGCTGGAAGTACCAGCCCGACAACAAGGTCTACGCCATCGACCTGAAGGCCTCGCCCCCCGTCCAAATCGGCACCATCGAGGTCGGCAAACAGCCATCCGGCATGGCGATCAATCGCGCGGGCGATCTCGCGCTGGTCGCCAATCGTGCCGACAACACCGTAAGCGTGCTGGCGATCAAGGGCAAAGAGGTGAAGGCGATCGGCACCGTCGCCCTCGCTCCCCAAGGCGCGCCGAGCGAGCAGCTTGCAGCCGTCGCCATTGCGCCCGACGGCAAGCGAGCGCTCGTAGCCAAGGCCGCGAGCAACAAGGTGGCGCTGCTGAAGATCGTCGGCGAGACCGTCACCTATGACGGCTACGACATGAGCGTCGGCGTCTTTCCCTACAACGTCCAGATAAGCCCGGACGGCAGGATCGGGATCGTCAACAACAACGGTAGCGGCGGCGCATCGGACGGTGGCGTCGATACCGCCGCGATCATCGACCTCGAGCTTGCGCCGCCGCGGGTCATCGACCACGTCGTCGTCGGCGACGGTCCGGAAGGGCTCGCGATCAGTCCGATGGGCACGATCGCCATCTCGGTGATTCTCAACGGGACTGGCAACGTCCCGAAGGCGGCGTTTTTCCACCACGCGCATTCCTACCTGACGATCCTCAAGATCGACGGCAAGAAAGCCCACAAGGTAGGCGAGATCGAGACCGGGCAGTTCACCGAAGGAGTGGCCTTCAGCCCGGACGGCAAATACCTTTACGCCGAGAATTACTTCGACAACGAGCTAGCGATCTTCAAGGTCCAGGGGACGAAGCTCGTGCGCGCGGGCACCCTGAAGCTTCCCGGTCACCCTGCCTCGCTGCGCAGCAGCACGCCCTAGGGCCGCTGCCGCCGGATGGGCGGAGGAGACGCCGCTAGTGCGCCGGCGCGTCCTCATCGCCGCGATGGCCGAGCTTCGAGATAAGGCGGAGGATGTCAGCCTGAAGCTGGGGATCGCGGATGCCGTAATAGCCGCGGATCAGCGACATGACCTCGCGCCGGTCGAATGTCTCGTTGGTGGGCGAGACCTCGGAGGCGATGTTCTTGGCGACGAGACCGTCGGGATAGCCCTCGAAGAAAAATGCCGGAGAAACCTCCAGCACCTGCGCCACGTCATAGAGCCGGCTCGCGGAAATGCGGATATCGCCGGACTCGTATTTCTGCACCGCCTGGAAAGAAACGCCGATCTTGCTCGCGAGTGCGCCCTGGCTCAGCCCGAGCTGGATACGCCGCAGCCGCATCCGGCCGCCGACATAGACATCGATGGGATGGGGAGCGTGTTCCTTGCGTGGGATCATCGGGGTTCGCACCTGGTGGGGCGGCTGATTGCCCGCCGCCGTTGGTTCAAGTCATGGGATGGAGTTCCGGGCCGTCCGGCGTTCACGATGGCTTTTGGGCAGAGTTGATCGAAAGGTAAGGATCTCTGACTGTTACAAGGCCTGTCATTCTAGCGGCGGGTGCACGAATAACAATCAGTTGCAGCCAAATATTTCTGGTCTAGCTACACCCAAAAAGAGTGTGAATACTCGCTATATGGTGGGACTGTGACTTGCTAACTCTCGGACAATCCGGCGGAAGATTTTAGTCTGGAACCCGTCTTAACTAAGCCTCTCAGTAGAATCCGGTAGTGCCTGCAAGTCATCGGCGTAGCAGCTAGGAGATGCTCCTCCATAGCGATTACTCCCCCGCTTGTAGCGGGGGACGCGGGCCTTGACCGCATGGCGCTCAAGGCGCACTCCAAGGCGAAGCCAAAGCAGGAGGCGACGGCATGCGCGCGATGGCGATGACCGCGCCCGGCAGGAGCCTGGAGCTTCGCGAGTTCCCGCGACCCTCGCCTGGCCCACGCGACGTTCTCGTCGAGGTCGGCGCCTGCGGCGTCTGCCGAACCGATTTGCACATTCTCGATGGCGATCTTCCGGCGCCGCGCCTGCCGCTCGTGCCGGGGCACGAGATCGTCGGTCGCATCGTCGAGCGCGGCGCCGAGGTGCGCGATCTCGCTGTCGGCGAGCGCGTGGGAATACCGTGGCTCGGTTGGACCTGCGGCACCTGCGGGCCCTGCCGTGGGCACCGCGAGAATCTCTGCGACACCGCACGCTTCACCGGCTACCAGATCGACGGCGGCTATGCCGACTATGCCGTGGCCGACGCGCGCTATTGCTTTCGCATTCCCGAGGGTTTCGCGGACGCGGAGGCGGCGCCGCTACTCTGCGCAGGCCTTATCGGCTTCCGCACGCTCCGCCTCGCGGGCGCAGCCGAGAGCGTCGGCATCTACGGCTTCGGCGCTGCCGCGCACATCGTCGCGCAAGTGATCCTGCACGAGGGCCGGCGGCTCTACGCCTTCACGCGTCCCGGCGATCGCGCTGGGCAAGACTTCGCTCGCCGCATCGGCGCCCGATGGGCCGGTGGCTCCGACGAACTGCCGCCGGAGCCGCTCGATGCGGCATTGATCTTCGCGCCCGTGGGAGCGCTCGTTCCGGCGGCGCTCGCGGCGACTGCCAAGGGCGGCAGCGTCGTCTGCGGCGGCATCCATATGAGCGAAATCCCGGCCTTCGCCTATCGCCTGATCTGGGGGGAGCGCGTGCTGCGCTCGGTCGCCAATCTCACCCGCGCCGACGGCGACTCGCTGCTGGCACTCGCCGCGAAGATCCCCATCCGGACCCAGGTCGAGCGCTTCGCGCTTTCCGAGGCGAACGACGCGATCGAGCGCCTGCGCCGCGGCGAGATCGAAGGCGCCGCCGTGCTGGTGCCCTGAACGGCGCTACTTCGCGCGCCCGCGCTTCAGGAGGTGCGTCCAATCCCTGAGCGATTCCAGGAGTTGCCTCACGAGGCCGCGCGTCGCCTCGTCGGTCAGATTGCCTGCGGCATCGAAGCGGGTCTGCGCCTGGGCGATCATCACTTCCGGCTTGTTCACGGGAAGCATGTTGAGGAAGACGCACATCTGCCGCAGATGATATTGCGCGCGCGCCGTGCCGAGGACGCCGCCGCTCGCGCCCATGATCGCGACCGGCTTGCCGTCGAAGGGCTGGCTCGGCGGGCGCGAGCCCCAGTCGATCGCGTTCTTGAGCACGCCCGGGACCGAGTAGTTGTATTCCGGGGTCACGAAGAGAAGCGCGTCCGCGGCGGCGATCTTGTCGCGGAAGGCCTGCACCACCGGCGGATATCCCGCGGCGCGGATGTCGTCGTTATAGAGCGGGAGATTGCCGATCTCGGCGGTCTCGATCGTCATGCCCGCGGGCGCGAGACCCTGTGCCGCGTGGAGTGCCATCGTGTTGAAGGACCCCTTGCGCAGGCTCCCCGAGAACCCCAACACTTTGAGTGCATCGTGACCACCGCTCATCCTATTTTCCCTCCTTGCGCTCTTGCCCCTGCGCAATTAGGCGCAACTCGGGGGCGGCGCGCAATCCGCAAATTGTGAATCCTCACCTGCGAGCGAGATGAGCCGCGAGCCGATCCTGCTGCGTCCGGTCGAGCCGGAGCCCGAGCTTGCTTCGCCGCCACAGCACGTCCTCCACGGTCTCCGCCCATTCCTCGCGTCGCATCCACTCGACCTCGCGCGCGCTGAGGCCCGCGCCGAAATCCTCGCCGAGATCGGCCGGACCCTTGGCGTCACCAAGGACAGCGGAGGCCTCGCTGCCATAGCGCCGCAATAGCCGATCGCAGAGTACGGGATCGAGCCAGGAATGAGCGCCGCGGAGCGTGTCTATTCCCGCGGGCTCGCCGCCGGGCAAGATCGAGCCGCGCGTCCAAGCCGGCGAAAGTGACGGAAAGAAAGGCGTCAGTCGCTCCAGCGCGTGCTCCGCCAGGCGGCGGAAGGTCGTGATCTTGCCCCCGAGCACCGAGAGCAGCGGCGCCTTGCCCGTCTCGCCCTCGAGCAGCAGGACATAGTCGCGCGTCACCGCCGAGGCGTTCTTGGCGTGGTCCTCGTAAAGCGGACGCACGCCCGCGTAGCGCCAGAGAATCGCCGCAGGCGACAGTGGCGCCGCTAGCCAGCGGCTCACGGCACGGCACAGATAGTCCGCCTCCTCGTCGCTGCAGCAAACGCGTCGGGGATCGCCGGTGAAGGGCTCCTCGGTCGTGCCGATCAGGGTGAAGTCCCGCTCGAAAGGCAGCACGAAGACGATGCGGCGGTCATCGTTCTGGAGAATGTAGGCGTGCTCGCCCGCATAGAGCCGAGGCACGACGACGTGGCTGCCCTTCACGAGCCGGAGCGCGGCGTTGCCGTGCAGTCCGCCGGCGCGCTGCGCCACGGCCATCGCCCAGGGCCCGCCGGCATTGACGAGCGCGCGTGCCTCGAGGGCGGCAACCGCTCCGTCCCTCAAGCGGATCTCCGCCCGCCATGCGCCGCCCGCGCGCACGGCCGAGACGAGTTCAGTCCGCGTCAGGATCGCGGCGCCGCGCCGCCGGGCGTCGCGGGCATTGGCGATCACCAGCCGCGCATCGTCGGCCTGGCAATCGGAATAGACGAAGGCCGCGGCCACGTCCCTACGCAGCGGGGCACCCATGGGGTCGGCACGCGGATCGATGCGACGGCTGGGCGGCAGGCGCTTCCGGCCGCCGAGATGGTCGTAGAGGAAGAGCCCGAGCCGCAGCATCCATTTGGGACGAAGGCTCCGGTCGTGCGGCAGGACGAAGAGGAGCGGGTGCACGAGATGCGGCGCCATCGCCATCGTCACCTCGCGCTCCGCCAGCGCCTCGCGCACGAGGCGGAACTCGCCGAGCTCGAGATAGCGCAGGCCGCCGTGGATGAGCTTGCTCGAGGCGGAAGACGTGGCGCCCGCGAGATCGCCCTCCTCGACCAGGAGCACCGAGAGGCCGCGCCCCGCAGCGTCGCGCGCAATCCCCGCGCCGTTGATGCCGCCACCGACCACCAGCAGGTCTACCGCGGCCGGGAGCGTGGTCATGCCCTGTCGTTGTCCGATGGGTCCATTGCGGGCGGAGTGTCGTCGCCGCTCGCGGAGGCGTCAATCGTCCCGGAGAGTCGCTAGTTCGGCAGCCGGCGCAGCACCACTGCGAGCTGGGATTTGCCGTTCGCCGCGATCCACAAGCCGTCGAGCCGGCCGTCCGCCAGCAGATGATAGCGCAGCGTCGCCTTTTCCGCGTCCTCGAAGTCGAGCTCGCCGCCAGTCACGCGCCCGCTGCGCTGCGTGTAATTCCCGGCGGCATTCGCTCCTCCCGGGAGATTGCTCACGGCGTAGACCGCTTCGGCCCGATCGCCCTCGACCTTGGTCACCACCAGCATGACTTCGCGCCCGACGTCGTAGGTGCCCCACCATTTCCCGAGAAACGCCGCACCCGGCCCGCCCGCTGCGGGCGCGATCGCGAGGCCTTTCGGCAGCGGGATCGTGTCGCGCGGAACGTCGCCCCAAGCGGTTTCGCATTCCCGCTGCTGCGGCATGGGACCATCGCCCGTAACCGCCAGCATGCAATTGCCGAACCTCCGCAGAAAGCGGCCGGACTCGCCGGAGCCGTGTCCGGAGAAGCCCGCGGGCTGATCCACGAGAAGATGCGGGACGGCGTTTCGCGCCAGGATCTCCTCCGTGCGCGGACCGCGGCCGCCGGGATCGTAGGGATCGTTCGCGAAATAGGCGATCATGGTCCTGACACCGTGGACCTCGCCGAGATAATCGAAAATAGCCGTCGCATTGAGGTTCATGCGCGGACGATCGGTGCCGTAATGCGCGGGTGCCAGCGCGATGATCGCGTAGATGTCCTGGCTCTTGCCGGCCGCCATGACCGAGATCCAGCCACCGTCGGATTGGCCCACCAGCACGATCTTGCGATAGCCCTTGCTCTTGAGCTCCGTCACATTGCGCAGCAGCTCCTTGGTCTCGGAATTCGATTCCTGGTCCATCGTAGTGCGCTTGAAAGCAAAGACGTCCCAGCCGTGGTCACGCATGAAATAGGCGAGAAAGGGCGGACCATAGGTGGAGTTGTCCGTGCGGAGAATGCCGCCGGCGCCGTGGCTCCAGACCAGCGCGCCGACTGCGGCAGCGGCGCCCTTCATCGGCGTGTCCGGAAAGGCCGGCTCGAAGCGCATCTCCGCGAGTGCGGCGCGGGAATGCAATGCGGCAACGATCGCAAACGCGATCGCCGCCGTAATGCGGATGAGCGGGATGCGGCGCATGGTCGGGCTGGTCTCCGGGAGGGTCGGCAAAGCATGCCGCAATCGATTCGCGCGGGCAAGGTCGCCGCCTCAGCCTTTGCGCGTCACACGCTCGCGATGGAAGACATAGAGGCCGCTCGCGACGACGACCGCGGCGCCGATCCAGGTCGAAATGCCGGGCCAGGCGCCGAACAACACTACGCCCCAGAAGGTCGAGGAAATGATCTGCAAAAACGAGAAGGGCGCGAGCAGCGAGGCAGGTCCGCGCATGTATCCCATGAGGATGAAATACTGACTGATCGTGCTGAGCACACCCATGGTCGCGACCAAGAGGAGAGCACGCCCGCCGAGAGGCTGCCACACCCAGGGCAGAAACAGGCATAGGATGAGGAAAGCCACAGCCGTCGTATAGAGGAGGGTCGTCATCGGAGGGGCCGCGGAGCCGATGCGACGCGTCAAGACCAAACCGAATGCCCAGCATGTCGAGGAGGCCAGGGGAAAGAGCGAGGCGACGTCGAAGGCGGAGGTGCCGGGTTGAATGATGATGAGGATGCCGATGAAGCCCACCACCACGGCAGACCACCGCCTTATTCCGACGCGCTCGCCGAGGAAGGGAATCGAAAGCGCGGTCACGAGCAGAGGCGAGACGAAGGAGATCGCGATCGCGTCGGCCAGCTGCAAGTGCGAGAGCCCCGAGACGAAGAGCACGGCCGAGCCGACCATCGCAATGCCTCGCCCGACCTGCATCGCCAGGCCTGTCCCGCCCATCGGAGCGACTCCCGCACGCAGGACGAAGGGAAGGAGAAGCAACAGGTTCACCCCGTAGCGGCCCCAGGTGATCAGGAAAGGCGAGTATTCCTGCACCAGGAGCTTCGAGATCGCGTCCATGGCGCTGAACAGCAGCAGCGCCATCAGCACGAAGCCGATGGCGGCGAGCGGACGGTCTTCCATCGGCGCGGGCAGCGGGACGGGCTCGGGTTTGCGGGACGCGCGGGGGCTCATGTACTATTTCGACGCGTTCGATCTCCGGGATGTGGGCCGAGGATAGCCGTTCATGAAGGAGAAATATGCAGGCTCTCCGTTGCCTCCGGCACGACCGCGCCTCGGCTCGATGCCCGCGGCCGGCCCATGCGCCGCCTGCGCCGTCCGCATGCTCTCCGTCTGCGGCGTTATCCAAGAGAACGATCTCCATCGGCTCGCCGCGATTGCAAAGGCGCAAGAGGCCGAGGCGCACCACACCTTCGTCACCGCCGGCGACCCCGCCGCTTTTCTCTTCAACATCACCGAAGGTGTCGTGAAGGTCTATCGGCTGCTTTCGGACGGGCGCCAGCAGATCACTGGCTTTCTATTCGGCGGCGATTTCCTCGGCCTCGGCGCCGACGATACCTATGCCTTCAGCGCGGAGGCGGTGACCCGCGTCCGCTATTGCCGATTCGAGCGCGGTGCGCTCATGCGGCTGCTCGTGGAATTCCCGCGCATGGAGCAGCGCCTGCTCGGCATCGCCTCGAGCGAGCTCGCGGCGGCGCAGGAGCAGATGGTCTTGCTCGGACGCAAGACCGCGCGCGAGAAGCTCGCGACCTTCCTCACGATGCTGTCGCGGCGCATGCCGAGCCTCGGAAACCCGCGGGATCGGCTCGATCTCCCGATGAGCCGTGCCGATATCGCGGATTATCTCGGCCTCACCACGGAGACGGTGAGCCGGACCTTCACGCAGCTTCGCGGCGAGGGACTGATCGAGCTGCCGAAAGGCGGCGGCGTGCGGCTCAGGAGAGAATCGGCTTTGGCCGAGATCGGCGAGGGCGGCTGAGCCCGCCTCTGGCGAACGCAAGGGAGGGCAGCATGAGCCTGAAAGACATCGTGGTCGTTCTCGAGGCAGGTGCCGCGGGCGCGCGGCGCCAGACGGCGGCGGTCACGCTTGCGGCGACGCACGGCGCGCACCTCATCGGACTTTCCATCATCGAGCCGCTCGACCTCTCGGGATTCTTCTCGCCAGCGGTCTCGGGCTACGTCGCCGTCGATGCGATGCAGGAATTGGAGGATCGGCACCGCGCCGCAGCAACCGCTGCAGCGAAAGAGGCCGAGACCGCCTTCCGCGCCGACTGCGGGCGGGCGGGCATCTCCTACGAATGGCGCCTCGCCGAGGGTGAGGCTGCGGAGACGGCGACGCTCAATGCCCGCTATGCCGATCTCGCGATTGCCGGCCAGATCGATCCCGAGAACCCTCCGCGCGGCGGCTTCGGCCGGCTCCCGGAGCAGCTCGCGCTTGCAAGCGGCCGGCCCGTGCTCCTGGTGCCTTACGCCGGCGCCGTCGAGACCATCGGGAAGCGAGTATTGGTGGCATGGAACCGGATGCGCGAATCGACGCGCGCGGTCAACGACGCGCTGCCGCTCCTCGCCAAGGCAGAGAAGGTGACGGTGCTCTCGATCAACCCCAAGCGCGGAGAGGATGCGGGCGATGTCCCCGGCGCCGACCTCGCGCTTCATCTCGCGCGGCATGGTGTCAAGGCAGAGGCCGCCTACACCGTCGCCGAGGACATCGACGTGGGCTCCGCGCTGCTGTCGCGTGCCTCCGACATCGGCGCCGACCTCATCGTGATGGGCTGCTACGGCCACTCGCGCACGCGCGAGCTGATCCTCGGCGGCGCGACGCGCCAGGTCCTGCAGCACATGACGGTTCCGGTGCTGATGTCGCACTGAGCGCTGGCGGATCAAGCCCGCTTTAGCGCCGCGACGATTCCCGCGACGATCTCGGCGGGCGGCGGTCCTGCATCGGCGATCACGGCATTCTCATCCGGGGATGGGGGCTCGAGGGCTGCGAATTGGCTCGCGAGCAGCGTGGGCGGCATGAAATGGCCGCGACGCCGCTCGAGCCGTTCGCGGATCAGCGCTTCCGAGCCCGCGACGAAGACGAAGCGGATCCCCGGGGAACCGCTCCGAAGCCGGTCGCGATGGGCGCGCTTCAGGGCCGAGCAGGCGACGACGGCGCCCCTTCCCTCGCGCTCGAGCCGCGCGAGCTCCGCCGCAATGCGATCGAGCCAAGGCCATCGATCGGTGTCCTCGAGCGCCTCGCCGCGCCGCATCTTCTCGACGCTCGCGGGCGCGTGGAAGTGGTCGCCCTCGAGGAACGGGAGGTCGAGCGCCTTTGCCAAGAGTTCGCCGACGGTGGTCTTGCCGGCGCCGGCAACACCCATCACGACGATCCCGGTCATTCCGCGCGGTCGATGTGGAACCGGCCGGCGCGATCGACGCGCTCGATGCCGTGCGCGCCGAAGGTGTCGCGCTGAAGCTGGATGAGAGCCGCCGAGGAAATCGCGGCGCGCAACCCGTCGTAATAGGCAAGCGCCGAGGCCAGGGCCGGAGCGGGCACGCCGTTGCTTGCGGCACTCGCGACCGTGCGCCGCCACGCCGGCAGCCGCGCTGACGCGGCGTCGCGCAAGGCGGGCGCGAGCAGCAGGCGTGAGGCTCCCGTGCGCAAGGCCGCCGCTATGGGATCGAGGAGAGCGCCGCGGATGATGCAGCCCGCGCGCCAGATCTCTGCGAGTTCCGCGAGCTCGCCGGTTACGCCGTGCGGCACCGCGGCGGCGTGCAGCAGCGCAAAGCCCTGGTCATAAACCGCGATCCGCGCGACGAGGAGTGCCTCGCCAAGCTCCTCCGGCGGTATCGACGATGCCACGCCCCGCTCTGCTGCGAGCATGTCCGGCGCCGAGGGCTCGCGGACCGCCGAGAGCGAGCGCGCCTCGACGGCCTCGATCAGCGTGGGCACGGGCACGCCGAGCTCGAGCGCCTCGACCGAAGCCCAGCGTCCGGTTCCCTTCTGCTCCGCGCGTCCAACGACAATCTCCATCAGGGGCAGGCCCGTGCTGCGGTCGCTCGCGCGAAGGATGTCGGCGGTGATCTCCAGGAGATAACAGGCACCGAGGCCCCGGTTCCAATGCGCGACATCGTCGGCGATCTTCGACCATGTGGAGCCGGCCGCCCGCCGCAGCAGCACCGCCTCCGCGATGAGCTGCATTTCCGCATATTCGATGGCGTTGTGGACCATCTTCGCGAAATGCCCCGCGCCCGCGCCGCCGAAATAGGCAAGGCACGGCTTTGCCCCAGCCTCTGCCGCGACCCTGCACAGCAGCGGCTCCAGGCTCCTGAAGCCCGCGGCATCGCCGCCTGCCATGATCGAGGCGCCGTGACGGGCCCCGGTCTCGCCGCCGGAAATCCCGATACCGAGGAAGCCGATGCCACGCGCCGCGAGCGAATTGGCGCGGCGCTCGCTGTCGCGGAAATACGAATTCCCGCCATCCGCGATGAGCGCACCCGCGGGGAGCAGCGGTGCCAGGTGCGAAATCGCGTCGTCGACCGGCTCTCCCGCCTTCACCATGAGAAGCACGGCGCCGGGTTTCTCGAGCGCGCCCACGAGCGCCTCGGGGCTCACGGCGATGCCGGAAACGCCCGCCGCCGCAGCCTCGTCGCGTGCCGCGGGCCAGGGATCGAAGGCCGCAACGGCAACGCCTTTCTCTGCGAGCTGCAGCGCGAGGCTGCGTCCCATCACACCGAGGCCGAAGATGCCGATTGCCGCGCCCATGATTTCCCGTGCCGGTCGAAACGGGTCCGCACCCTAGCGCAGCACCGCCGCTCGAGCAAAGCGCCGCGGATTGACCGTCCGACCCATCCACACCATGATTCCGCCCGCGAGAGAACGCCGGGAGCCTGCATGCCCAAGAACAACCGCGAGCCCACGATCGTCAAAACGGAGATGATCAAGCCGACCTACGACTGGAAGCGCCCCTTGGCCGCTCCCGGCCACAGCGCGGTCGATTTCGAGGAGCGGGTGAATTTCCGCCGCCTGCACGACTATCGCCTGGCGCGGGCGCGGGCGGCGCTCGCACGCTCCGGCCTCGGCGCCCTCCTCTGCTTCGACAACAACAACATTCGATACGTCTCCAGCACCGCGATCGGCGAGTGGTCGCGAGACAAGATGACGCGCTACGCGCTCCTCTGCGGCAACACCGAGCCCTATGTCTGGGATTTCGGCTCGGCGGCCAAGCATCACCGGCTCCACGCGCCCTGGCTGCCGCAGGATCATTGCCGTGCGGGGATGCTGGGACTGCGTGGCACGGTGCCGCCGGATCACGGTCTGATCGAGAGTGCGGTCAAGGAGATAAAGGCTCTGCTCAAGGAGAACGGCGTCGCGGGCATGCCGCTCGGCGTCGATCTCGTGGAGCCGCCGGTGCTCTTCGAGCTGCAGCGGCAGGGGATCGAGGTGCGCGACTGCCAACAGGTCATGCTGGACGCGCGCGAGATCAAGAGCATGGACGAGATCATGCTCCTCAACATGGCCGCGAGTATGGTCGACGGTACCTATCAGACGATCGCGGAGCACCTGAAGCCCGGCGTGCGCGAGAGCGACATCGTGGCGCTCGCGAACAAGCGGCTCTATGAACTCGGCTCCGACGATGTCGAGGCGATCAACGCGGTCTCGGGCGAGCGCTGCAGCCCGCATCCCCACAACTTCACCGACCGCGTGTTGCGTCCCGGCGATCAGGCCTTCTTCGATATCATCCAGGCCTTCATGGGCTATCGCACCTGCTATTACCGTACGCTCAATGTGGGCCGCGCGACGGATTCGCAGCGGGACGCCTACAAGCGCGCACGCGAGTGGATCGACGCCGCGATCCACACCATCCGGCCCGGCGTCACCACCGACAAGGTCGCCAAGCTCTGGCCGAAGGCGACGGAGTTCGGCTTCACCGACGAGATGGAGGCCTTCGGCCTGCAATTCGGCCACGGCCTCGGCATGGCGCTCCACGAGCGCCCGATCATCAGCCGCCTCGTCTCGCTCGATCACCCGCTGGAGCTCAAGGAGGGCATGGTCTTCGCGCTCGAGACCTATTGCCCCGCGAGCGACGGATACTCCGCCGCGCGCATCGAGGAAGAGGTCGTGGTCACCGACAAGGGCTGCAAAGTCATCACGCTCTTCCCTGCGGAGGAGCTCTTCGTCGCGAACAAGTATTGAGGCCAAGCATCGCCATGCGAACGCGCTACGATGTCGAGGACATGACGATCCACCGGATCGTCGAGAAGGAATATCCTTTCGAGCAGGTGTTCAAATTCCTGCCGGCTCTCGAAACGGGGATTCTCGAGGAGAACCGGGCGTGGCTCGAGCCGCGGGCGCTCGATCGCGCCTCCGATTCCGTCATTTTCTGCTTCCAATCCTACGTCGTGAAGACGCCGCATCACACGGTGCTGGTGGACACCTGCATCGGAAACGACAAGACCAGTCGCTACCCGGACTGGCATCGCAAGAGCGACCCCACCTGGATGAACGCGCTGCGAGCGGCAGGCCTCGGGGTCGAGGACATCGATGTCGTGATGTGCACGCATCTGCACGGCGACCACGTCGGCTGGAACACGCGGCTCGAGAACGGCCGCTGGGTGCCGACCTTCCCGAATGCGCGCTATCTGCTGTCGCGGAAGGAGTATGAGCACTGGAGCGGCGTCCACCGCGAGACGCCGATACCCGGCATCGCCGAGAGCGTGCTGCCCATCATCGAGGCGCAAAAGGCGGATCTCGTTGTCGGCGATCACGCCGTCGGCGACCATGTCCGGCTGCTACCGACACCGGGGCACACGCCCGGCCACTTCGCCGTCGCCATCGGAAGCAAGGGCGATGCCGCGGTCTTCACCGGCGATCTCATCCATTCGCCGCTGCAGGCACGCTATCCTGAGCTGAGCTCGCGCGCGGACTCCGACCCGCAGCACGCGGCCGTGACCCGCCGCCGCTTTCTGGAGCGCTATTGCGACACCCAGACGCTTTTCTGCACGATGCACTTCCCCTCGCCCTCCGTCGGCCACGTCAAGCGCTGGGGCGAGGGGTTCCGCTGCGACTACTTGTCGTGAGAGACGGAGACAGCCCGATTGTGCGACCGGCGGCTCCGAGCACATCGTAGCGGGGCTCGCGGGAATGGCGCTCGGGTCTAGGGCGCCTCGATGCCGGGATCGAGCGTGAACAGCTCTTGTGGGCGGCCCACGCCTCGGAGCGCATAGCGTCCGACCGAGACAAGGCGGTTCCGCTCCGGGCCGAGCGCCTCCGCAAAGGCCGCCGATGCCAGCAAGGGCTGATCGACCGAGCGGCACATGGCGGCGATCCGGCTCACCTCGTTGACGGCGGGCCCGATCACCGTGAAGTCGAGCCGCTCCTTGCTGCCGATGTTGCCATAGAAGACCTCGCCGACATGGAGGCCGAGATACATCTCGGTGACCGGCAGGTTCTCGGCGATGCGGCGGGTATTGAGCGTGACGATCCCCCGCCGCGCCGAGAGCGCGGCACCGAGCGCCGAGACGCAGGCGCCCCCGCGGTCGTCCGCAGGAAAGATCGCGAGGATGCCGTCGCCGATCAGCTTCAAGACGTCGCCGCCGGCTTGGTTGATCGCCGAGATGACCGCCTCGGCATAGTCGTTGAGGAGCGGGATCACCTGCTCCGGCGCCGCGGTGTCCGTGATCCTGGTGTAGCCGCGGAGATCGCTGAACCAGAGCACGGTGCCGATGCGGTCGGCGACGCCGCGTGCGATCCGGCCGCTCAGCACGCGCTGCGCGGGATCGCGCCCGAGATAGGTACCGACCAGCGTCTCCGCGATCCGTGCGAGCGAGGCGCATTTGATCGCGAGCGCGAGGTAGGGCATCAACCGCTCCAGCGCTCCGACATCGGCGTCCGAGAAGCCCTGCGGCGCATCCGTGATCCAGGACGAGTAGACGCAATCCATCTCGCCGATCACGCCAGAGGCGGCGAAGCGGTTCAGGATCGCGAGATAATCGGTCATCCCCTCGGCAAGGAAATCCTTGATGCTCGGATATTGCTCGGCGCTCTCGGCGTCGACGCGGAGCCTGAGGGCGGCCGCGCCTGTCTGCAGCATCCGGTAGAACGGCGAGCGCCGCCAGGCCTCGGCGGCAGGCCCTTCGTTGGTGCGGCCATATTCCACGACCGTCGCCCCGCCGACCTCGCGCCGCCAGCGAAAGACGCGGCCCTCATGGATCGGATGCAGCGTATCGATGAGGGCGACCGAGCGCGCGAGCGGCACGCCCGCACCGAGGATGCGCTCCGAGAATCCCGCGAGCATTTCGGTCTCGAGCTTTCCCGCAAGCCCAGCGGCCGTGATCCACCGTGCAATGGGCGCGCTTTTTGTCTCGTCCATTCGGTCTGCCTCGAAAGCAATGAATTACTGCGGCGTCGCCCGCTCGACAATCGCCCGCGTGTCGATTCCTGAGGGGAGCGTCCCGAAAGCGCCGCCGGCCTCGTTCTCGAGCCGGCTCGCGCAATAGGCGTCGGAGACCGCGGGTGGCGCGTGCTGTACCAGGAGCGCCGCCTCGAGCGCTACGGCCATGCGGCCGACCATGCGACGGGCGAGATCTTCGGGCTCCTGCACGGCGGCGCGCAGCTCGGCCTCGAGCTTCACGAGAAAACGGTCGAGCCGCGCGTTCCCGCCGCGGGCACGGTCGATTTCGCCAAGGAAGGCATCGACCGCGCCGGGCTCGCGCGTCATGGCGCGGCGTGCGTCGAGGCAGATGATGTTCGCGGAACCCTCCCAGACGGAATTGACGGGCATCTCGCGATAAAGCCGTGGCATGACGCTCTCCTCGACGTAACCGTTGCCGCCGAGCGCTTCCAGCGCCTCGACCGCGAGCGCGGGGCCACGCTTGCAGATCCAGTATTTCGCAACGGGCGTGATTAGACGGCGGAAGGCGGCGTCCTCCGCATCATAGGCGCGGGCGAGACGGAGGACGAGCGCTGCCGCCGCCTCCGCTTCCAGCGCCAAATCCGCGAGCACGTTCGCCATCAGGGGTTGATCGACGAGATGCTTCTGGAAGGCGGTGCGGTGGCGTGCGTGATGCACGGCCTGCGCCACGGCCTGCCGCATTAGGCCCGCCGAGCCGACGGCGCAGTCGAGCCGCGTCATGTTCCCCATCTCGATGATGATGGGAATGCCGCGGCCTTCTTCGCCGACGAGCACGCCCCAGGCCTCGGCGAGCTCCACCTCCGACGAAGCGTTCG
>Ga0335077_10003715_pt1 | contig 18547 bp, 14 predicted proteins | sample Lox_Sample_31_FD_207151 | JGI IMG/M metagenome (GOLD analysis project Ga0335077, IMG submission 207151) | Soil microbial communities from Loxahatchee National Wildlife Refuge, Florida, United States - Lox_Sample_3.1 | ecosystem: Environmental > Terrestrial > Soil > Wetlands | place: USA... | reverse complement strand
CGGCGCCCTCGCCCTTGGCCCCCGCAGCGCCAGTGCCGATCCCGGGCCCGTCTGCTACCGCCGAGGCGGCACCGAGCCGACGGTGACCGACGCGAACCTGGTCCTGGGACGGATCAGCCCGTCGCGCTTCCTCGGCGGCGCGATGCCGCTCGACCCGGATGCCGCGGCCGAGAGCATCGAGCAGCGGCTCGCCGGGCCGCTCGGCCTCTCGCGCGAGGACGCAGCCGCCGGTGTGGTGCGCCTCGCCGAGGTCAAGATGGCGCTCGGGGTTCAGAGCATCACCACCGAGCGCGGGCTCGACCCGCGGGACTACGCGCTCGTCGCCTACGGCGGCGGCGGACCGCTCCACGCGTCGGCCATCGCGCGCGAGCTCGGCATCCCGCGGGTCGTGATCCCGCCGGCGCCATCCACGTTCTCGGCGTGGGGCATGCTATCGAGCGACCTGCGCCACGATCTGGTTCGCACCGTCCTGGAGACGCTCACGAGCACCGATGCCGCGTGGGCGGCGCGACAGTTCGACGACATGAGTCGCGAGATGGCGGCGAGACTTCCCCAGGTGGGCGAGCCGGTGGCGAGGCACGCCGTGGACATGCGCTATCTCGGTCAGATCCACACCGTGACGGTCGAGCTCGCGGACACCGAGATGTGGGATCAGCTCCGCGCCCAGTTCGACGCCGCGCACAAGCGCGCCTACGGCTACGCAGCCGCCGACGTCCCCGTGGAGCTGATCAACCTCCGCCTGACCCTCGTGGTGCCCATCGAGCGGAGCCGACTCCCGGTACTGGCGCGGGCCAGCGGCGATCCGGCCTTCGAGACGCGGCGCATCTACTCGCCGGGGGCGCGGGCGTACACGACGTACCGCGTCGTCCAGCGCGACGATCTGCGCGCGGGACACGTGATCGAGGGGCCGGCGGCCGTCGAGGAAGCGGGAACGACCACGCTCGTGGAGCCGGGCGACGTCCTGACCGTCGAGGAGCATGGATGCTTCCTCATCAGGCTGAGTTGAGAAGCTTGGTGGCCAGAACACCGGGTGAGGGCGGGGGCACTCTCCCCAGGACACGCTACCTCGTAACCCGATGCGCCCGTCCTTACGGGCCACACGCTTCTCGGTTTCGTTTTCGGCAACCCGCAGAAGCCACGGTCCCGGGGAGAGTGCCCCCGCCCTCACCCGCTGGGTGGTCGCGAGATTCCCGGTTCGCGGACTAGAGGAGGCATTCGATGAGCATCGTGGCGAACGTCGTTCGGGTGGACCCCATCACCGTCGAGGTGATCCGCGCCGCGCTCAACGCCGCAGCCGAGCGGATGCGGATCACGATGATCAAGACCGCGTACAACCACATCATCAGCGAGAGCCTGGACTTCGGGTGCGCGATCTTCGACGCCGACGTGCAGATGATCGCCCAGGGCGTGGGGCTGCCGGTCTTCCAGGGCCACCTGGGCTTCCCCATCGAAGCGACGATTAGAGATCGGGGCATCGAGGCGTTCCGCGAGGGTGACGTCTTCATCCACAACGATCCGTACGCGGGCAACGGCAACCACGTGAACGATGTGGCGATGACAGCGCCGGTGTTCTGGGACGGGCAGCTCACCGGCTTCGTCGCGGTGAAGGCGCACTGGAGCGACGTGGGCGGGCCCGTGCCCAGCTCCATGCAGGTGGGATCGACCGACTTCCGGCAGGAGGGCTTGCGCTTTCAATCCGTGCGTCTGGTGAGCCAGGGCGAGCTGAACGAGGAGGTGCTGCGCGTCATCCGCGGCAACATCCGCGTGGAGAGCGGCACGTTGAAGGACGTGCAAGCGATGATCGCAGTGTGCCGGTCCGGCGAGGTGTACTTCCGCGAGATCCTGGCGCGCTACGGACGCGACATCGTGCTCGACGCCACCCAGATCTACATGGAGCAGTCGGAACGCCGCACGCGCGCCGCGCTCGCGCAGATCCCCGCTGGCGTGTACCGGGCGGTGGGTCACTCCGACAACGACGGCATCAGCCTGGACCGGCCCATCCGTGTGGAGATGGCGATCACCATCGAGAACGGCACGATGACCTGCGACTTCACCGGCTCGAGCCCGCAGGTCGCGGGACCGTTCAACTGCGGCGACGCCATCACGATCAGCGCGTGCCGGCTCCTCGTCAAGTGCCTGACCACGCCGCTCCATCCGGTGGACGAGGGCTGCTTCCGCCCGCTCCGTGTCGTCATCCCGCCTCGCTCCGTCCTGTCCTGCGAGGAGCCGGCCCCGACAGCGCGGTACTACGTCCCGATCAACCTCCTGATCGATCTCGGCCTCCGCGCGCTCGCTCCGGCCATGCCCGACAAGATCCCTGCTGGCTCCTACGGCGACCAGATGCCCACCATCGCGTTCGGCACGCACCCGGAGACCGGCAAGCTCTTCATCCAGGGCGATTTGAACGCCGGAGGCACGGGGGCGCGCCCCGGCGCGGACGGTGAATCGGGGCTGATCATCTTCGCGGGCTCCACCGCTCGCAACAACCCCGTCGAGGTCGTCGAGTCGAGGCTTCCGTCCATGCGGATCGTGAAGTACGGCGTGCGCGAGGACTCCGGCGGCGCCGGACGCTACCGCGGCGGGCTCGGCATCGAGCGCGTGTACCAGCTGGCCACCCCCGCCTTCATCACCTTCAGCCTCGAGCGGAAGGTGACGCCGCCGTGGGGACTCGAGGGTGGACGTGACGGCGCGGTCAATGGCGTCGAGATCCAGAGTCCCGACGGATCCGTGCGGTCGGTGCGAAAGGCCACCCAGCACCCCATTGCCGCGGGCGAGCGCGTCCGCATCCTCACCGGCGGCGGCGGAGGATACGGTCCTCCGTCCGCGCGGCCGCAGGAAGCGGTGCAGCGCGATGTCGAGGAGGGCTACGTGTCCGCCGAGGCCGCGCAGCGGGATTACGGCGTGTCGGCGAATGGTGGCGGCATCTCGACGAACGGCGGCGGCGCCTCGACGAACCGCCGCGTCTCGCCACGGCCGTGACTACCACGCGCGCCATCCGTTGCGGCACGCTCTTCGACGCTACCGGCGCGCCTCCGCTCAAGGACGCCCTCGTGATCGTGACCGACGGACACATCGCCGCCGTCGGCCCCGCCGCCACCACGCCCGTCCCGCCCGGCGCGGAAGTCCTCGATCTGAGCGACCGCTTCGTGATGCCCGGGTTGATCGATTGCCACAGCCACGCGTCGATCGTGCCGGGGCTCGGCAACCAGCTCGCGCAGCTCTGCCGCTCGCCGGTGCCCCAGGCTCTGGCCGCCACCGCCAACCTGCGCCGCGACCTCGCCGCGGGAACCACCACGATGCGCCTGATGGGCGAGGAGCACTTCCTCGACGTCGACCTGCGCGACGCCATCGAGGCCGGCATCGTGCCCGGCCCGCGCCTTCTCATCGCCACTCGCGGGCTGGCCGCCAACAACGCCCACGGCCGGGCGCTCGCCGGCTTCGACGGCGTGGACGAGGTGCGGCGGGCCGCGCGCGAGAATCTCCGGCGCGGCGCGGCTCACGTGAAGATCTTCGTCACCGGCGGCGTGAGCTCGCCGGGCGCCATGCCGACCGGGAGCGGCTACACGCGCGAGGAGATCCGCGCCGCCGTCGAGGAGGCGGACCGCGCGGGCACCTACGCCGCCGCCCACGCGCACGGCGGGCCCGGGCTGCGCCTCGCCGTCGAGGAAGGTGTAGGCACGATCGAGCACGGGGCGCTGGCCACCGACGAGGACATCGCGCTCATCAAGGAGCGCGGCATCTGGCTGATCTGCACGTTCGCGATCTTCCTCCACCCGCAGGGCATCGAGGGCGGCGACGGTCAGCGTCCCGCCATCATGGAGAAGATGCGCTGGGCCCGCCGGCTCGCAGACGAGAACTTCCCGCGCCATCTGGCCTCGGGCGTCCGCTTCGCGTGCGGGACGGACGCCGTGCACGGGCAGATGCCCTTCGAGCTCGAGACCCTCGTGCGCTTCGGTGTGTCGAATCGGGACGCGCTGCTCGCCGGCACGCGCTGGGGCGCCGAGGGCTGTCGCGTCGCGAAGGACATCGGCACGATCGAGCCAGGCAAGCGCGCCGATCTCATCGCGGTGGAGGGTGACCCGCTCCGGGACATCAAGGCGATGGCGCGCGTGCGCCTGGTCATGAAGGACGGCGACATCCAGGAGGGACTCACGGGGAGGAACGGAGCATGAGGGGACGCATGAGCGGGATGACGCGGCGCCAGTGGATTGAGCGGATGGGTCTCGGCGCGGCCGGCGCGGCGCTGCTGAGCGTTGCGGACGGTCCGGCGTGGGCCCAAGGCCAGCCCAAGCAGGGCGGCGTCCTCCGCGTGGCGACCGTGGACAAGCCGGTGAACATGGACCCGGGCTACGCTCAGCTCTACTCGTCGCTTCAGGTCTACCAGAACGTCTACAACAAGCTCGTCTACGTCGACGAGGGCGGCCAGTTCGTGCCCGGGCTCGCCAAGTCGTGGAAGCAGGAGAACGACCGGACGTGGCTGTTCGACCTCGTCGACAACGCCACCTTCCACAACGGGGAGCCGTTCGCCGCCAAGGACGTGGCCTTCACGTTCACCCGCATCCTCGACAGCAAGAACAAGCTTCCGATGCGCGTCTTCTTCTCGCCCATCGAGGGCGTCGAGGCGGTGGGTCAGTACCAGGCGCGCTTCCATCTGGCGCGGCCGTTCGGTCCCCTCTTCGCGATGCTCTCCTCGGCCACCGAGATCGTCAACGAGAAGGCCCTCGACGAGAAGGATCCGAAGCTCTACCCCGTCGGCACCGGGCCCTACAAGTTCGTCGAGTGGGTGAAGGACGACCACGTCACCCTCGAGCGCTGGGACAAGTACTTCCGTCCCGGCAAGCCCCATCTCGATCGCATCATCTTCCAGGCGCCTGCCGACGACACGGTGCGGCTCACCGGCCTTCAGACCGGCCGCTTCAACTGGATCCAGACCGTGCCCCCGCAGCGCATCCCCGAGCTGGAGAAGGCGCGCGACATGAAGTCCTCGCCGGGGCGGCCGTACTTTCCGTTCTTCTTCATGCTGAACGCGAGTCGCGGCCCCCTCGCCGATCGTCGCGTGCGCCAGGCCATCGCCTGGGCGGTGGACCGCAACGAGATCGTGAAGCTCGTCTACTTCGGCAGCCACGTGGTCACGGCCGAGCCGACGCCAGAGCCGAGCCCGTGGGCCACCGGCGTCAACGCCCACAAGGCAGGGCCCGACATCGCGAAGGCCAAGCAGCTACTCGCCGATGCCGGGCAGGGCAGTGGCCTCACCCTCACCTACCTGGTGAAGTCGCAGGTCCCGGTGCTCGTGAAGACCGGGGAGATCCTGAAGGAGCAGCTCAAGAAGATCGGCGTCACCCTCGAGGTGCGTCCGCTCGAGTCCGGCCAGTACTTCGAGGAGCTGGTCGGCAAGAAGTTCGACGTGGCAGCCGCGTGGTGGAGCGTCACGGTGGACCCCGACATGTTCTATTACGTGCTCCAGCACTCCGGCTCGCCGTGGAACTTCTGCGGCTTCAAGTCCGAGGAGGCCGACAAGCGTCTCGATGCCTTCCGGTTCAACGCGTCACAGGCGGCCAGGAAGAAGATGTACCCGGAGATCGTCCGCTGGTTCCAGGAGGAGGGCTCGCTCGTCGTCTTCAGCAACGAGATCCAGCGCTACTGGGTGAAGCCGAACGTGAACGGCGTGGTGCCGGTGCCCTCGCTGGAGCTCCGATTCGAGGACGCCTGGATCGCCTGATCGCGGACGTCGTAGGCGATGTCGGGGCCCGTCTACGCGGCGCGACGGCTGCTCCTCGCCGTGCCGCTGCTCCTCGGCATGAGCGTGCTCGTGTTCGGCCTCATGCGCATCATCCCGGGCGATCCGGCGGTCACGGTGCTCGGCTACAAGGCCACACCGGACGCGGTCCGGGCCCTTCGCGCGGCCTTCCACCTCGACGAGCCGCTCCTGCAGCAATACCTGCGCTGGCTCGGCGGCCTCGTCCGTGGCGACTTCGGCGTCGACTTCCGCCAGAACGAGCCGATCGGCCGGATGATCCTCGACCGCCTGCCCGTCACGGTGGAGCTGACGCTCGTCGCCGCGGTCTGCGCCGCGCTGCTCGGCGTGCCCGTGGGCCTCCTCGCCGGCGCGCGCCGCCGCGGAGCCGCCGACCGCGCCTCGCTGGCCCTCGGTCTCCTCGGCATCTCGATCCCGGACTTCTGGCTCGGGATCATGCTCATCCTGACCTTCTCGCTCGCGGCCGGCCTCCTGCCCTCGAGCGGCTTCGTGCCACTCGGAGAGGACGCGCTCCTGAATCTGCAATACCTCGCGCTGCCGGCGCTCACCCTCTCGCTGAGCCGCGCCGCCGCGCTCGCCCGGCTCACCCGGGCGGCGGTGATGGACGTGGTGCACCGGCCGTTCGTGCAGTTCGCGCGGGCCAAGGGCCTGGGCGAGAAGGCGATCCTCGTGCGTCACGTGCTCCCGAACGCCGCCATCCCGATCGTGACGGTGATCGGCCTCCAGGTCGGCTACATGCTGGGCGGCGCCATCGTGGTGGAGACGATCTTCGCGCTGCCCGGCCTGGGCCGCATGACGCTCGACGCGGTGCTCGAGCGCAACTATCCCGTCGTCCAGAGCGGACTGCTGGTGGTCGGGGCCATGTTCATGCTCGTGAACCTCGTCACGGACATGCTCTACGGCCTCCTGGATCCACGGCTGCGCCGGCGATGAGATCCCGGCGCCGCGGACGATCGGCGACCGCCGTCGCCGGCCTGTGCCTGATCGCGGCCCTCGCCGGAATCGCCCTCGCCGCGCCGCTCCTGCCCGGTAGCCCGACGACCATCGCCGCCACGCGCGCGCTCGGCGGCCCTTCGTTCGCCGAGCCGTTCGGCATGGACGACCTCGGGCGCAGCGTGCTGAGCCGCGTGGTGCACGCCTATCGCGTCTCCCTCGGCGTGGCGCTCGCCTCGGTCGGCTTCGCGCTCGCGCTCGGCCTGCCGCTCGGGCTCCTGGCCGGCTACGCCGAGGGGCTGATCGACCAGTGCATCATGCGGCCGCTCGACGTGCTGATGGCGTTCCCCGCGATCCTCCTCGCCATCGCGCTCATGAGCGTGTTCGGCACGGGCGTCGTTCTCGTCTCACTCGCCCTCGGCATCGTGTACCTGCCGGTTCTCACTCGCGTGGTGCGCGCGGCCGTGCTCGCCACCAAGGCGGAGGTATACGTCGAGGGCGCGCGCGCGGTGGGCGCTCCCGCTGGCCGGCTGGTGCTCCGTCACATCCTGCCGAACTGTGTGACCCCGGTGTTCGTGCAGGCCTCGGTCCTCATGGCCATCGCGATCCTCGTCGAGGCCGCCCTGTCCTTCCTCGGCGTCGGCGTCCGCCCGCCGACACCGTCGCTCGGCCTCATGCTCTCGGACGGCCGCGGCTTCATGCTGCAGGCGCCCTGGGTGGTCATTTTCCCGGGCCTCGCCATCGTCACCGCGGTCCTCGGCTTCAACATGCTGGCCGATGGATTGCGCGACTGGCTGGATCCACAGGATGGCGCGCGCTGATCCGCCGTGCGGGCCTTGCTCCTTTGCCGGCTTGTTGGGCCAGCGACTGTCAATCGCTCGACGGAGCCGCAGTGACGCGCCTCCAGAAAAACAGCAGATGATGGCGAGGGAAGGTGTCGATTCTGGAAGTACCTGATTTTTCAGATATGTGGACAGCGGACATTTTTGGCCTTCTAGGCACAATACTTGCGCTCCCTTTGACAAACAGCCCTTGTACAAATCTCTTCGGATTGCCTGTAGACTCCAGGCCTCAAGGCAGGCAGAGGTTGCCGCGGTGCATCTCAAGCGTTCTCGCGATGGCTAGGTGGAAGGACCGTGACGGGCACATCTTCCGGAGAGAGCGCGATCCCGTCTTCCGTCCCTGCTGACTCGCTCGGCGCACCGACGGCTGGTGAGTCTAGGAAGGAACCGCTGCGCATCCTCTACCTCGAGGATGACTGGGCGGACGTCGAACTCGTGAGGCACGAACTCGAGAAGGCGGGCTTCGGCTTCGTCCTGAAGCACGTGGCGAACCGGGAAGCCTACACGACTGCCCTCCAAGAGTTCACACCGGACCTCGTCCTCTCCGATCACGGCCTGCCGGCCTTCGACAGCCAGGCGGCGCTCGCGATTCTCAAGAGCGAGCGCCCGGAGATCCCTTTCATCGTCGTGTCGGGCACCCTGGGCGAAGAGCGGGCGATCGAGATTCTGAAGGGTGGCACCACCGATTACGTTCTCAAGGACCGGCTGTCGCGTCTCTCACCTGCCGTTCGACGCGCCCTGGACGAGACGGTCGAGCGGGAGGAGCGCCGGCGCGCCGAGGAGGCGCTTCGCGAGAGTGAGGAACGCTACACGCTCGCGGTTCAAGGCGCTCGAGACGGGCTCTGGGACTGGGACCTGAGGAAGGGCCAGATCTACCTCTCACCCCGCTGGAAGGAGATGCTCGGATACACGGCGCACGAGCTAGGCGTCAAGCCCGACGAGTGGCTCGGCCGAGTTCATCCCGACGAGATCACCCGACTCAAGGCCGAGCTCACCAAGCATCTCGATGACCGGACCCCTCATTTCGAGTTCGAGCACCGGCTGCGCCAGCGCGACGGCACCTACCGCTGGGTCCTCGCCCGCGGGGTGGCCGTGCGAGACGGGGTGGATCAGGCGCATCGGATTGCGGGCTCGCTGACCGATATCTCGGAGCGGAAGAGGGCCGAGGAGGAGCTGCGCCGCAATGCCTTCTTCGACCGCCTCACGAACCTCCCCAGCCGCGCGCTGTTCGAGAACCGCCTGGACCGCGCCATCCGAATGGCCAAGCGGCGTCGCGGCCACACGTTCGCCGTCCTCTTCCTCGACATCGACCGCTTCAAGATCGTGAACGACAGCCTGGGGCACGCCATGGGCGATCAGCTGCTCGTGGCGTTCGCTCGAAGGCTGGAAACGTTCCTCCGGCCGGGGGACACGGTCGCTCGCTTCGGCGGTGACGAGTTCGTGATGCTCCTCGAGGACGTCCGCGACGAGCACTTCGCCATGCAGATCGCCGACCGGATCCTCAAGGGCGTGTCCGAGCCATTCCCGGTCAGCGGACACGATCTCATGGTGACCGCCTCGGCGGGGCTTGTCATGAACTCCGCGGCGCACGAGAGCGCGGGGTCGTATCTCCGGGACGCGGACTCCGCCATGTACCGAGCCAAGTCGCTCGGCCGGGCACGCTGGGAAGTCTTCGACGACAAGATGCACGCCCGCTCGCTCGAGTTGCTGACCCTCGAGAAGGATCTCCGGCGCGCCCTCGACCGTCTGGAGTTCGTGCTCTACTACCAGCCGCTCGTGTCGCTCGAGCGCGGCGAGATCACCGGTTGTGAGGCGCTCCTCCGCTGGAGGCATCCGACGCGCGGCCTTCTCCTTCCCGGCGAGTTCATTCCGCTCGCGGAGGAGACCGGGTTGATCGTGCCGATCGGCGAATGGGTGCTGCGGACGGCGTGTGCGCAGGTCCAGCAATGGCTTCGGGCCGGACTCCCCCGCCTCGATGTGAGCGTCAATCTCTCGGCACGGCAGTTGAACCATCGGGACCTGGAGGCCGTGGTGAGGAAGGCGCTCGACCAGTCGGGCCTGGACCCGGCGCGGCTCAAGCTCGAGCTCACCGAGAGCATGCTCATGGGGTCCTCGCCCCAGACGGTCAGGACGATCCAGGCCCTGAAGTCCCTTGGCATCGAGCTCTCGATCGATGACTTCGGGACCGGATACTCCTCGCTCGTCAACCTCAGGCACTTCCCATGCTCCTCATTGAAGATCGATGGCTCGTTCGTGCGGGACGTCACGACCGATCCCGACGACGCGTGCATCGCCACCGCGATCATCTCGCTCGCCCACAACCTGCGCTTGAGGGTGATCGCAGAAGGCATCGAGACGGAGGGGCAGCGCCGTTTCCTCGAGCGCGAACAGTGTGACGAAGGGCAGGGATTCCTCTTCAGCCGGCCGGTTCCGGCCGATGAGTTCCTGCGCTTCGTGACGTGTACGTGATTCGGCTCCCGTGAGTCGGAGGAGGCGTTGCGCGTTGTCTCGTCCCTCGAACACATGACCACCGAGTCGTCGCCGACGGACACGGCGCCCCAGATCCGACTGGGCTCCCGCCTGGTGCGCGAGAAGAGGGCGCCGCAGCTGATCCTGTTGCTCTCCCTGGCGGTGACCCTCTGGGGATGGCGCGTCATCTCCATGCATTCCGCATCCCGGCGAGAGCCGCTCGTCGTATTGGCCCTGGGGTTGACGATCAGCGTGCTCCTCTTCGTCATCGTGCGGTCGATCGCCGGCACGCAGGCGCGGGCGGTGGCGCTGGCCACCACGATGACCGCGGAGCTTCGCGAGAGTCGCGAGCGATTCCGCGCCGTGACGGACACGGCGATGGATGCCATCATCTCCACGGACGCCAGTGGCCAGATCACGTACTTCAATCCGGGCGCCGAGCACATGTTCGGCTATGCTGCTCGAGAGGCGTCCGGTCAGCCGGTGACGCTGCTCATGCCGGAGCGGCTCCAGGAAACGCACCGGCCGGAGCTCCAACGCTTCCTGTCCACGGGACAATCGCCCCTCGCCGGGCAGACCCTCGAGCTGACCGGGCTGCACCGGACCGAAGGCGAATTCCCGGTCGAGCTCTCCGTCGCCAGCTGGACCACGGACAGGGGCACCTTCTTCACGGCCATCCTGCGCGACATCACCGCGCGCAAGAACGCCGAGGAAGCGCTCCGAAGGGCCAACGAAGAGCTGGAGGCGCGGGTCACGGAGCGCACGGCCGCGCTGGACGCTTCCGTCCAGGAGGTGCGCCAGCTCAACGAGCAGCTCGAGGAGCGCGTCGTCGAGCGCACCGCCCAGCTGGAGGCGGCCACCAAGGAGCTGGAGGCGTTCTCCTACTCGGTCTCCCACGACCTGCGGGCCCCCCTCCGTCACGTCCACGGCTTCACGAAGCTCCTGCGGGAACGGGTGCACGGGCTCGACGAGACCGCCACCCGCTACGTGACGATCATCTCGAACGCCGCCGCGAAGATGGCCACCCTGATCGACGACCTCCTGGCGCTGTCCCGAACCGGGCGCGCCGAGCTACGCGTCCAGGAGGTGGATCTCAAGCGTCTCGTGACCGAGATCAGCGCGGACTGTGCCCAGGAGGCAAAGAACCGCCGGATCGTCTGGAAGCTCGGCGATCTGCCGTACGTGACGGGCGACGGCGCCCTGCTCCGCATCGCCTTCGTCAACCTGCTCTCGAACGCCGTCAAGTTCACGGCACGGCGCGATGAGGCGGTGATCGAGGTGGACGCGACCGCGGGCGAGCGCGGCGAGGTGATCGTTCGCGTCAAGGACAACGGCGCCGGCTTTGATCCCCGGTACGCGCACAAGCTGTTCGGCGTGTTCCAGCGTCTGCATCGGGATGACGAGTTCGAGGGCACCGGCATCGGGCTCGCCACGGTGCAGCGGGTCGTGCATCGCCACGGCGGGCGCGTCTGGGCGGAGGGCGAAGTCGACCGCGGCGCCACCCTGTACATCGCCCTGAAGGGGATCGCGGACACGAGACATGAGCGATAGGCCCATCCTGCTCGTGGAGGATAGCGAGAACGACATCGAGCTCACGCTCGCCGCGCTGTCGGCGCACGTGGCCAACCACGTGGATGTGGCGCGCGACGGAGAGGAGGCGCTCGACTACCTCTTGTGCCGCGGTGCCTTCGCGAGCCGGAAGAGCGGCGCGCCGGTCCTCGTGATGCTCGATCTCAAGATGCCGAAGGTGGACGGGCTCGAGGTGCTGCGCACGATCAAGGCGGATCCAGCGCTGAAGCTGCTGCCGGTCGTGGTGCTGACCTCCTCGCGCGAGCAGCGTGACGTGGTCAAGAGCTACGAACTCGGGGTCAACGCCTATGTCGTGAAGCCGGTGGAATTCGAGCAGTTCGTCGAGGCGGTGAAGCAGCTCGGACTCTTCTGGCTCCTCGTGAACGAACCCCCGCCGATGGCGTGAGGTCGTCCCGACCACCCCAAAGGGGTGCCGGGCGAATGGCGGCTGTTTGCTGCCGCTCAACTATGAAGCGGTTCGCAGAAGCCACCCATCAGGTCGTCGGGGTGCCAGACCCCACTCCCCTGCCGCTCGCATTGAGCCTTCAGCTCTTCCGGCGTGTACGTCGGCGGGATCGGCACGCTGGAGCATCCAGCCAATACCGCGAGGATGCTGCCGAGTAACATCATCGTCGCCGCAGCCGGAAGAATCGGTCCCACCTTTTCACGATAGCACTCGCGCGAGTATCGTCCTACGCGGACGCTTCGTGATGCGGCATCGAGAATAGGGAGTTGACTTGTCGCTCACTCGCCGATATCGTCCGGCCAGCGATGGAACTGCGCGCGCTCACTTTCGACACCTACGGCACCCTGGTGGACTGGCGGGGCACCATCCTCGACGAGCTCCGCGCGTTCGGCCACGCGCGCGGACTCGATCTCGACTGGGAGGCTTTTCTCTCCGAGTGGAAAAGCTGCTACCGGCCGGGCATGGACAAGGTGAACGCGGGAGAGTGGCCGTGGACCACCATCGACACCATCTACCGCCGCCGGCTCGACGCGCTCCTCCCGATCTATCGCATCACCGACGTGGCCCCGCACGAGGTGGAACAGCTGAACCAGGTGTGGTGGCGGCTCCGTCCCTGGCCAGACTCGGTCGCCGGCCTCACGCGGCTCAGGAGGCGCTACATCATCACGCCGCTGTCCAACGCGAGCTTCGCCGGCATGGTGCACCTGGGTCGCTCGGCCGCCCTGCCCTGGGACTGCATCATCACGGCTGAGAACGCCCGGCGCTACAAGCCCGCCCCGGAGGCGTACCGCACGGCGATCGAGCTGCTCGGTCTGGAGCCCGGCGAGGTCATGATGGTAGCCGCCCACAACTATGACCTCGCGGCCGCGCGCTCGCACGGAATGCGCACGGCCTTCGTGCCGCGGCCCACCGAGTACGGCCCCGCGCAGACCACCGATCTGGCTCCGGAGAGCGCCTGGGACGTGGTCGCGAAGGACATGGAGGACCTGGCGCGCCAGCTTGGCACCTGAGGCGAAGCCGGACGAGCGCGTAGTGGCGTGCCGGAGGCTTTGCCTGGATGTGCTCAGCGGGGGGCGTCGGTGAGCTGACTGCGGCGGCTCACCGCGTCGACCTCCGACCACACCTCGACGATGCGGCCGCACGCGATGCGGAAGATGTTGATGCCGGTCCAGGTCGCGGTCCGGCCGGACGGCGGCAGATCGCCGAGCGGGCCGCGCTGCGTCCCGGTCGCCGTGTAGCGCTCCACCACATGGTCGTCCTGCGTGATGAACTTGTCGACGGTGTAGCGCAGATCCGGGAAGGCAGTCAGGAAGTCGTTCATCATCGCAGTCACGCCAGCCGCGTTCATCGTCTTCGGATAGCCGCCAGCCGCGTGGTGGACGACCTCCGGCGCGAGGATGTCCTTCAACGCCTCGGGCTTGCGCCGGTTGATCACGTCCTCGTGCCACGCCCGCACCAGCGCGAGGTTCTCCGCCTCGGTGGTCTTGGGACAAGCGCCGGGAGTCATGGTCTGCGCGCGGGCGACGACCGGAACGATCGTCAACGCCACGGTGAACGCGAGCAGAGAGACGGCGGGCGGCACACGTTGCATGATCTGGTCCTCCGCGGATCAGGATCGGCCGAGCCCCATTGGGGTCCGCCGCCCCGCCCGCTCGCGGCGAGTCAGGGCCTGCGGCGTCGATCAGCATGCTACCGCAATCTTTCGGTCGACTGGTAGCGACCGCAACACGCCAGCAGGAGCGGCCGGCGCGCCGACACTTGATTCAAGGCGTACCGTAGATCTCGTGAGCCCGCGCGCACAGGGATGGCTCTTTGGTGTCAATTCGCTCCTGGCGGGAGTGCTCTGGATCACGGCAGCATGGCCGGCGGGAGGAGCCGATGCTCCTGCCCAGGCTCCTCCTCAGGCGCCGCCCGGCACGGCCGCGCCGGCAGAAGTGGTGCGCCAGCTTCAGGCGGAGGTCACTGCGGCCGCCCGACAGTTCGAGCGCCGAGACACCGAGGGAGTACTGCGTCATGTCTCCGAACAGTACCGGACCGGCCCGTTCACGAAGCCTACCCTGCGCGCCGACCTTCAGACGATGTTCGCCCTCTACGACGCGATGACGGTTCGGGTGCGCATCGATACGGTGAGAATGGTTGGCGACCACGCCTGGGTCTACTCTTCAGGCGAACTCAGCGGCCATTTCGCGTGGCTCGACCGCTGGGTCTCCGTCCTCTCCTGGCAGCGCGAGCTGGAGGTGGCTCGTCGCGAGGACGGCGTGTGGCGGCTCTTCGGCTATCAGCGCTGACGCGGACTATTCACGAACGCGCCGGACGGCGTTCGGACGGGTGGTGTCGGGGGCAGCTCCCGCGGGGCCGGCGTAGTGGGGCCCCCGAGGCTTGTCCGCCGGCTTGACGCGCGCAGTGCCACCAATCTAGTCTGGCATCCACATGGCCTCACCGTCTCCTGAGGTACCAGTACCGCTTACCGGCATCTGGTTGTCTGCGGAATCCGTGCAGACGCGGATCGAGACGCTCCTCATAGACATGCTGGCTCCCAACCTGCCGAGCCGGGTGCTCCGTGAGGCGGAGATCGAGGAGCTGAGGCGAGGGGCGAAGCTCGTCGACGTGGCCCTCGAGTATCTCGGGCTCCGGACGATTACCATCGACGGAGACGGTGAGATCCCTCTCCGGGTCGTGGCGTCCCATTCACCACGCGACCCCTGGCGGGAGGCGCTGGTCCATCCCGAGGGCCACAGTCCCATCGGCATCCTGATCAACACCGCTGACGCCGGGCCGCTCGTGCTCGTCCATGAGGTCTTCGACAGCTTTGCCGACCCCGAGAAGGAGCTGGTCCGGCAGTACGCAGCGCTCGCCGTTCGGCGCGAGCCGCACGAGGCCATCGTGACCACCCTCCGGGCCAGGAACCTTGGGGAAACCGAGTTCACGAAGGCGCTGACCGCCGTGCGCCGCACTGTGCGGTCGCTCGACCCCACTGTCCTGTTCAGCCCCGACGGGGCGACTCGCGTCCAGCTCGGCAGCCTGTCGCGCACGACGAAGGACATCCTGCGCGAAGGACTCCAGGGCGACCACCTGTTCATCCTGCCGGCGAGTCTGTTCGAGGGCAAGACCAACTACGCCGACATCGAGTTCCTCGTCTACCTGAACTTCTTCCTGCGCCAAAAGACGCGGACCCGCATCGTCGGCACCTCCCGACAGCGCCAGGTCCTCCATCGGCTGCTCACTCTCACGCTGTTCGGCCTCTTCGATCCGGCGGCGCCGGAGCCGCCATCATTCGAGGAGCTCGCCGCGGCCTACGGCGTCGGGTCGCGAGAGACGTACCGCTTCCTGCACACGGCTCATGAGCTCTACGGCACCCGCCGGGACGGCAGCCCGAGCAGCCCGCTGCTCGGGATCGACGATTACGTGGACTTCGTCGTCCTCGACGGCGAGGAGATCATCATTCCATCGCCTTCTGCAGAGGTGCGTGTGGCGCCCGCCGGGCGTGGCTTCGACGTGCGCATCGTGCAGCCCGACGGCCGATCGAGCGAGAAACAACTCGAGGTCGGGATGCCGCCGCGACTCCTCCGGCGCATCCCCCCCGAGTACCGCGAGACCATCCAGTTCGCGAGCGACCGGCCGCGGTTCGGTGTCACGCCCCTCGGCACCAGCCACGGCTTCGACGCCAATGGCGACTGCACCAGCTTCATCATCTGGCTCGACAGCAAGGGAATCCTCGTCGATCCATCCTCGGAAGCTCTCGCCTACCTCGACCAGGTCGGGGTCGCGCCGCAAGATGTGGCCTACGTGTTCCTGACCCACATCCACGCCGATCACGACGCCGGGCTCGTCGAGAAGCTGTTGAGCGGTAGCCAGACGAGGGTGATCGCTTCCGACCCGGTCTTTCGCACCTTCATCGAGAAGGCGCGGCTCGTCACGGGGCGCGATTTCGAGCGAGAGGGCCTCGTCACTCACGTCTCGGCGAACCCGAACAGCAGGGTGCGGATCGAGGTCGCGAACGAGTTCGCTCAGCTCGACACTCGCTGGAACCTCCATCCGATCCCGACGAACGGCTTCAAGCTCACATTCGGCGGACGGTCATTCGGGTACTCGGGCGACACCCAGTTCGACCCCGCGATGCTCCAGGATCTCCGGCGGCGCGGACTGCTGGCAGAGACGCAGTTCAAAGACCTGATGTACTTCTTCTGGACGCCCGACGGGCAGCCGACCGTCGATCTCCTCTTCCACGAGGCGGGAATCCCGCCCATTCACACCGACAAGGAGATGCTCCGGGCCCTACCGGTCGCTGTCACCAGCCGGATGTCCCTTGTCCACATCGCAGACGGGGATGTGCCGCGAGGCTTCGCGCCCCACAAGCCGCGCCTCTTCGCGACCCAGGTCATTCTGCCGCCTACGCCGCGATCGAGGCGGCGCGTGCTGCTCGAAACGATGCACTCCGTGGCCTACTTGTACGACACGCCACCCGACACGCTCGAGACGCTGCTCCACGGCGCAGAGGTCGTCACGCACGTCCCGGACGAAGTCATCATCCGCGAGGGGCCGGTCGCCCCGGGAGAGCCCGTCCACTTCCAGATCATCGCCGACGGAAGGGTGAGCGTGCGCGACGGCCGTCGCGTCGTCACCACGCTGGGCAGGGGCGACACGTTCGGCGAATGGGGCATCATCCACCAGCGCGGCGTCCGCGCGGCCGACGTGGTGGCCGATCGCTCCACCCAGACGATCCGCCTCAGCGCGGAGCAGTACCACTGGCTGGTCGGGAAGCACCCGGTGATCCGGGAACGGATCAGCATGATCAGGCGTCTGCTCCCACGGCTGCAGCTCGCCCAGGAGCGCGCCCGACTCAAGGCGGCGCTCGAGCCAGGAGCCAAGAGCGCGATCGAGCTCATGACTTCGAGCCAGCTCTCCGGCTTCGCAATCTTCAGCCGGATCAAGACGTTCAACCAGGGCCAGCACATCATCGTCGAGGGAGACAAGTCCGATGGGTTCTACATACTCCTGTCGGGCCACCTCGCCGTCGGGACTGGGGGGCGTTTCATCAGTGAGCTGAGCGAGGGCGACGTCTTCGGAGAACTGGGCCTGCTGGAAGGCGGAAATCGCGAGGCCAGTGTCACTGTCGTGTCCGCCGACGCGGAGGTTCTGTTCATGAGCACGCAGAACTTTCAGCATCTCGTGCGCACCATGCCAGCCTTTGCTTGGGAGACCTGGGAGACGCCGGGCGGCCGCCGCGACCTGATTCACCGCCCGTAGGGGAGTCATCGCAGTCGCGTAGCGTCTCCCCAGGCTCGACGCTCGGGTTCAGTACCCGCCCCCTCCCCCACCGCCGCCGCCCCCTTGGCTCTCTCTGGTGCGCCTGGCCTCGGCGGCTTGATCGCTCTCTCCGTTCGATGCCATTCCGGCCGCACATCCACCCACGAACATGCTGAGGATCAGCAGGAGCCCAACCAGTCGGTTCATCGTCACCTTCCCTCTTTGGTCACGGTTCAAACGAAGCCTGGCCACGATGGGGACCTTCTATCTGGGGGAGAGCCGCATGATCGACAAGTTCGACTGGGCATCGTCCACGTAAGAAAATTGATTGACATCGTCCTTCAGGACCAGGTTGTCCGTTGACGCCATCCGTGGTGAAGACCGACCCCGCGAAGACGAAGCCGGCCTCGGCAACCGCCAGGGCGTTGGTGAAGCCGATCGGCGGCGTGCCAGGAAAGAACACCCCGGTCTTCCCACTGGTGGGGTCGACGAAGATGATCGTGCTGCCCTTGCCCGAGAAGAAGTTGTTGCTATCATTGAAGTTGGAAACCAGGAGTTGGCCCTTGTGGAGCGTGTGGCCAGGGAACTGATCGGGCACGACAGCGAGGCCATAGGGGTTCAGGTCGCCGTTGCCGGGTACGGTCGAGACCTGCAAGGGCAAGATGGCGTCGAGGTCGGGCCCGGCCAGCGCTGGCCGGGTGATGCAGATTACAAGGATCAGGACCGTCCCGAGACAGGGAATCAGACGTCGGACAGGATTGTTGGTTGAGGTCATCGCGCCCATACCTGGCCTCCTTGGTTTGCGCGAGTTGGAGCGCAGGCAGGAAACTGGATCACGGCCTGCGTCATCTGGTCCCACAGCGCCACCCATCTCCTCATTCGAGCGCTCTGGGGAATCGGTTCGGACCGTCATCGAGTCATGCGTGGCGTTCGGCGACGCGAACCAGATGCGCCGATCGGACGAATAGACAGAGCAGAGATGGCTCGCTCCGACCCAATGGCGCGGAGCGACGTCGAGGGGTTCGAGGCCGGCGGCGGAAAGAGTAACGGGCGAACCGATGTGTGCGTTCGGGCGGCATTCCGTCAAAGCGACGGCGAGCGGTAATGAACTCCTTGGGCGTATCGCCAAGGGAGACCGGGAGGCGTTCCAGGTCTTCTACGATTGCTATGGCGCCCGGGTCATGACGGTCATTCGTCGCCAGGTCGGCGTGCGGCAGTTGGCCGAGGAACTCGTGCAGGACGTCTTCGTGGCGGCGTGGCTGGGTG
>Ga0335077_10003713_pt1 | contig 18547 bp, 17 predicted proteins | sample Lox_Sample_31_FD_207151 | JGI IMG/M metagenome (GOLD analysis project Ga0335077, IMG submission 207151) | Soil microbial communities from Loxahatchee National Wildlife Refuge, Florida, United States - Lox_Sample_3.1 | ecosystem: Environmental > Terrestrial > Soil > Wetlands | place: USA... | reverse complement strand
GCACGGGTGTACGGAGAGCAGAAGAGGAATTTTGTGGGGCAACATTTTTGGGCGCGAGGGTATTCCGTGTCCACAGTGGGCCGGGACGAGGCCGTGATTCGCGACTACATCCGGCAACAGGAAGCCGCGGACAAGCGTTTAGACCAGACCAACCTGTGGCGTTAACCGGCCACCGTCAAGGTGGCCCCCAAACCGTCGGGGCCGCGTTAGCGACCCCGCTCAGCCGCTTTGAGCGGCTCACAAACTAAAGCCCCCGGCTCTGCCGGGGGATATTTACTTGCGGGGCCGTTGATTACCGCTCCGGAAGTGATGTCGAACCGCGAACCGTGGCATTGGCACATGATTGTCGTACCGTTCAGCAAGCCTCCCGAAAGTGGGCATGGCGCGTCGGAGCACGTGCAGAGATCGTCAAATGCGTACAGGCGATGATTCACGCGCGCTATCGCGATCCGGTTCTTGCGGTCGCGCAAGTAGTACGGAACAACGAAATCATTCGGGATTGCATTGCTCAACACCAGGGTGCGGAACGCGTCAGTGGCAGGTTTAGTCATCATTTGAGTCATCGTTTTTTCTCATTGTTTGCTCATTGGTTCAGTAGGGGTAGTTGGGAATGATGTCCGACTTCTTCGCGTCGAGTCGCAACTCACCCAGAGCGGCGGCAGGCACGATTGGACGATGTGGCATGACTGGCCCAATACGATCGTAGCCGGAACCCAAAGGCGGCCGTTTGTCCCCATCTCCTTTGTTGGGCCAAAGTGACATTGCGCGCTCCGCCAAGGCCGTGATCATGAGTGACGGGTTCACGCCCGGGTTGGCTGGCATGACGCTCCCATCCATGACGTGAAGGCCTGGCTGCCCGAAAACCCGCTGGTACGGGTCTATGGCGCCGCTTTCGCTGCTGTCACCGATCGGGATCCCACCGACGAAATGAGCAGAGGCGTTGCGATTGATGACTTCCGTGAGCAACGCTCCCTCACCGCTGTCCAGCTTCTTTGCAAGTCGGTCAACGAAGTTTTCGATGATCGGTATGTGCACCGAGGGAGGTGTGCCCTGTCCTGGCCTGCTCTGCAACAGGCCATCCTTCCAATACAAATCGATCGAAGTGTCAGTCGTCTGCATGCACAGCGCTACGAATGATCGCTCGGACCAGTGGCGCGGGTCATCGAAACTGAGCACCTCGTTAGGATGTTGAACCAGTTGCTTCAGCCAGGACTCGAACGGATGCTTCTGCTCACCATGTTGGTGGTAGGTTCCGAGCAACGCAAATACGTTGCTTCCCACTCCCCAATAGGTGGGTTCAATGCTGGTCATCGGGTCTGGCCAGACGCCAGAGGTGATCGCTACCGACCCTGGCTGGATGTGGACCTTCTCCGGATCGTCCTTCCATTGTTCGTGGGTTCGCGTGACATATAGAAGCTGTTCGGAGTTCGTCCGCGCCCGTTGTCCCCGCTGGCTCGAAAGACCCGGGAGGCTGCCCTTGTGCTGCATGTGAAGGAGCAGCTTCGACGAGCCATACGCGTGCGCAGCCACGATCACCTGCTCAGTGGTGTAAATATGACGTTGGACATGCGCTGCTCGCTGCACCCCGCCGGGATGGCCGGTGTGCACTTCGAACCCGCCCCCATCGAGCGGAACGAGTTCGTAAACTTCATGCAATTCATGGATCTCGGTACCGAGCTTCTCCGCAAGATAAAGATAGTTTGTGGTTAGCTTATTCTTGGCGTTGTGGCCGCACCCGATACAGCAATTGCCGCACGAGATACAGCCGCTGTGCCGTGGTCCGGCGCCGCCAAAGTATGGATCGCCGGTCTCGACACCTGGGTTACCGAAGTAAACGCCCACGGGGGCCTTGTTGAATGTTTCCCCTCTCCCTATCTCGATCGCGACCTGTTGAAGGGCCCGATCGACATCGGTCGGCATGTAGGGATAGCGCACAACGCCGAGCATTCTGGTTGCCTGATCGATACAAGGGGCCAGTTCGTCGGCCCAGTCGGTAATTCCCGCCCACCCGGGAGCATCGAAGAACTTCTTCGGAGGAACGTACAAGGTATTTACCATAGACATGCGAGCCTCCGCCTACGCCCGCCCCGGAGAGCACGAGAACATCGTCGAGGTACTCCATTCTTTGGATTCCATACAAGTCTGCTGCTGGGAACCATAAAAAGTGCGGCAGATCCCACTGGGTCTTTGGAATGGCTTCGTCCTGCCACCGCCTGCCGGACTCCATCGCACCAACCCGGTAGCCCTTTTCTGCGGCACGGAGGGCTGCGACACTCCCACCGAACCCCGAGCCGATGATTACGACGTCGTAGTCGAAGTTCTGCATGCCATCGTCCTTCCTGATGGGACCCGATGGAGCGAGTGCCGACGGTGCCCATGGAACCAGAGTTGAGGATTGGAAACAATCAGACGAAGGTATCGGGCGAGGGGAGGCCTAACCAGGTATCCGTGGCTGAGGCAATACCAAGGTACAATGGACGCCCTTCATGGACTGGCGCATTGTTCCGCCATGGAGTCCCATCAGGGAAAGAGTGTGATGGAACATCCCCTTGTATCGGTAGTTGATGATGATGAGTCCGTGCGAGAGTCGCTGCCTGATTTACTCAAGGAATTCGGTTTTGCAGTGCGGGCTTTCGCGTCGGCGCAGGAATTCCTTTCGTCTGACAGCCGCAGCCACACCAAATGCCTGATCCTGGATGTGGTGATGCCAGGGATGACAGGACTTGAGCTTCAGCAAGAATTGAGGCATGGCGGGCATGAGATTCCCATCATCTTCATCAGCGCTCAGAAGGACGCCACCATTCGGGAGCAAGCGTTTAGACAAGGGGCTGTGACCTTCCTGTTCAAGCCGTTCAGCGACACGGCCTTGCTTGAGGCATTGAATGTCGCTGTGCCCATGAAGTGAATCGCCTATAACCTTCGGTACTCTGGGGGATATACTATGAGCCTCGCGCAAGCACTCAACCGTGAGCTGGGGTCAGCGCCAATGCCGTCCGCATCAGACATAGTATTCGTCGTTGATGACGATGTCTCAGTGCGGGAGTCGCTCGAATTATTGATCGAAAACGAAGGCTGGCACGTTGAGACTTTCCCATCCGCTCAGGAATTTCTAGATCGACCTCGAATTCTGGTTCCCAGCTGCCTCATTCTCGATATCTCCCTTCCTGGTCTCAACGGTCTAGAACTGCAGCAACGGATAAGCCCCGAGCAAAGCGAGATGCCTATTATCTTCATCACGGGTCATGCCGACATCCCGATGACAGTCCGAGCGATGAAAGCCGGCGCGGTTGAATTCCTAACGAAGCCTTTCAGTGACAAAGTACTACTCAATGCCATTCGCCAAGCGCTCGAACGCAGTCGCATCGCTCTCGCGCACGAAGCGGAGGCGTGCCAAATGCGTCACTGCTACGCCTCGCTCACGCCTCGCGAACGGGAGGTCATGGCGTTGGTAATTTCTGGCCTCTTGAACAAACAGATTGGTGGCGAACTTGGAATAAGCGAAATCACTGTGAAAGCGCACCGCGGTCAGGTGATGCACAAGATGAAGGCAGACTCCGTTGCGTCGTTGGTGAAGATGGCGGCGCGATTGGGCATCGCCTCTGCACCGAGAGCCTGAACTCAACATAGGACGCATCGTTATTACGCTGCTGCTTCCGCTGCAGCTTTAAAAAACGCAAGAAGGTCATTGTTAATGGTTACAGCCTCGGTTGTAGGCATGCCGTGAGGAAAGCCCTTATAGGTTTTCAAGGTGCCATTCTTCAGCAACTTTGCAGATATCGGCGCAGAATCGGCATAAGGCACGATCTGATCGTCATCGCCGTGCATCACCAGGATTGGAACGGTAATCTTCTTCAGATCTTCGGTGAAGTCGGTTTGAGAGAAGGCAACGATGCCGTCGTAATGTGCCTTGGCGCCTCCCATCATGCCTTGACGCCACCAATTCCAGATCACCGCCTGGGACGGCTTCGTGCTGGGGCGGTTGTAACCGTAAAACGGTCCAGAGGCTAAATCGTAATAGAAATTAGATCTGCTGGCCGCGAGCTGCGCCTGCAAGTCGTCAAATACCTGTTTAGGCAGGCCATTTGGATTGTCAGTCGTTTTGACCATCAGCGGCGGCACAGCGCTGAGAATTGCGGCTTTTGCTACTCTGCTTTCGCCATGGCGACCCAGATAGTGCACGACTTCACCTCCGCCCGTCGAATGGCCGACGTGGATGGCGTCCTTCAGGTCAAGGTGTTCGGTCAGCGTAGCGAGGTCGTCAGCGTAATGGTCCATGTCGTGGCCATCACTGTTTTGCGAGGAGCGACCATGTCCACGCCGATCGTGGGCGATGACTCGATAACCGTGCTTGAGGAAGAACAACATCTGTGTGTCCCAATCGTCGGCGGAGAGCGGCCATCCGTGGCTAAACACTACTGGTTGACCACTTCCCCAGTCCTTGTAGTAAATCTGCGTAGCGTCCTTGGTTGTGATAAAAGGCATATCCTCTCCTTTGAAAACGCGAATCAACCTGAAAACCGCATCTAAAGTTGCGCTCTCCAGGCCGATGAAACTTTGGCGGAGAGCGCTATTTAATACGGATGGACATCCATCCAGTTGATAGTGCAATCGGCTCTAAGCGACAGCTTCCTGAGAAGCGGGCACGCGAGCGGCTCCCTGCGCAGCTTGCTCAATGAGAGACGCGACTGAGCCCGGCTGGGAGACGTACACAGCATGGCTCCCCTTAACCTCCAGCACCGTTGCGCCGGCTCGCTTGGACATCGCTCGCTGGGCGTCCGGGGGGATCATGCGGTCTTCCGTAGATACCAAGTACCAACTCGGTTTTGATTTCCACGCTGGTTGCGTGACGCAGCCAGCGAGTGCCTTTGTTCCCCACGGCACCTGCGAATCAGCCATGAACTCAGCCAAGCTGGAATCGACGTCTGCAGCGAACGAAGCTTGGAACTTCGATCGCTTCAGGAACAAGAAACCATCTTCAGGCGGCAGGATTGGAGGTATAGGCGCACCGGGCGGAGGATTCTGGATCAATGTTTCAACGGATTCACCGCTGTCGGGCGCGAAAGCCGCAATGTAAACAAGCCCTGCCACCTTCGGGTCGTTCCCGGCTTCTGTGATCACTACGCCGCCGTAGGAATGGCCGACCAGGATTACTGGTCCCTCTTGCGCGGCAATCGTCCTCTTGGTTACGGCAACGTCATCGGCGAGCGAGATGGTGGGGTTTTGCACAACCGCGATGTCGTATCCTTTGCTCTTCAGGGTGTTGTAAACCCCATTCCAACCGGACCCATCCACAAAACCACCGTGGACGAGAACGACGCTTCTTACACCATCTTTCATACGATTTGACCTCCTATTTCGATTTGAACTGCAGGGTAATTACTCATGTTTTGCTCAGCACCTGATGGCTTCGAGGCGGTGTGTTCCGGCAGATGCCAGTGCTGGCTTCGCTTCACTGCTGGCTCGTGCTTTCCGAGCTAGCTAACCTTGGCCAGGATCACCTCGGACTCCCCCGTAGCTGATCGCAGCGATCTGAAACCGACGCGAAGCTCCTCTGAAAGGAATTGCGGCTGCTCCCAGGCAGCAAAATGCCCGCCTTTGGGGAGCCGGTTATAATGAATGAGTTTGGGATAGGCTTTCTCCGTCCAGCTCCGTGGAGCAGGATAGAGTTCGTCGGGGAAGACGCTCACCGCAACGGGTATGGACACACCCTTGGCATTGAAATACCCTTTGCCCCAATATTCCCAGTAAAGCCTGGCACCAGAAAGCGCCGTGTTCGTGAACCACGTGATTGTGATGTTGTCGAGAACGTCATCGCAAGTGAGGCCTTCAGTCTCTCCCGCGAAGACGCGCGAGATCAGTGCGTAGCTGCGTGCGTCATGGTCTAGGAAGTAAGCTGCCAGACCGACGGGTGAATCCGCGATTCCGTACAGTGTCTGAGGTCGCAGTCCCATCTGGTACCCATAGGCGATGCCCTTTTGATATACGAACTGCAGGCGCTCGTAAGCGATCTTTTCATCAGTTGAGAGACCGGAGGGCGCGGGCGCACCGGAAAAAGCCGCAGCATCAATATCGGCTGGAAAGATGCCGGGCATGTTGGTGTGAATGCCGAGCAACTCCGGCGCCGCTTGCACACCCATCAGATCGACCACGACAGCACCCCAGTCGCCCCCTTGCGCGACAAATTTCGTGTACCCGAGACGCTTCATCAACGTGACCCATGCGCGTGCGATGCGATCAGGGCCCCAACCCGTCGTGGTCGGCTTGCCGGAGTATCCATAGCCCGGCATTGACGGGATCACGATGTGGAACGCATCGGATGAGTTCCCGCCGTGGGCCGTGGGGTTGGTAAGTGGATCGATGATTTTCATCTGTTCAATGATCGAGCCGGGCCATCCGTGCGTAACAATCAGCGGCAACGCATTTTCGTGCTTGGAACGGACGTGAATGAAATGAACGTCCAGTTCATCGATCTCGGTGATGAATTGTGGCAGGGTGTTCAGACGCGATTCAACTTTGCGCCAATCGTACTCTTTCGCCCAATAGCTCGCGAGTGCCTGGGTCGTCGCAAGCTGCACCCCTTGCGTGGCATCGGTTACCGTTTCGCGTTCCGGCCACCGTGTTGCGTTGATGCGTCTGCGCAATTCGGCCAGTTCACTCTCTGGAACATTCACTTTGGGAAACGGACGAATCGCATTGTTGTCGACCGACTGCTGGCTGACTTGTGATTTAGCGATGGTCTGAGTCACGGGATCCTCCTTTTGAGTGGTTTCTGTTACGCACTTCTCAATCGAATCGGAAGCTTTACGGTGTGTTCTGGCACCTATCGACAGCGTCAAGACAGATTCCTTCTTCTTGGAGTGATGTACGCTGTTTCTCGAATCCAACTTTTCCTGCTAAGCAGTTTGATGAAGGGGCAGCGACGTAGAGCATTGTGGCCACCCCGGATTGGTTACGGCTTCAATGAAGCGCGGACTCCGTTGCTGGATCTCAGAGCAGCACGGATTCCATCGCTGGCTTGGCTCAGCGCAGCCCTCACCTCGGGCGTCTCACGGATGGCGTTGAGCAGCACGAAATCATGGATCATTCCGTCATAGCGCGTCGCCGCGACTGGTACGCCGGCGTCCATGAGCTTGTGGGCATACGCCTCGCCTTCATCGCGAAGAGGATCATTTTCCGCGGTGATGACAAGCGCCGGCGGCAATCCCTGCAGTTCGTCGTTGCTGGCCCGGAGTGGCGAGACGTACGGATTGTTGCGCGTTTTCTCGTCGGGAACATAGAGGTCCCATCCATATTTCATGAATGCACGCGCCAGGAATCGCCCTGTTCCAAATTCATGGTAGGAGTCGGTATCGACGCTCGCATCTGTTGCTGGAATCAAGAGCACTTGGTACGAGATCTTCGGACCCTTGCGGTCCTTCGCCACCAACGTCAAGGCTGCTGCCATGTTGCCACCGACCGAATTGCCCGCGACTGCGATGCGGGTGCCATCGGCGCCAAACTCACTCGCGTGTCCCGCGACCCACTTCAGCGCAGCGTAACTCTCTTCCAACTGAGTCGGGAATTTTGCTGCGGGAAGTGGGGTGTATTCGACGAACACTCCGATCTGCCCGGTCCCGACGACCAGATCGCGCAACAGCCGTTGATGATTCTGGAAGTTACCGACGATCCATACGCCGCCATGAATGAACAGCACGACACCTGGGTTTGGAGCTGCCTGTTGCGGAGACATGATGTACAACTTCACGGTACGGCCGTCTTGAGTGATCGTGCGTTCCGTGGTGCTCACACCGGAGATGTCTACCGGCGTCTTGTTCTGGAGTCCCGTAAGGATCTCTTGGGGTTTGGGCTGCGGCAGTTCCCAGAAGGGACTGCTGTCCTTGTTGAGCTCCGCAAGAAATGCACGCACTTGCGGGTCGATTCGAGTATCGGTTGCGGCATTTGGCGTTTCAGCGGCAAGTGCTTGCGCCATAACGATTCCTCCTAGTAGCAAGGTGGCTAACTTACTGGAACATCTCATGTGCGAATTCCTCTTCTTTCTTGATCTTGGGGAGCCCATCTTGAAACTTGTCGTTCTCGTGCCACGATGAACCGCGCTTGAGGTCAATTTCATCGACCTGGGACTCGATGAATGTCCGGAGACACGGGCTCATTTGAGCCGGCAGATTTCCTAAGATCCCCATTGCATTACTCCCACAGTTTCCGGTTAGTATTCCGTGTGATTGTTACTCTTGCAAAACGCGAACCGAAGCGCATCCCGACATGCAGTATTCTTTTTTTACCCAGGAAGGCTGAGGGATAGTTACCCCGATCGAGGTAGTTGAAATGAGACTCAAACGGGACTAATCAACTGAAGAGCCGTCCCTTGCAGGAATGATGATCTCGCGGCGTCCATGGCGCCGAGCATCGAGTGAATATGCCCCGGGACCCAGACACAAGAGTGCGATTGCTATGACCGCGATAAAGGCACCGAAGAGTCTGATCCCTGGGACATTCAAGAGCGCCATAGGTGTCAGTGCGAGGGCAGTTCCCAAGCCGATCAAAGCACTCAGAACGCAGACTAACCAGTTGAACAGCCCCAAAACAAGTGACAGTCCGCACATTAACGAAAGCGTGGACAGGACCAGTGTCAACCCTTTTGCTTCCTGCAAAACGATTACATGAATGGTCCCGAAATATACGAGCGCTACTCCCGCAGTAGCACGTAGCAACAGCAACCCGAAGCCGGGCACGCCATCCGGGAACATCGGAAAAGTCGACCGTAATGAAAAACTTGTCAAGCCTGCAGACTACACAGTCTGCTAACCGAGCGAATCCCCAGACCTCGGAGTGATTTCATACCACTATTGAGGTATTCGCGGCGCTTTCGAGATGGTTTTAGAGATGAATGATGCCACGGCGAACGCTGATTGCAACCGCCTGAGTTCGGTCACTGGCGCCAAGCTTTTCCATAATGTGCTTGACGTGCACCTTGACAGTCTCTTCTGTGATGAAGAGTTTTTCTGCGATGTCTCGATTTCGGTTTCCGCCCGCGATTTCTCGAAGCACTTCCACTTCGCGTTCGGTGAGGGCCTCATCACTGAGGTGCTCGGCAATATGAGCAGCAATTTCAGGTGGGATACGCTTTTTGCCGGCATTCACCTGGCGGATCACTTCCAGCAACTCTTTCGGAGGCATGCTCTTCAACAGATAGCCGCGAGCTCCGGCCTCTAGCGCGCGTTGGATTTCCACATCGCCTTCGAACGTAGTAAGTATAACGATGCGGGCGTCGGGAAACTCCGTGCGAATTGCGATCAGCACATCAATGCCATTCATGTCAGGCAAGCGCAGGTCCATGAGCGTGACATCCGGTTGGTGCTTCTGAAATTGCTGAATGGCTTCATGCCCCGTGGATGCCTCACCGATAAGCACCATGTCCGGCTGGCTCTTGATGAGAGTGGAAATGCCCTCGCGCAGCAAAGGGTGGTCGTCAACGCTGAAGACGCGGATGCGGTCGATGCTGTTCATTGTTGTTCTTTGCTTTCGCGTTTCTTGGCTTCATGTGCACCGGGCAATGGATTGAATCGAGTAAACCATTGCCGAGGCCGTCCTGACGCCGGAGACTGATACGCTATGTGTCCCGGCACTGTCAATTCAACTTCCGTTCCAGCAGATGCACGGCTCCACAATCTGAGCTTCGCCCCCATCTTTTCCGTTCGTTCACGCATGCCGGGAAGGCCCCAGTGCCCGTCGCGTCCTGCACGTAACACCTGAGAATCAATGCCGCAACCGTTGTCACGAACTAGAACCCGAAGATTGCTCGCGGAATAATCAACCTCAACCTCAATCTTGCTGGCGCACGAGTGGCGGATCGCATTGGCCAGAGACTCGCGACCAATGCGGTACACCTCGTCGCGAATTACTGGATGCAACGCTCGGGGGAGTCCTTCCATGACCACGCGAAAGTCGACGCCCTTCTGGATCACAAGTTCCTGCGCAATGCTCGAAAACGCTTGCCCAAGATCGTATGAATCTGCCGAGCGCAATCCCCGAACGGCATTACGACCTTCTTCGATTACGCGGCTCATGAGAGTGATAACGCGAGTGATCAGAGGCTTCGCAGGCGAATCCGCCGGAAGTTGATCGTCTGCCACGTGTAGTTGCATGGAGGCGCTTAGAAACCCCTGCAACAACGTATCATGCAGCTCCTGGGCGATTCGCGTGCGCTCGGCAAGGCGTTCCTCGAAACGCAAATTCAACTGTTGCGTTACTCGGTGCAGGTGGAGTCGGTAAAACACGAATACAACTCCTGCGACAAACAGAGCCAATGTAGAGCGAAACCACCAAGTCTGCCAAATTGCAGGTTCAACCTCGAAACCCACAACACTCTCCGAGCCATTCCATTGACCATAGCTATTGCTGGCTTCAAGGTGAAAACGATATGTACCCGGGCCCAAATTGGTGTAAACCGCTTCTCTAGCAGCGCCGGGCTCACTCCATTGAGGATCGAAGTTTTCCAGCCAATATCGAAAACGAATCCGGTCTGGCACCGAAAGGCTGAGGCCGGTATATACGAATCTGATGCGCTTGTGGGCAGCAGGAATGCGGATAGAACCGGTTGGAGTGATTGCCGACCCATCTGCCATTACTGATTCAACATGAGCAATAGCCGGCGGCCAACTTGAGGGGAAGTGCGATGGATCAACCACAGATAGTCCACCCTTAACGGAAATCCAGATTCTTCCATCAGAGTCACTGACTAATGATCTGCTTCGATTGACTCCTTGGCTGCTGGGTAGACCATCTGCCGGACTATATTCGCGAATGTCCGCCGGTCCCACCTTTTCTGCAAGCACTTTGTCTCGTGATACCTCCAGTACATGATTGGAAGTTGATATCCAGAGTTGTCCATGCTTGTCTTCCGCAATTCCGAATACCGGTTCGCGCAAAGCATCCGGCAGCAGTCCAACCGGCATTTTTCCAGAGACAAGAAACGCCAAGCCTGAAGACGTACCGGTCCACAGCACTCGCTGTGAATCTTCGAGAAGGCAATTCACCTTGATCGAAGGCAGACCATCCCGCCTGCCATAACTCTTCCACTGACCGTTCGAGAAGGAACTCAGGCCATCGGAGGTTGCAAACCACATCGTTCCATCACTAGCTTCAACAATCGATGACACCGTGTTTCCGGCAAGACCGGTCGCGGCAGTGTAGGTAGTAAATCGGCCATCGCGAAATCTGCTGACGCCGCCGCTCAGAGTGCCAGCCCATACTGAACGATCGCGACTCTCAAAAACGGCATATACGCTGTTTTGAGCCAGCCCATCCGCCTCGGTGAACGTTCGACTTTCCACATTTCCATTTCGTAATTGCAGACGAGTCAGCCCGCCACGCTGACGTCCTAGCCAAATCTCGTTTCCGCCGCCTGCGATGGAATAGACCACGTCATTGCTGGGAACCGCAGTCACTCGCTGAAAGTGAGCATCCTTGATCGTGTATAACCCGCCTTGACCGGGCGCAAGCCAGGTGCGACCGTCCCCGTCCCTGTAAACGGGGCCGGTATTCTCCAAAAAGGAATCCGTAGGCGATGAAATAGACATGAAAACTGTGTCCCGGATGCGCTCAAGACCACGTGCGCCGCCGACCCAAATATTCCCTTCCCGGTCCTCAAAAAGGATGTTGATGGCGCCAATGCCACGAAGCTCGTTCTCTTCAGAGAACAATGTGTTGTTTGGATTGATGCGCAACAGGCCACGGTCTGTCCCGACCCAAACATTTGAATCACGGTCGCGGAGCAGGCTCAAAACTTGTATTTTGTCGAGTGGGGAAGGTGACGCCTCACGCCGATAGCCTTTGGTGGTCCAGTGATATAGGCCATTGTCGGTGCCGACCAGCAAATCCTCATTACCAATTGGCAGAAGGCAATTGATCTTTCGTTCAGGGATGGCTGGATTCACAGGTTTGGCTTCCGTTTCGGCGAGAAGAAATAAGCCGCCGCCTAGGGTGCCCAGCCATATCTTGCCGTCCAAGGTCTGGGCCATTGAGATCACCGGTGACTGACTGGGTAGCATCATGGGGGTCGCAACCCTCTGGGGGCTTTCACCGTTGAAGCGGAACGTACCCTTGGCGGGATCTGAAATCAATACCGCACCCTTTTCATCTTTCGAAATGGCGGTAACGTGGGAACCAACTGGTCCAGAACCATACGCAACAGTCCCAAATTTACCATTCTCCTGCCGCAGTACATCCGAACCTTGAACACGCACCCACAGGTTCCCACTCGCGTCTGTCAGCAAACCCAAGATAGGAGCATTCGAGTCTGCATCGCTTAAAGGCAGTAGGATTCGCACGAACTGGAATCCGTCGAAACGAAACAGTCCCTTGTCGGTGCCAATCCAGAGATATCCATCGTTGGTTTGCGCGATCGCGTTCACCGCACCGCCGGGGAATCTGGACTCTGTATCCCAATACTCGCGGACGTACTGCACCAAGGAACGATTGGGATCGAGTCCATACGAAAAGCCCACAAGACAGATCAATGCCACGACATATGCTGCACGTCGACATCGGTTCAGCCAAGAAGTCACGGGAGGTACTCGAACTTGTCGATTACGACTTCGTCCCCAGTTTTCAATCGCGTCTGTCCCTGGTGAAATACGTATAGTGATATGCGCACTGTCTCGTTGCCCGCAGCAGGAACTCCTGAAGTGAAAACATGCTGCTTTAGCAAAGGACTTTCGGGACCGCCTGATCCTGCCGCAGTGGTAAATGTCACCTGCCCGGGTTCCCAATGGATTGCATGCGTGAAGATTCCCGCCGGAACTCGAAATCGCACGATGTTCGCGGGTACGTAATAAGGCTGTACGACGTAGTGTGCATTATCGTTGTTTACATATCCCCAACGACTGAGCTCAACATCCAACTCACGCCGATTCTGTTCCGTGCCCACTCCATCCCAGGTGACAAGCGTCAGTACGGCCGAAGGTTCGAGCTGAGAAATATCGCGCACTTGGAAACGGTACGTTCCGTAGCCGAGGCTACGCGTCAACCTCACTTCGGCTCCAATCCATTTGCCCGAGGTGCTCGAAATACGAAGATGCAACGCCCCTTTGGGGTCTGTCCAAACGTTCGACGGATCAAAGGAGTTCCTGGAGCCGGCACGGTAAATGGAACCGCTGCTCATGGCCCACTCGTACCCACTGAAGTTGATCGCCTTGGGAGGAGGAAAGACAGCCGCACTCCCTCGGTCATTCACGATTGCTGAAGCTGCGACCCCAGAACCGACGTTGGGCAACGATTCGGTTAGCTCCGGCGGACTAAAACCTGCGTCCACCAACAGAGCAGCATATTCGGATCCGAGCTGGGTCGAACTCGCCCAGTGGCCGTCGTTCTCGATTCTCGTAAACGGCTCCGCTGGTGATGGCTGAATCCCCCACCTTCCTTCAGTTCGCGCGTACAGTACGAGCCGTTGGCTAGGTCGAGCGCCAGTCACATGGCCAAGAATGCGCGCCTGTTCGGGTGTTTTCGAATTGTCGGTCGGCACTTGACTGATGACAACTGTCGGGGTGGGTGCCACCAGGTTTGATCGGCAAGCACAAAGCAGAAAGGATACGATCGAGAGTCCTCTGCCGATTGCGACGCTATACAACCGAATTTTCATCGTTATTCCCGAACACGGAAGTAAGAAGGCGCCGCACGTACAACGGGAGGATGGCGAATCCAACTCAATCGTGCACGCGTAGGGAGTTGGAATCTCCAATAGCCATATGAAGTCTTACTGAATGCTTCCGTGGACCCCAGTTCGTAGGGTGATTGTATACGCGACTCGCCCTATACGCACGCACCCTGCGGTTATGAGGTGTTCCATTCGGATGAGATTCCCACCTAGAGAGCCGAAACTGTCCGCTCTGTCGGGCAACTTGCCCCCCAAAACAGCTCACTCCCGGCGGCTTAGGTACCATCACAGTACTCGACGTCTCGTATATTCCAAAGTTTCGGGAAGAAAAATCACGCGAACTAAAAGCAAGCACAAACCCCCACTCCACGAAAGTGGTATTAGGCGGCCACACGATCTCGTAACGTCAAATTTCAACTATTTGGGGTTGTGCACTCCCCCGTGACTGTTTCAGAATCGCCCCACAAGTGGGAGGTGGGAAATGATCCTGCAACACGCATTTGACCAACAACTGCGGTCACCCTCGATTCCTTGCAAGACATCAATGGTCTTCGTTATCGATCAAGACATTTCTCTCCGAAACTCGCTCGAATCGTTAATTGACTGTGAGACTTGGCAAACTGAGGCATTCGCATCGGTGGAAGAGTTTCTTGCCCGGTCAAGGCCTCTTGTGCCTAGCTGTCTGATCCTTGTTCTATCTAATCTGGATCTGGACGGAATCAAATTGCAAAAGCAGATCGCGCGAGAGCGGCCTGAAATTCCAATCATCATCGTTTCCAGCCATGGAGATATTCCAACAATTGTGCAGGCCGTGAAGGCCGGGGCAGTCGATTTCCTCATGAGACCGTGTAGAAATGATGTGTTGATACTGGCCATCCGTCAAGGCCTACAACGCAGTGCCACGGCACTTGAGCACGAGATGGAGTTGCGTGACATTCGGCACCGCTATGCATTATTGACTCCCCGGGAACGACAAGTCATGCAACTAGTGGTCTCAGGATTATTGAATAAACAGGTCGGGGGAGAACTGGGAATTAGTGAGATTACGGTGAAGGCACATCGCGGCCAGGTGATGCAGAAAATGAGGGCGAATTCCCTCGCTGACCTGGTGAGGACTGCGTCCAAGATCCGACGTGACGGTCAGGCGATTCACTTGGCCTGACGCGAACCGAGGTGGGATGTCCGCTCGCGCGGCTGCGGACGCTAACCGGCGATTTTTGGCACACATTTGGCACAGTGCGATCTGCAAGCTGCTGAACATGACTGTCTAACAAGGAGGAATGATTAGACCGTGCGTCCCATCGCACGTAGCCTACGAGGTGGAGGCGGGGCGGCAACAATCCGTCTGAAGCCCTCGGACAATGTACCCACAACCGCAAGGTTGGCACTGGAACCGCGAGGCAACGGTGTATCTGCCAGCATAAAGGCGGAGAGGGCCTAGGCTTGGTGGTAATGGTCAGAACACACAAATGCTCGTAAGCGTCGTGAATGTGAGGGAGCCTAATATGCTGAGTGGCTCTTGCTGGGGTGGGTACGGGGACTTGTACCTGCCCCGTCATGGGCAATCAACACGGCCGGCGTAGGGAGCAGACCTAACCCATCGTGTCATTTCAGTGGAACAGAGTAAATCCGTATCGCTCCTCGGTAGAGGGGAAAGTCCGTCGCAAGATGGGCCCATGGCGGTGCGGATGTGACATCAGGGAGGAAGCGAATGCTGTTCTGTAATGGAGCAGATACCCTGACGGAAAGCGACGCATTAAGCCTTCCAAGAAGAATGTGAAAACCTTCTTGGACGACGTCCGTAGAACCATCAAATCCGCTCTGGGTTCATCTGCCGCCGATTTGATTAAGAAACTCACCCAAAAATACGAGGTTGGGCAAACTATCATCGGCACGTCTCAGATAAATCCACGTTTGCACGTGTGGATTCTGAAATCTTCTCTTGTCTTTGGCGATGGGCAGATGGGCAGATGGGCACGACGAAGGCACCCAAGAAAGCCCACGCTGGCGTAAACAGAAATACTTCGCACAGCACGGCGGACGGGATTGGTCGTTCTTCGGCGAAAGGTGGACTGACGATGGCCAGCCAAACAAGATCTGGCTACTACGCGCCAGCAGCACGCCCATTAAGCGACATATCAAGATCCAAGGAGAAGCGAATCCCTACGACCCCGCTTGTGAGACCTACTTCGAAAAACGCGAAGAAGCTCACATGCGGGAGTCGTTTCGGGGTACTCGTGTCCTTCGCTTTCTCTGGTATGAACAGAGCGGTCTCTGCCCTGTTTGTCATCTCAAGATCACCCGGACTACGGGATGGCGCTTGCACTATTGCGTCTCTCGCACAATGGGTGGCTCAACCAGCGCCGAGCACCTTCTCTTGCTTCATCCCGAGTGCCATGACAGGGTTCATCGCCTCTGTCTTTCTGTATCCAAACCGCGTCTCCGTCCACGAGGCGTTCGAAGCGCTTGAGCCGGATGACGGGAAACTGTCACGTCCGGTTCTTAGAGGGCCGGGCCTCAGCAATGGGGTCCGGCCACTCGATCCTAGAGAGGCTTACCTAGAGAGGCTTAAGCGAGAGTGTATCGTGCGCCGCGGCCTTTCCCGACCTGCATCAGATAATTGTCGCTCGCGAGCTTTCGCAAGTGCGCCTTGATCGTATTGCGATTCGCTCTTGTGGATTCCTCGACTTCCTTGACCGTGATCTCTCCGCGCGTTTTGGCGAGCTCTAGTATCTGGCGGGAAAGTGCGGGTAAAGACGAGCGCAGAGCTTGCTCCTCTTTGACCTTCGCGGCGAGGTTGTTCTTCTGCTTCACCATCGTCCGAAGGAAAAACACAAGCCAGTATTCCCAGTTCTGTTTCCCTTTGCGGATGGTCTGCTGGGTACGCCGCAACGCCAGGTAATAGTTGTCCTTGTTGGCCTCGATCACACTTTCCATCGAGCTGTAGGGAACGTAACCGTACGCGGCGCGGAGTAACAGCAGAGTCGTGAGGACCCGGGAAAGCCTGCCGTTGCCGTCTTTGAACGGATGAATCGCTAGGAACACCACAATGAAGATCCCAATCAGTATCAGCGGATGCTGCGTTTCTTCGCTGACCGACTCATTGAACCAATTGACGAGTTCCTTCATCCAGCCTGGTGTCTCGAATGGCGTCGCCGTTTCGAACACGACTCCCAGACTCTTGCCATCGGGACCAAACGCCTCGACAGGGTTCGGTACTTTTTTGTAGTGCCCACGGTGCTCCTGATCCTTGCTGCTGTATTTGAGAAGAACACCGTGAAGCTGCTTGATGTGGTTTTCGGTGATCGTTATGGACTCGAAACTCTCGAAAACCATGTCCATCGCATCGGCGTAGCCAGCGACTTCCTGCTCGTCCCGGCTCGCAAACGATTTTGCCTTCACACCGGAGAGTAGCGTTTCAACTTGCCGGTCGGTGAGTTTTGCGCCCTCTATACGAGTGGAGGAACCAACGCTCTCGATCGTGGCGATCCGCCTCAGGGTGGTCAGCTTTTCCGGTGCAAGGGACTCCATCACCTTCCAGCGGCCCTTGAACTCATCGACCTCGGCAATGAGCTTCAGGATTTCAGGGGTGATCGTAATATTCTTGATCTTGTGGGCGTTGATATCCATTTATACCCATTTTTACCCGTTTGGTATCCAAAGGCAAGGAATATCCATTTATATCCATTTTTACCCATTGCATCAGGCACTCAACACTTCGCGGCTTGTTCAGGGAAGACGGAAATCGTTAACTCAATCGTTGGGGAGCTCAGAAAATAAGCCTTCTAACGCGGCTGTGAGCGAGGGCGTTACGCTCATCAGTTAACACGAACTCGACGTCCGACCGACATACCGCGATTGCGTGTTTTTGCACGCATGGCTCCACATGGCCATTGTCACATGATCCTGTGATGTGGTGGCGTGCCACAAGTATGCGGCGAGCCCTTGCTATTTTCGTCTTAGCGGTTAACGCTTGGAGCCTTCTGGTTCCACTTGCGTTGGCAGCTAGCGTGGACAGCACGCCCGCATGTGCCGCAGAAACGGTAAACATCACTGTATGTCGGCGATGTCCGGCACGACAGTGTCTACTGACACCGGCCCAGTCCTTCGCTCTCAGTCCTCGAAGTGCCCTTACAATTCTGAGACTGCAAGGCCTGGCTTCGTGGCGACAGTGGCGGTATCAACCACGTCGACCCTGCATGCTCCGTCCGAGTTTTTCGTTCCGCGGACTGAGTCCGCACGGTTTGAGTCTTACTCCACCGGATCAATCTCTCCCCGCGGTCCTCCCGCTTAGCTCCTACTCCGAGCAATCTACATAGAGAAGTCCTGGAAGTTCACCTAGGGCTGTGCCGTTCTACACGTTGTGGGCGTGAGAGCAACGGCACCACGAAGGCTTGTCTGGTTCGTTTTGGGGACTCAGTTCATACGCTAAGCCGCGGAGTCTGGTGTGCACGATTGTGTGCGACGTCGTGCTCCCCGCTACGCACTTAGCGAATTGATTCACTCACTCCCTCACCTCAGACGTCGGCGAGCATGAAAAGGCGACGCCAATGAAGAAACATGTAATCTCGCGAGCATTCGCAGTACTCCTGTCGGTTGGTATGTTCACGATCTCGACAGCTGCCACTGGCAACGATAAGGCAATCGTTCGACACACAAAAATCCAACCTTCCTCAACTCAGCGCGGCCGAGCCGCAACCAAAGCACTTCAGTCAGCTTTCAGCTGTCAGCAGTGGGCGATCAGCTTTAGCCCACTGGACAATCCCATCGTTCGTACTAGACGTAGCGAGCTACCTCATACCGCTGGAGAAAAACCACTGATTCACCAGCCGGCTTGAAAAAGCCGGCTGGGAAAAATTTTTAGGCTGTTAACCTTCTGCTTGTCAGAGTCAGGAG